>JACKQG010006624.1_pt1 | contig 12100 bp, 11 predicted proteins | sample 8237621 | NCBI WGS metagenome assembly JACKQG01 (sample SAMN15677084, study PRJNA649215) | marine metagenome | biome: marine; feature: Black Sea; material: saline water; isolation source: suspended particulate matter (SPM) from the Black Sea western gyre | collected 2013-06-09/2013-06-10 | depth...
CTTGTCAGGGGTGCCCGGAGTTCGTCCAGCTGATGTTGCAATCCTCGGCGCCGGGGTAGTGGGGATGAATGCGGCCCAGATCGCCCTCGGTATGGGCGCCAGCGTGATCGTATTGGATATCGATGCCGATCGCCTCCGCTATCTTGATCAGGTCCTTCATGGTCGGCTCAGTACCATCAGTGCAAACCCCTACAATATCGCCGAGGCGGTAAGGAGGGCCGACCTGTTTATCGGAGCCGTCCTGGTAAAGGGGGCAAAAGCGCCGTGCTTGGTGACCAGAGAGATGATCAGTAAGATGGAGCCGGGGAGCGTAGTTGTGGATGTGGCTGTGGACCAGGGAGGGTGTTGCGAAACCATCCGTCCCACCCGGCATTCGGACCCGGTATACATAATAGACGGGATTCTTCACTACGGCGTCACCAATATGCCGGGCGCTGTTCCCCGTACGAGCACATACGCACTCTCCAACGTCACGCTTCCTTATTTGATGAAACTGGCAGAGGAAGGAATTTCAGAGGCAATAAGAAATGATGCTGCGTTAGCAAAAGGCGTAAATGTCTACAATGGGAAGGTAACCTACAAGGCAGTAGCAGATGCGCTCGGCCTTGAATACACCCCTCTTTCGTCCATAATGTAGCCGGCTGTATCAGTTCAGCGTTTTGAAAACAGTCATGATGAGATTCCCGGACCATGAGGGTCTCTTTCCCAAAGGACGTAAATACGTGGATCATTTCATAGGAACGGCAGCGAGGCCTTAGAATTCGTCACAGGACAGCCCCAGGAGAAGGTATCCATTTAAACGGACATCGCCTCTGCCTGCCCGGAAGCTGTATTGAACGTCAAGGGGGCGTTCTATACGCTCTGGAGAATTTTTGTTACGTCCTTTGGGAAAGAGACCCTCATGGTCCCCGGCTTTGTTTCAAACCGATAAAGTGTTACAGCCTGCCGGCACGGGTTTCAATCTGTAAATCTGGCCGGAGAGATGGGCCGCACGTCCATGAGCCGGGTACGACCGTCCAATATCAGGCCGGAAGCGATCCGCCCGACAGCCGGGCTGGTCTCTATCCCGGCTCCCCCCTGTCCTGATAGCCAGAAAAATCCCTTTACCACCGGATCTTCTCCTACAACCATGGCCTGGTCCGGGGCAAATGTCCTGAGCCCGGCCCACTTGTTTGTGATTGCTTTTGGGACTAATCGGGGCGTGAGCTGATTCAATCGCTCGATCGTCTGTGCGACCGTTAGTTCGTCGGGACGGGCATCGCAGGGCGCCATCGGGTCTTCATCCATCGGACTGGCCATAAGACCCGCTGATTCCGGGGAAAAATAAAGCGCATTGCTTAAATCAGCGACCAGCGGCCAGTTCTTGACATATAGCCCGTCAGGGGCGGCAAAGGTGATAATTGTGCGACGCCGCGGCGTGAGTTGAACCGGGGAAGGGCCCACGAGCCTCCTGATCTTTTCGGCCCAGGCGCCGGCCGCGTTTATCACCCAGCGAGAACGGTATTCCCCGGCGCTGGTAATGACGTTGAAGCAACGTTCCCGGTCCACTCTTATGCTCAGGACCTCCTCTTGGCATCGAAGTTGCGCCCCCCGGTGTCTGGCATGTTTGAGATAACTCCATAAGAGTTCGTTGACGTCTATGTGTCCGTCTTCAGGCAGAAGCACAGCGCCGTCAAAATTTTCAGGAGACACAACCGGAATCATGGATACCGTCTCTTCCTGAGACAGGATATTCACGGCTACGCCTGACTGTTTCAAACCGGGGACCATCTGCCGGGCCTGTTCCCACAGGGGTCCCTGAAACGTGATGAGGATCCCTGACTTCTGCAGCAGCGGGTTGTCTGAAAACCCGGACGGTGGATTGCGGAGAAATTGTCCACCCAAGAGCTTCAATTCAAGGATCGACGGGACGAGATCCAGTTCCACTAACACCGCTGCGGAACGTCCGGTCGCGTGATAACCGGGCTGCTCTTCCCTCTCAAGAATCAAGATATCTGACACGTCTCGCTCGGCAAGAAAATAAGCCAATGAAGCGCCGGCAATACCGCACCCGATAATAATTGTCTCGAAATTGGACGTGTTATCCACAACTCTTGGCTGCTTCCCTTTCACGGAGGGCTCGTTCACGATTTTCCCTGACCATTGCCAAGAAGACGCGGCAAGGACCCGGGGTCCCTCACAGGAATCATAACGCTGCCTTTTCCGAGTCCATAAGGAGGCTAACAACAAGATTGGCCTGATGGTGGGCTGCAATACCAACTCGAGGGGCCATCAGTCCTCTGCCAGGTTCTGCCGGTGTAACCAGATCGCCTACCATAAAGATCTTCTCCCCCAGCCTTATGCTCTGGATATTGTTGCTATCACCATAGCCCGCCAACCCGGATGCCCCGATGATATATGTTTCAGGTAAGAGTTCAAGCACAGTCTGAATAAACATGGCCTTTGCTTCGGCCCGGTCAAGACACTCCACGATCACATCAACATTTTGAAAAATCTGGGGGATATTGTTCCTGTCCAATGATACATCATGGGTGATTACTCGAGTGTACGGGTTAATGTCCAACAGGATCTGGGTCATGGCATCTGTCTTTGGCATACCGATATGTTCAATGGAGTACTGTTGACGATTGAGATTGCTTGGTTCCACCAGATCAAAATCGGCCAAGATCAGTGTCCCGATGCCCATTCGGACCAGAGCTACGGCCACGTTAGAGCCGAGGCCTCCCAGACCCGCAACCCCCACCGCTGACCCCTTCATCCGTGAATGCACACCAGGAGTATGGCGTGCGACCATGAGGCTTTCCAGTTCCTCTTCTTTGGGTGTCTCGCCCCGACGGATAAAAACCACCTGGTCTCCCTCTTTTACCTCGGTATCAGGGCCACAGGGAAAACCGTTGACCACCAGCACATCAGCGCCGGGCCTTTCTTGATCTCTCAGGCTTCCCACTGTAAGGCCATCAGGGACGGATCTGTTTTGTTCATTGATTTGGACGTTAATCATGCTACCAGTCATAAGTCAGCCCCCCATCATTGGCGGAAAGACATGAAAGACATCCCCTTCTTTCAAGACCCTCTCCCTGTCCCCGTGACGGCCATTTATGAGAAGTATCTTTACCTCCTTTTCAGGGAGATTCAACATCTCCAAGACCTGGCCCACGGTTGCTTCTTCCGGTATATTCCACTTATCCCCCTCCAGGTGCTTTTCGGAAGAGGGTACGTAATGGCGGAGAGAGGAAAAGATTTTTATTTCTACGAGCATGGTCTACCCTCCTTTCAGAATGGCGGTGCAGCGAGCGGTTGGGTGAATGCGTAAGTGCTTTTGATTAGCCGCCAATGCTGGACATTTTTCGAACGCATTTTCGAGGACCGTATGTCCCTGACCCATGGTCTTTGGGCTTACTCTTAATGGCATAATTCATCAGTTTGAGGAGATGGTCATCTCCTCTCCCCTCCCTTAAAGGGGTCTTAATATCAATCTCCTGGTCAGAAAAAAGACAACCTCTCAGATTGCCCTCGGCAGTCATTCGCAATCGATTGCATTTCTTACAAAAATGACTGCTCAAGGCTCCGATGAACCCAACCTCACCTTTAGCCCCTTCAAGGAGATACCTCTGGGCAGGACCGTCAAGGGGTTTGGATTTCACTGGCGCGAGGACCCCCAAGGTCCCAATCTGCTCTCGAATATCCTCTGTGGAAATGAATTTGTCAGGGGTCCAGCCGTTGTTGGCACCTACAGGCATAAACTCAATAAAACGAACGTGATAAGGCTTTTCTAAAGTAAGGCGGGCGAAATCGAGGATCTCGTCATCATTAGTGCCTTTCATGGCTACCACATTGATCTTAATGGGGTTGAATTCCAGGCGCTCCGCTTCTTGAATACCCTCCCACACCCGGTCAAAGTAGTCACGACCCGTAATCTGAAAAAACCGGTCTGGTTTAAGGGAATCCAGGCTTATATTGATCCGACAGATGCCGCAGGCTTTGATCTCAGCAGCGAACTCCTTAAGCAAAACCCCGTTTGTGGTCAGTGTAATCTCATTCAGGCCCTCTGTTTTGCATAATCTTCCAAGAAAATTAATGAATCCTTTACGGACCAGCGGTTCGCCGCCGGTCAATCTCACTTTGCGAATTCCACTCTGAACGGAAAGACCGACAAGATGGAGCATCTCTTCATAGGTGAGAATTTCGCTGTGTGGCGCGAAGCGGATTCCTTCCTCCGGCATACAGTAAACGCATCTCAGATTACAACGGTCTGTGATGGAAAGGCGCAGGTAGCTGATGACGCGATTAGTCTTCTCAATGGATTTTTCTGTTAGCATAAATATCCTTAAAAGTCAGTTGAAATATTTATCAAGTCCCATGTGCTGATGTAATTGTAGGAACTCACGCCCGCCCTTTTTTAGTAGCAGGGAGAGATAAGTAAACCCTTCGTAAGGGAGTGCGTAACGTTCCAAGCCCGGCTCTGTGCAGCGTCGGCATTCAGGGAATTTACCAATGTTTTGGCGAAATTGGGAGGCCTTTTTTGAAAAAAGGAGATCTTTAAAAGGAGTCTCTTTTATGTTGCCCATGCTGATGTTGATAAGAGGGCACAAGAAAAACTGACCCGTACTTCGAACAAAAAAATAGTTGAAGCCGCATGAGCAGGGTTTCTTAGTCGCCCCTGTCTTGAAAAATTTTATTAATGTATCACCGTGATAGCTCCAACGAAAGGCATCACTCTCATAAAACCGGATCATCTTTTGAATATCTTCCCGGCTGAAGACCAGTTCATCAGCTCTATCGGGATTCAAGTAACGAGCATCCGTGATTATACACGGGGAAATAATGGTAAACAAGCCGTTTGAATTGGCATACTGGACGATCTCTTCCAATTGTCCCACATTGATGGGTAATATAGTGGTTTTCAAGCCAATTACAAGATTTTCAAATTGTTCTCTCAGTCTTTTCAAGCCCTGTACTGTTTCATTAACCTTGGACCATGCGTTCGGGTAGTTCCTTATATTTTCGTGGATATCTCCTATGGCATCCATGGCGCAGACCATGACCAGATCAATATCCTTATTTCTCAACCTTGGGAGGATCTTCTCAGTATCCTCCAATACACGACCGGTCAAGAGACCGTTGGTTGTAACGGCAATCGATTTGAGTTCCGTGAGATTTTTCTGCTTCAGTTCACAGACGCCTGAAAAGAGGTCCAACAGATCTCTTCTTGTGAAAGGCTCACCCCCGGTTATGTCTAACTCCCTCAGGTCCGAAAAAAGGTCAGATGAAAGGAAACCGATCCAATCCTCCATGGAGAGGTTGGGAACTTCAGAAGGGATCTTCCAGATATTACACATGATGCATTTGGCAATGCAGTCATGAGTAATTTCCAGACTGACTGCCTGGGTCCTTCCCGCTTTTCCGCTCCATTTCAGATATTGAAAGCGAAGACCGTTTATCAGGAGCCTGGCCGCTAATTTGAGTGTCGAATCGGTCATCACGTCCTTGTCGGAGAGGATGGGTCGTTCTCTTTGTGAATCGGGGTTGACGAAACCTTCCATGAATATACCGATTTTCTAAGGACGCACCGGTCTTCCACGTTCATGGGGTCACCGGTAGCAGCATAGGCCCTCCCCATGCAACCTCCGGCACAGTGCAACCTGCCCGGACACTTTTTGCACGGCGCCAATTCAACAGAACGGCGGCGATTCAGTGCAGGCAGTTCGGCCCAGAAGGACACCGCCTCCATAAGAACCTCGTCCAGGGGACGGTTGTGGACACCATCGGCAGCGTATTTCTCTATTGGCAGCATTAAACAGGGATACATCTTACCATCAGCACTAATGTACGGAGTTTCAATGCAGATACAACACTCGGACGCAGGATATGACCTCCCTCTTAACCATTCCAAGGCGGCGATGTTTCCGAGTTTCTTGTATCGCGACCTGAACTGTGGATCAGAATGATAGAGATCCAATAGCTCCCTATATTGTGAGGGCGTTGGAGGGCCCAGTTGATCGGTTCGTGCGGCCCGCCCCCCCAGAACTAATGTCCCGCTCACAAGGCTGCCAATCCCTAACTTGTCCAAGAGCTCGAGCAAACGAGGAAGCTCCATGAAATTGTGCTCCATCTCCGTGAATTCCACCTGGGTCTGCTTTCCCAATCCGGCCTCAGCCAAGAGTTTTAGCCCCTGAAATGCACGCTCAAAATTCCCCGGCCCCCTCACCCGATCATGGGTCTCGGGTGTAGCACCTTCGAGGCTCGCCTGGATAGAAAGGCCCATGAAACTGACTGAACGCAACGCCCGTACCTCAACCTCGGTGAGCAAGGTGGCGTTTGTCTGCAAACGGACTCTCTTTAGACCGGGCTGTCTGCAGGCAAAAGAAAGGATTTCAAACCAGTCCGGATGGGTCAGCGGTTCCCCCCCGGTGAGGCAGACCTCTTCTACCCCCAGGAGGGCGCATTCCCCGATCACTCTTTTAAGTGTGTCTGTGGGGACCGGAAGGGTGGTGTCACAAGGACGGCTCTCTGGCCAGCAATGAAGGCAGGAGAGGTTGCAGCCGTTTGTGATCATGAGCGTAACGATCTTAGGAGATCTTAGGCCGGCACGGGCAATGGAATCGAGCGCTTCTGTCACTTTTCTTTCCATACCAATAGCAATCCACAGGCTAATCCGCTTGGGCGTATAGCCTCACCCGTCAACTCCATGCAGAAGAAATTCTCAATGCAAGCCGTGGGTTCACCGCCCTAAAGGACAGATGTTTGAGGCATCCCCACCATACACCCAACTGATAGGACAATTGCTCCAAAGAGAAGTACAAGAAATAGGAAGCAGGATTCAGACGCGGCTTCTTGGTAAAATACTCCACCAACCCTGTCAAGAGGTGCATGCCTAAAAGTATGGCGGAGACGAATGGAAATAAGGGGATAATTGCGATAGACCAAATCAGATAATAACGGGAGACAAAGGCGGAGCAGTGATAAAAGAAAGCAAAATAACTGCGTAAAACGGATAGAAACAAGGGAGGAAATTTAATGGAGATACCTCTCTGCTTAATACCCGATAATTTGCTCTGAGCATCTAATAAAACAGTGATACCGCACAAAACAAACAACGGCGCATATTTCAGAAGGATCGCAAGAACCGCAATACTCCAAAACAAAGATGCTCCGGGTGGAAAGATCAGTTGTTTGCTTTTTTTAGAGTGCATCTGCTGCAGCAAGGGCTCTGAAGTTCCATAATCAAAACGTCTGGAGCAGAAAGGCCATATCCTGTTGCGATGCCTGTGAGACACCCTGCCCTGCGGTCTGAATTCAACATAGTGCCCGGCGTCCTGTAATCTCCAGCAGAAATCCACATCCTCTCCCACGTGCATCTCCTCCCTGAATCCTCCCAGCCTCAAGAAAAGATCTCGTCTCACTAAGAGGTTACAGGAGGGGACATAAAAAAACGGATCGTTTTCCCCTGACCGTCTGAACCAGGTGCAAACATTTAGAGAAGACTTAACTGCCTCATAACGGTCGAGCCCCTTCTTGCCAAAATAAGAGTCGACCATGCCCCCTACGGCCCCAATGGATCTGTCCTTGAAGGCAGGGACCAGTTCTCTCAACCAGAGGGGATCTGCCAGGCAGTCCGAATCGATAAACGCGAGGATATCGCCTTTTGCCCCCTCTGCGGCCAGGTTCCGGCAATAAGAGGCCTGTTTATGCTCCTTGAGATAGATGACGTTAACCTCAAACTCAGAGGCGACATCAGGTGTATTATCATCGGAGGCATCATCAACAACGATTATTTCCATCCTGTCCCGGGGATAATGGATCTGGCCCAGAGATCCAAGGCAGATCTCAATTTCTTCAGGTCTATTCCTTACAGGGATGATGATTGAAACGAATGGATGTTCAGGAAGCACGGACAGGCCATCACGCTCCAGAAAGCCTTTGCGCACCAGATCATCCAGGAAAACCTCCACCTTCTTTGGATCTGGAGGCTCGACCAAGGGCACAATAGTTTCTACCGGAACAAAACCCCCTTTTGACAGCACGTCGAAAACGGCTCTCCAGGATGGATGAAGGAGCATGGCCTTTAATGGAAATTCAAGAACTAATTGAAAAGAACCGCCACTCTCGTGATAAGCAACCCTTTTGGGGAGGCGATAGGTCAGCATTTTTAACTCTTGATGCATTTCATTTGTCAAACCTGTTATCCCTCTTTGCCCGTCCTTTCGACTCCAAGAAGCCGTGCCTGTCCAAGAAGGAGATAATCCCCTCCACCTGGGATTCCGGACTCCCTCTCAGCATTTCACCCTTCTTTTCAACCTGGCTACCCGTCAGAAGCTGTTGTATACGATCATAGGAACCAATCATGGCCAATGGCTTATATCCTAACCAGACCCCTTTGGATTAAATGCATCAAAAAATATATTAGACGTTCAGAGGGTGTCTTTTTAATCTTTATAAGAATCGATTTGAGCTTTCGTTTGCCGTCGATTCTCCCCAAGAGTTTACATTCATATTCACCGATCCGAACGGGCATATTTATTGGGTCAACAAGATAATCCCAACCGGCTCCCTGAAAAACCTGATGCTGATTAGGAGGTGACTGGGGGTCAATCTGCATTTGTTGAAACGGAAAGGGTGAACGATAAATAACAAAGGGGAAAGCGATGCGAGGTACTACAGACTTGATTTGTTTTGTATGTTTATGCTTATGATCAATCCCTAAAATGCGGTGCAATTCCAGATGACGCTTTTTCTCGTCCATTCGCAGCCGCTTGAGGATATCAGGCCCCTGTTCAAAATATAGAAAGCTGTGGTTGGTGGACAGCGCACCGACATATGGATAGTCGTTAATGGCATAAATATCTTCCAGCTGGCTCAACCGGTTATACAGGCGACTGACTGCCCTGGTCGACATCCTGATCTCCGATCTCCATATAGGTTCCGGCGCCATCATAGGATTCCCATCGTAACTGATCGATGTCGCACCATACTTTCGAGGGTTATCATACATTCTGGATCCCGGCAGTACCAATAGTAGACCCATGACGTAGTAGGAAATCCTATCGACATTTTCCTCGAGGAAGCGCACCGTCCTCTCTCCGTCCTTTTCGGTTTCTCCCGGAAACCCGAAAAAGCCCATGGCCTGCGTGGCAACCCCCGCGTCGTACAGATTTTTCATGACCCGACGTGAGGTTTCTACACGATTCCCTTTCTGCATGACGTCGAGAATTCTTTGACAGCCGCTCTCAAACCCGATGGCGACGCAATTTAAACCGGCACGTGCCATGAGCTGACTGAGACCAACGGTAAAGTCCTTCTCTGCACGCAAATCCGTATTCCAGACAAACTTCTTCCCAGAGGCTATTGCGACCTCGCTGAACTTTCTCAGGTATGTGGGATCAATAACGTCATTGCTGAAATTAAAATGATTGGTATTATATTGCTCTGCCAGTTGAGACATCTCCACTATGGCTTTCTCAACCGGCACCGACTGGTATCTGCGCATATGATAGTCCCCGTAACGGTTTTGGCAAAAAACGCACTTTCCCCAATAACATCCTCTGCTGATGCAGTAAGGGATGATCGGTTCGGGAATAAGATAAGCGGATAGGTCGAGGTCTGAGAAGTCAGGAGGAGGCTGTTTGGTGATATCTGTGTATTCTAGTTCCACGAATCGGTGGAACTCGCCTGTCGAGGGATTGCGATAGATCACGTTGGGTAAATTATCCAAAGGCAGATTATTCACAACATGTGCCAGCAGGTCAGAGAATGGCTTCTCCCCTTCCCCGCATATAACGGAATCTGTGCAGGCAAAGAGTTCTGAGAGTTCTGGCTCACGCATGAGTATCACCCACTGAGAGAAATATGCTCCTCCTATTGTTACATGTATCTCGGGGAATCGCTCCTTTAGGAGACTTCCGAGGACTAATGCCTGTACAGACTGGGATGCAAATACCATGGAAATGCCGATGACCGATGGGGAATCAGCAGCCACCTGGGGGAAGAGGATCTTTTCGTAATAATCAATATATGGATTTACTGTTCGGTCCCTGTGAGCGAGTACCTCCCTCATCGTTTTGAGCATCCGCACGGTCGGGTATTCGGAGTGGGTGACCATAGTAGGATAATGAACTGCTCTCAGCAACCCGTAAAATCCATCGAGAAAGTGGCATGATTCCTTGTAGCGGCGGTAGTCGTAAAACCTTTTGCTATCCTTAAAAAGGCTTAATGCTTTGCTAATAAGGTTCGGCTTCAACCCAAGCCCCATGGCCATGAGTAGCAGACCATAGTGGTTCTGTTCTGATGGATCTAAGGATCTCTTTGTCTCCAGTTGCCCTCTCATGGCCTCCGCTCGATCCAACAGGTCCCGTATCTGATGCTCATTCACGAGAAAGTGAAGGGCCTCGATGCCAAGATCACGGAGCCGAACCTTGTAACCATTTTGTTGGGCGAAGGATTTTAGATAAGGAAGGGCAGGGTACGGACCTGTTAGATCTCCCGGTGGGGGCTCCAAGAGTAAGGCGTGGGTTATTCCGTTATTCTCTTTGATAGAACTCATCCTATTGTTGTTGAAGTATCGAGGCCAGAGGTGAACCCTTCAGCACGACACGGTCCACCACGCGATAGGTTGGGGCATTGAATTGCCGATAGACCGGCGAATGACTTAAGACAGGGATGGTTCCCAAACGCCTTGTGAGATACATGATTTCCCTGAGAAAATGGTCCACCATTCCATGAGGAAAAACATAAATTATTCCGCCAACTTCCAGTTCGCCCCTGTTGTTCATCTGCTTGAACTCTGCCAGGGTCGCAAAAAACCGCTTTCTGTCTCCATTCTCGATCTTGGCAGAGTCAAGGCAAACCTGCAGCAGAAAACTACAGGCCTTAATTTCATCGTCTTTAAAAAGGTTTTTATAAGGACGTAAATTGAGTCTCAATACAGAGCCATCTGGCGCAATATTTTCAAGGGTTGGTTCAGTGGCCGTTGGCTTGGCCCGGGAAAACTCGCGGGCTAACTGGTCTTTAAAATTTGCAGGGTTGTCGATGCTGTGGCCTAACCCGAATTCTCCCTGATGGAGACACTTGTAAATATCCATAAGGGTATGAGCCCGTGGAACTACTTTTTTGGGTTTGGCTTCCTGACTCGTAGAGGGGGGGTGGTGTTCAAACTCGTGCAGAAAGTATTGTTGAATAATTATTTCCCGAATCCCCTCTTTATTGACACTCACCTTTTTAACCCCAGTTTTTGACGAAACGCTCCACCTTTTTTAGAACGGATAAATTCTCCGCCTGGAAGGGATCTTCCAATTTGATTCGCAAAGCATTGACCATCCGGCGGTGCCTGTCGAAGGGGTGTATACATCCTGTATGTTTTCCCCGGGCTCTAATGTTAATTTTTTCCCAGTCCTCGATGTGAACTTCGACATTCTTATTTATCGTGTTGCGGATAATCATCCCTCGCGTCCAGGCCCTGGTACCTGTTGGAGGATTAATCTGGGCACGGCAGACCTTTTCTTCCTCAAGCATACGATCCACAAGATCGAGCACTTGGCATCGCTCGAAAAGGCTGGTCTCGGGATCAAGATCGTGATACCTCAAATCGAGCAATTTTAGCCGCGGGTCATGCCAATCAAGTCTATGCCTCTTCCTGAAACGATTCAGAAGCCAGAGTTTGAGGATCCAATCGATCTTTCGCTTGAGATTTTCAGGATCTTTTTCCAGTTCCCCGGTCTTGCTGGATAACTTCAACTTTTTTAAACCCACAAGGGTATTGGCCCATAGTTTCAGGATATCCTCCTCTTCCTGGCTCGGCTTATGGGAGGCGAAAAACTGCAGGGCCTTTTCCAGGTATATGGATTGGATGTCCAGGGCCGTATATCTTTGTTTCCGGCCCTCAATCATGAGAGTGCTGTTAAAAGAACGGGAGATCCTTTTGAGATCCTGAATCGGGGAAGAGACTCTGGGGATGCCATCCAGTGCCCCCTCCTCCAAAAGCCTCAAGACCAGTCCTGTGGTTCCGATCTTGAGCCCGATGGCATACTCGGACATGTTGCAATCGCCAAGGATGATATGAAATCGTATGTTTTGACCCTCGCGAGGGATTTCTCTCTTTCGAGTA
>JACKQG010006625.1_pt1 | contig 12100 bp, 8 predicted proteins | sample 8237621 | NCBI WGS metagenome assembly JACKQG01 (sample SAMN15677084, study PRJNA649215) | marine metagenome | biome: marine; feature: Black Sea; material: saline water; isolation source: suspended particulate matter (SPM) from the Black Sea western gyre | collected 2013-06-09/2013-06-10 | depth...
AACCTTTTTTTCAATGACTGTAAAATACAGGCTTTCAGACTTTCTGAGAAAGCTGAAGATGGAAAGGAGGCAATTGCCGTTTTGCCATTTATCCGTTTAACCATTTGGCGTCTTGGCGTTTTTTCAGCAATGAATAAGACCAATTTCATAGTTACTTAATATGGAGAATAAATCATGAAAATTACCAATATTAACAGTTTCACTGTCAACGTCCCTGCGACTAATACCGAAGCACAGCAGATAACATCGACAGGGATTGTAAAAGTAGAAACCGACGAGGAAATTACCGGTTACGGTTTTCAAGCTATTGACCAGCAATCGGTTCAAAAAGTTAAACAGATGTTAGTCGGACAGGAACCGTTTGCTATTGAATGCTACATGGAGGCTGGCTTGGGACAGTGGCCAGCGGTAGAACATGCGCTGTGGGATATTGTAGGCAAAGCGGCTGGCATGCCGGTGTATAAGTTGCTGGGTGGATATCGAGATAAAATTCTGGCTTATTTGACGACCGTTTGGCCGGGCGCGGCTGACCAATCCGATTACACGCCACAGCAACAAGCTGATGTGGTTCTTCACTATGCCCAGCAAGGTTTTAAAGCCGTTAAGATCCGGTCATGGCGACCTGACCCGATGGTTGATGTAGAAGCGGTTCGAGCTATTCGGGAAACGGTCGGCGGCAGGGACAAGATGGAAATAATGATTGATAGAACGGCTCAATATTCTGGAACAACCTGGGATTACGGTACAGCGCTAAAAATCGCCAGAGCGTTTGAGGAACTGGATGTCACCTGGTTGGAAGAGCCATTTACCCGCGGCGATGCGGACGACCATGCCCGTTTAACAGCAGAAGTGGATATTCTTATCACAGGTGGCGAAGGTGCTCAAGAGATGGATAAATACCGCGAATACGCAGCCAAGCATTCGTTTGATATCGTACAGCCGAACTGCACGAAACCTATCTCTGAACTCAAAAAGATTGCCACCGTTGCCGAAGCCTTCGGGATGTCGTGTATCTTCCACGGCGGACATGGATTTACCCTCGCAGCATCATTGCAAGTAGGAGCATCCATCAGGAGTTGTCGAGCGCAGGAAATCGTTTTTACTACCCCACCTTGCACTCCGCAGGAAAACTGGGCACCGCTGAACGCTTTAGTAACAACACCTCAACTGTATACGATACGTGATGGATATATCGAAATTCCACAAGCCCCTGGGTTGGGAATTGCGCTGGATGAAGAAGCACTACGCCCCTGAACTCCTCTTGGGAGGGGGCGAATCTGGAATACGACAATCGTTCCTTAACACTTATGCTATGGTATAATTCACACCAAACGTTAAAACTGCTTTTCTACTTGCTTTTTTAAGTTTTAGAAAAAATCTTGCACTTTTGATGTATTTCTGGTATCCTATTGAAACTTCGCTGTAAACAGATTCCAGGACGGCAAGGAAATGAGCAAAAAAAGGACGCTGGCATTTACTGCGACCTGAGATGCCAGTAAAATTCACATTTCACACAACTTTTCCTTACTACAACTCAGGGTCGAGTACCATCGGTGGTGGAATTTGTTCCAGCCTAAGTCGACAATAGAACTCAAGCAATGAAAAATCGGAGGTATGTAATGAAACGAATAGTTGTAACAGTAACAGTAATTTGCCTGATGTTTTGGGTGAATGTCGGGATGGCACAAACAGAATGGGAGAAGTATCCAGGTAATCCTGTGCTCAATTCATGTGCTGATTCTACTGTTCTCTTTGATGGCACTGAGTATAAAATGTGGTACGTTGAGCAAGGAATCAGCTATGCTACCAGTCCGGATGGAATTTCGTGGGTGAAGTATCCAGGTAATCCTGTGCTTGGGCCTGGTGAACCTTATGCATGGGATTGGTACGGCATTCATGCTCCTACTGTCCTCTTTAATGGCACTGAGTATCAGATGTGGTATCAAGGTTGCAATTCTTTCTACGACTGGCAAATCGGCCATGCTACCAGTCCGGATGGAATTACGTGGACGAAATATCATGCAAATCCTGTGGTTGGGCTTGGCCCACCTGGCTCATGGGAGTGGGATTACATTGCTTCGCCTATCGTGCTCTTTGATGGCACTGAGTACAAAATGTGGTATTCTGGTAGCGATCGTTCAAACCAGAGAATCGGCTATGCTACCAGTCCAGATGGTATTTCGTGGGTGAAATATGCAGGTAATCCTGTATTCGATGTGGGGGCGCCTGGGACATGGGATGATGACGACGTTGTCAGACCTACTGTCCTCTTTGATGGCACTGAGTACAAAATGTGGTATGGTGGCGGCGAATATGGTTCAAACTATAGAACTGGCTATGCCACAAGCGATGATGGAATCGAGTGGAAGAGATATCCTGACAATCCTGTACTCAATTTGGGAGCGCCTGGGACATGGGATGATTACTGGGTTATCTCTTCTACTGTCCTTTTTGATGGCATTGAGTACAAAATGTGGTATGATGGTAGTGACGGTTCAGACAATAGAATGGGCTATGCCACAAGTACTCCGGGTACAATAGGTTCTATCAATGGTACAGTCACAGACATGGTGGGGTTTCCACTACTGTCATTAGTAATTGCTATAAAAAAGCCAATAAAGAAGGGAACGCTATCTAAGCCTCCTGATGGCTATTATGAAATCACGGATTTAGAACCGGGCGACTATTTGGTTCTTGCCATCAAGAAAGGTTATAAAGCAGGCTTTGCAAGAGTGACTGTGGAAGCTGGTAGGACTACTACGCAAGATTTTAAGCTGAGACCTAAGTTAGATGAAGGGGATGAGGATGAATTCGCCGACCTTTATGCGAATTATCCCAATCCATTCAATCCTGATACCTGGATTCCATATTACCTGCCACAGGATGCGGATGTAACGATACGGATATATAACAGCGCTGGTCAGTTAGTGCGAACTTTAAACTTTGGGCGCAAAGCCGCTGGTATCTATGTCACAAAAGAAAAAGCCGCCTACTGGGATGGTTGTGACAGTTCAGGTAAGAAGGTCGCATCAGGTGTGTATTATTACACATTGCAGGCGGGTGATTTCAGGGCAACGCGTAAAATGCTAATCGTAAAGTAAACTGAACCATCGCAATCAAAGGCAGGGAATCCTCCTTGCCTTTTTTCATGCCTGTGATAACTCTCCACGCATGAATTCCTCTTTGTAGTTATCTTGACTTTGATAAATAGGAATGTAGCATCACTATTTATGTCGTGGATTTGCCAATCCACGACGAGCGGCCAGGGTGCCGCTCCCGCTTTCTTGGCAAATCCAGCGGAATAAGTCAATCAGAACAAATTTAATAAAGCACGACAATCGAATTGTGTTTTAATCTACCAAAGTCAAGCTATTTACTATCATTTTACCTGTCAAGACATATTTTACAATGCAGTATGCGCTGTGAAATTTATTTTGACTTAATTCCAAATCCCGTAGCGTCATCCCTCTGTGGTGACAAGTCGGTGACAAATGGCGGGACAGAGCCACGCCGCTACGTTTGTTGAATAAACAAGCAAGATTTATTTCACAATGCAGTATTGCACAACCTTGACAAATTCAAAGGCTATGTTCAGTACGGGAGATAATCTCGTCCTGCAAATCATCCCAGAGCGAAACGAACGGGGCGCTGTAGCCGGCGACCCTTACCATTAGATTCGCGTGTTTTTCGGGACACTGTTTCGCCTCAAGCAGCATCTCACGATTGTAAAAATTGAACTGAAGCTGCTGTCCACCCGATGTGAAATGTCCATTGATGAGAGCGGCAATTTTTTCCATTCCGATGTCACTTTCGAGGAGCTTAGGCTCCAGCTTGACATTCACCGTGGTGGAAGTTGGCAGAAGTGAATGGGGAAGCTTTGCTACGGAATTGAGCATCGCGGTGACGCCATGGTGGTCGCGCCCCTGCGAAGCACACAGACTGTCGGCAAATGGCTCTCCTGCTTTTCTGCCATCAGATGTGGCATCCGTTTTCCGCCCAAATTCGATTTGCATGTTCTCTCCGCCCGCGAGTGTGCCCAGAGTGTATTGTCCGCCTCTGAATGGCGTCCGCCGCTTCAAGATTTCCGCAAAGACTTCGATGATTCGTGCAGCAATCTCATCCACCTCATCGTCGTCATTCCCAAAATGAGGGAACTGATTGAGGATGCGTCTACGGAGTGTTTCATGTCCTTCCCAGTCGGAACGGAGTATATCTGCAAACGCATTGAGCGACAGAGTTTTCTCCTCGAAAACGAGCTTCCGAATAACCACGAGTGAGTCGGCGAAATTAGCGACGCCGATGGCGTCCCAGTTACAGTTATTGTAGCGCGCGCCGCCCTGGGTATAGCCACAAGTATTTTCGATGCAGTCCTGGGTAACAAGCGAGGCCGCAAGGTTTCCGCCGGGAGTATCTGCCATGCGTCTATCACGGTCTACAGAATACTCGTGAGCCACCGAAGCAACGAAGTCCATAGTGTCCATGACGCTTTCCCAGAGTTTATCATAAGAATCTATGGCGGCGAGATTTACACCATTGCTAAGAGCAGGCTCAAGACCAAGCGCGAACCTGAGAATCTTTGGCATATTGATAAAACCCTCGACTGAGCCCATTTGAGACTTGCCAGTGATGATTACTTCATTACAACCGGAGAGTGAAAAGTCACGGGCATCTTCGTACTTGATTCCAGTATTGACCAGGGCGGGAACTATCTGCTCATCATTACAGAAATCCGGGTGTCCTGTTTGAGAGCGAAGCGCTTGAACAGCTTTCACCAGTAGCTCCGGCGGGGTGTTGTAGTTCCAGCGCAGTCCCACCTGTGGGCGGAGTAGTTTCAACTCCTCAGTCACCTCCAGGCAGAGAGAGGTGACGCCATTCGACGCATCGCTACCATCCGGTTTGACACCACCGAGTGTCAGGTGGTGTCGCGCGCTGACGCCATCTTCCGCTCCAATCTGCTCAAAGTATTTGAGCCACAGGCAACTCAATAATTCCTTCGCGAACTCACGAGTAAGTGTTCCGTTCTCCGTATCCTGACTGTAGAACGGGTAGAGGTATTGGTCTACGCGTCCGGGTGCGTCCGGCAGAAAGAAAAACGAGAACCAGGCACACTGGCACGCCTCCCAAAAAGAGCTTGGTGGTTGAGCAGGTACCGTTCGGCAGTTGTGCGATATGGTTTCCAACTCCCTTTTTCGAACTTCGCTTTTCGATTCCTTAGACAGCGCAAGGGCGTAGTCCGCATACCGATTACTCAAGTTGATATAACCTTCCGCCACGATTTTCAGCGCTGCTAAGAAGTCTCGCTTCTCCTCATAATCTTGTGCACTTTGTTCAGAATTTTGCGAAGCAAATGGCTTCATTGGGGAAAGCCTGGCGAGTCTTTCATCAATGCGTTCAATCAATCCCTGGAACCCTACCGAGAATATTGTCTCATAATCAATCGTCGTATGATTGCCCGCTGGAGATATCATGCCTTCGTTGAAGAACAGTTCCACATGTGATGCTACATCCCAGGGACTGGTGAAAGTCCTTCTCGGACTAATAGTTACTGGCAATGGTTCTGATGAGACTGTTTCTGGCCGCGGGTTAGCGCCCACGATGAGTTCGCCTTCGTTGATAACGAGTGGCCGGTTTCGGTAGTAGTACGCCATGGCTTTTGCCTCTCGAATCACCGTGGGTTCGCCTACGGTTTGCTCGAGGGATTCCTGACGAAGTCTTTCTGCTTCAGGGTCGGCAGGGCGACGACTGCTCATCGCCCGTGCGCGGATATTTGTAATTCTCTCGTTCATAGTCAATCTCCTTCATTTTTTAATCTTCAATCTTCGTTCTTCAATATTCATTCTTCTTTCAGGTGCGCATTATGCTCTCCAATGCAATTATCACCTCCAATACGGCTGCCTGTCCATCCTTCGTAACCGCAATGGCACGTTTTAAAGCAGGAACGAAATCTTCGGGTTCTTCCACACGTTCAGTATAAGCCCCCAATCCATCCGCTATTTGTGTGTAGTTTCCTCCTAAATCTACCATCTCGGTTCTGTCATCGCGGATGCCGACTTTGCAGATGCCAAGGCTGGCATTGTTGGTGATAATGCAGAGGATTGGAATATTCATGCGAACGGCTGTTTCAATGTCCATTCCGGTCATGCCAAAAGCGCCATCTCCCATTATATTGACCACAAGAGCATCTGGTTGCGCTAACTTGGCTCCCAACGCCGCTCCAAGCGACCAGCCCATCTCGCTCTGTCCGCCCATTCCAAGATAGGTGCGTGGAGCGGTCGATTCATAGATATAGGATACATACCATCGCGGAAGACCTGAGTCATGGATCAAAATAGTATTATCTCTGTCCACCGTCTGCATAACATCCCATGTAACACGATATGGGTTTATCGGTTTTTCCTTTGATGTAACCTTAGAAAGCCACGATGCCTGCCATTCATCTTTCAGTTTTTTTATCTTGGAGGCTTTTTCAATGTCAATTCCTTTGCGTTCTCCCAATTGCTCTTCTAATGTGCGCATAAGGTCTTTCAGCACCAGTTTAGCATCGCCGACCAAAACCACATCAGGTTGGCGAAACTTGTTGCTCTCAGTAGGGTCAATGTTTATATGTATCAGTTTCACATTGTCAGGAATGGGACCTTGACTTGAATTAGCCATGAAGCTGTTCCCAACTGCAAGCACAACATCCGCTTTTTGGGCAAAGTGCAGAGCTTGAGGCGTGGACATCGCTGAACGTGGATAGCCTCCCATACCCACAGAGAGAGGATGGTTTTCCGGAAATGCACTCTTCCCATTGAGCGTCGTCCCTACTGGAGCTGAAAGTGCTTCAGCTAGTTCTATCAGTTCATTCCATGCCTCAGATTGTAAGACACCCATCCCAGCAAAAATGTATGGTTCGCGTGCCTTTGCAAGGAAATCTGCTGCCTCTTGTATATCGTCAGGGTCAGCCGTGCAGCGAAATCGTTTTTTTAGAGGACTGTATACAAATTGCTCCTCCGGTATCTCCCCGTTGGCAACATCCAATGGTATCTCCAGTACCACCGGCCCCAGCTTCCCGCTACGCAGAGTTGTAAATGCTCTTCGGAACGTCTCCGAAAGCCGTGTTGTATGGTTCACAGTCATAGCCCATTTGCTTATCTCCTTAAATGACTCGACGGTGGGTAGTTCCAACATGGATTTGGTTCCCAAATTCATCGAATTCACCTGGCCTTTTAGGAGCAGAACGGGAATATTGTCTGCAAACGACTGAGCAATGCCTGCAAAAGCATGCGCAGACCCAGGCCCACCACAGACCAATCCGACGCCGGCTTCGCCACTGACTCTGGCGTACCCGTCTACTATGTCCATTCCCACCCTCTCATGACGAGGGAGAATACACCTAATCCTATTTTTTTCATCATGCAGCAGTGCTGAAATAATTGACTCATTCCCTAATCCAGGATATGCAACGACGAAGGGAATGCCTTCTGCTGCTAATAGCTCTACAATTACCTGTGTACCTTGCATGGAATATCCTCCTTTGTTTTACTTCCAGACTATCACATCTGAATTTTACCTCACTTAATTGCTCGTGTCAATGAAATTCCCAGAAATCTCTTGAATTTTTTGAAGCGTGATGTTATTCTTTGAAAGAAGAATGTTAGCAGTGGGAGAGCAAAGCTCCAGTTGAGCTTTTTAGGTTTCGATATGCCTTCGGTTACTAAAGGTTCGGCAGGAGCATCACCCTACCTATATTCTACGAAAAAAGGAGGCGAAAGACTGATGGCAAAATATCGAGCCGCGCTCATTGGGTGTGGCGGAAAAGGAAAAGACCACGCCAATACGCTTGTGAAGGATAATCTGGTGGATTTAGTCGCTTTGTGTGATATTCGCGCGGAAGCTTTGCAAACTTTTCAGAAGGTGTATGGCGTTTCAGCGCTCTATACGGATTATCATGAGATGTTAGAACGTGAAAAACTGGATTTAGTTGTGATTTCAACCCAGGCACCTCAACATCATGCTTTGACTATCGCTGCTTCTGAACATGGCTGTCATGTTCTTTGCGAAAAACCGATGGCAGTTACGCTTCAGGAGGCGGATGAAATGATTGAGGCTTGCGACAAAGCAGGTGTGCGATTGTCTATCAATCATCAAAAGCGCGCCAGCGCATACAACGATTATGCGAAACATTTGATTGCTAACAGAGAAATCGGCGAACTCATCTTGATACGGGCTTATGACAAAGGCGGGCGCAAATCAGGCAATTCGATGATGGAGATGGGTACTCATCTGTTTGATTGGGTTCACAATTTCGCAGGAGATGTAATTTGGGCTTCTGCACATATCACCATAGGTCCCGCGGAGCGGGATTCCGCAAGGCGGAACATGCGTGAGGCAGTTGCTCAAGACATCAAACATAGTCAGGAGGTAAATCCACGCGACCGCGACGCAGGGCTTGTCATCGGTGAAAGAGCATTCTGTTCGTTTGGATTTGTCAACGGTCTGCATGCTGACTGCGACTTCCTGGCTCAATCGCGGGCAAATGATAAAGCTTATGGGCTTGATTTAATCGGTACAAAAGGGCGCATAGCTCTGCGCAGAAGCGTCGCCACAGTAATGTTCATTCACCGTGGCGAATTTATGACACCTGTGGAGGGACATCAATGGGAACTTGTCTCTTTACCTGAAGAAGATAAAATCGCGGGACAACATTTGCAAACCATCGACATCAATCAAGTGCTTCAGTCTCGCATAATTCGTTCGCTGCTGGAACCAGATGTTCCAGACGCTCCGCCAATTTCGTCGGGGCGGGATGGTCGAGCTGCGTTGGAGATGATTCACGGCTCGTGGGAATCTCATCGGCGCGGCGCGCGCGTTGAATTTCCACTTAAAGATAGAACTCATCCACTGCAACGGTGGCGGGATGAGGTCGAAGGGTAAGAGGATTAAGAGGCTAAAGGGTAAAAAACACACAAGAAAAAAGATAAGAATTTATGAAGAAAAAAAGGGTCGAATACCAAAAATTCTTGAGAGTAAAATTTGAACAAGAACGTTACCAAAAACTCTTTGGCTTGACGGACAACATTGAACTTCGAGGCGAAGAGGATATTGTCCTTCAAAGGGAATTTCGCATTGATTTTGCGCTACAAAAGAAGGATGAGAAAATCCCGACACCGGGAATTTTTAACTACTTCAAAAAGTATAACCTCTTAGAGTTTAAGTCGTTAAATGACCGGTTGGATATCGTCCTTCTGACAAAGTACTTAGGTCAATTGTTCTGGTGGTTATATGCCAAAAGAAAAGATGCGAAAGAAGGAAAAGGGCATGATATTTCTGATGACAAGATCACCTTGACCGTTATTACAGTTCGAGAGCCAAAAGGAGTTATCAAAGAACTTCTGCGCATTCTCGGTAATCAGCTGACCGTGCGTTATCACGGACACTACCAGTGGCATGTAATGGGAGTTGAGATCCACCTCGTAGTCATTAATCAACTTCCGGTCACTCACGAGCACTACGCCTGGCTCTCGTTTGCAGAAGGCACAAAATATCAACAATATCGGGAGTCCATAGTAGGGAGAGGGGTTTGGGGAGAGGGTAGGGCAATGTTGTCACCTCACTCATACCCCTCTCCCTACACCCTCTCCCCAATACGGAAGTCCAAGACATTCAGCAAAATGAAGCATTTCAGGTGTATCTTGAATTGCTGCAAGAACTAGAACAGGAGGGAAAAGAAAGAATGGCTAACGAAGTTTTAAAACGAATCATGATGAAAATGCCGCCTGAGAAACGACAAGAAATCTTGAATGATATTCCTAGCTCGGAGATACAGCAGGTTTTAAAAAGCTTTTCTGCGGAGAAATTGCGAGAAGTCTTAGAAAGGGAGAAATTGCGAGAAGTCCTAGAAGGGCTTCCAAAAGAGCAGTTACAGGAGATTTTGAAAGGGGTTTCGGCCTCCTCGCACTGAAGTATGTGGAATATTTGACGTTGTTCTACCACCAGACAATCTACGCTGAAAGGATGTAGCGGCTTCCTCCCCGACTGATTCTATGAATCAGTCGGGGTCTCCGCCGTAAAGAAAGATGAAAAATACCGATTTTAACGAACTTTCTGTTATCACGAAACGGTCAGTTTTTATCGGGCTATTGTGCGCGGTTTTTCTGTGTCTGATAACACCTTACAACGATTATTACATCCGCGGCACGTTTGTCGCAGGGAACCATTTTCCAATTGGTTCGTTTTTCATCTGGGTTTTGATAGTGTTACTTGGTGCGATTCTGTTGCGTCGGCTGAAGGAAAAATTGGCGCTGACTTCTGCTGAATTGATTGTGATATGGTGCATGATGCTCGTTGCTTCGGGCATTCCTTCATCGGGTTTTCTGCGTTACCATCTGTTTATGCTCGTAAGCCCGTTTTATTATGCTACGCCGGAGAACGAATAGCAGGAATTATTTTACCAATATCTTCCTGATTGGTTGGTTGTCAAAGACGCAAAAGCTGTGAAATATTTTTACGAGGCATTGCCATCAGGGGAGCCGGTACCATGGGGCGCATGGCTCAAGCCTGCTGTTGTCTGGTCGTCTTATGTTTTGGTGACATATTTTGTGATGGTATGCTTGAGCGTGATTTTACGCAAACAGTGGGTGGAAAGCGAGCGCTTTGCCTTTCCGTTAGTGAAACTTCCAGCGGATATTGTTGAGGCTCCAGCTTCTTTTTTCACCAATCGGATAATGTGGATTGGTGCATCAATCCCAATTGTATTGCATGTCCTGAACGGATTACATCGATATTTTCCAACAGTTCCGCAAATTCCTCTCTATTTCAGTCTCAACCCATATTTTACGGATAGACCCTGGATTGCTTTGCGTTCAATGATTGTGATGATTTATCCGTCCATCATAGGTTTTACTTACCTGCTATCATTGGATGTCTCTTTCAGCTTTTGGTTCTTTTATTTGGTATACAAAGCGCAAAGTGTCGCCGCTTACGCATCTGGGTTTTCCTATAGTGGCTGGACGTTAGCCAATCGGCAGGAGATGGGCGGATATATTGCCCTTGTCATTTTTGTGCTGTGGATTGCGCGCCATCATCTTTTAGATATTATCAAAAAAACGTTTACCCTTCATCATCCCATCGATGATTCTAACGAACCGCTCCCCTATCGCTGGGCATTACTGGGACTGCTTTTCGGCACTGTTGTATTGGGGTACATGGCTGTCATAGTCGGGATGTCCTTCTGGCTGATGATTGGAGTTATGGTGTTTTTTTACATCATGGCGATTGTATTGACATGGATGGTAGTAGACGGCGGATTTCTATTTCTGCTGGCAATTTTTCGCCCGTCTGATTACATTATGATATCTCTCGGTTCAAAACGTTTCAGCGCGGCGAGCCATACAATTCTTACGTTTGAAAAAACGCTGATGTTCGACTTGCGCGAAGTTATGATGCCGCATGTCATGAACAGTTTCAAAGCATCTGATGTAGTAAATCTTAAACGTAGATATTTACTTTTGGCGATGGGGATTTCAATGGTTGTAGCATTAGCGGCATCTTACTATTCCGGCTTGATGACATGGTATCACAAAGGCGGACATAATCTCGGCTACTGGTATGACCCCGAACCCTGGAATCGACTGACATCTTTCCTGAATTACCCGCGCGGGACGAATTGGATGGAATTTTCTTTTATTCTTACGGGGGTTGGCGTCATGTCGTTTCTTTTATTCATGCGGTACCGATTTTTATGGTGGCGTGTGCATCCATTAGGATATGCTATGACGACCAGTTGGGCACCGTACACTGTCTGGTTTTCTTTCTTGTTGGGATGGCTGTGCAAATATTTCATCTTGAAAACAGGTGGATTGCGATTGTATCGCCGCCTTCGACCGGCTTTCCTGGGGATAGTTGTCGGCGAAGCGTTAATCGGAGGAATTTGGATTCTCATCGGGATGATAACAAAAGTAAGTTATCGGATTTTGCCGGGGTAGGTGTTATGAAACGCAACACGCAACACGCAACACGTAACACGTTTTCCAACTCTCTTGCTTTTTACCTAAAGAGCTTGATAACTGAAAATGTCGTAATCTTCTATCATTCAAAATCCGTTTAAAGCCCAAAATCA
>JACKQG010006626.1_pt1 | contig 12099 bp, 10 predicted proteins | sample 8237621 | NCBI WGS metagenome assembly JACKQG01 (sample SAMN15677084, study PRJNA649215) | marine metagenome | biome: marine; feature: Black Sea; material: saline water; isolation source: suspended particulate matter (SPM) from the Black Sea western gyre | collected 2013-06-09/2013-06-10 | depth...
TATAATAAAATACATCTATATATGCAGATATTTAAATTAATGTTGCAGAGACCATTTTCTATAGTGATAAGCTTGGGGGGTATTCTAGTTCTTTTTTCAAAAAAAACAAGTTAAAAACAGAAAAATATGTACATAAATACTCTTTTAGAACGGCAACTAACAGTATAAGATATGCAACATATTGAATATATATGATTATTTCAACAATAACAACTTAGCTCAATGCAGAAAACATGCAGTATATTGCCTGGTTTCCAAACAAATTCAGAACTTTTTTGTACCTCAAATTGAAAAAATGGAGCAGTTGAGCTCTGCAGACAGTGTTTTAAAAGATTTTAGAACAGTCTCTCCGGATAAACTCTCCAAAATCAAAATTTCTGTTGCAGAATTGGAGAACTTCCCGAATAACTCCCAAGTTAAAAAACTTAATAATCAGCCTGTTACAAATTTCAGCTTAGGTTCCGGAAACTATCTAATTCTAGATGATCTGGATTGGACAAAAAAGCAAATCTACATTTTGAAAATGGACACCGCCGCAACATTTATTAGTCTAGCACTTTACCCGGCCTACAAAATGCGGCCAAAAACACCAATACATTTTGAGAACTCATGACTCAAGTCAGACAAGTGGGACAAAGGAGAACAGGCCGTGGCTGCTGATTTGAAAATGATCCGCTGAGGTTTTACATAACTTGAGCATTTCGCAACCGTATGTTGCGCCGACAGGAGCAACCAGCAGTCCTCCAACTGCAAGCTGCTCTTTCAAATCTTGAGGAACCTGAGATGCTGCTGCTGTGACAATAATCCTGTCATAAGGTGCAAGCCTGGCGTGGCCCTGTTTGCCGTCGCCTGCAATCACAACAACATTTTGCAGACCGGCCAGTTTTAAATTTTCACGGGCCTGCTCTACCAGTTCCATGTGCCGTTCCAGTGTGACGACCGTTCCTGTCAACATTGCCAGCTTGGCCAGTAGTGCCGCATTATAGCCACTGCCGCTGCCAATTTCGAGTACTCTTTGTCCTGGCAGAACCTCGAGCAACTGCAGCATCAGCATCACTGTTGTTGGTTGGGAGATGGTCTGCCCGGAGTCAATGGGGAGGGGGCGGTCAGCATAAGAATGCTCGACAAAGTCCGGAGCAACGAAGAGTTCTCTGGGTACAGCCAAGAAGGCCTCCAGCAGCGAATCACTGCTGATCAGACCGCTGTTTTTCCAATGCCGGAAAAGTGCCTGCTTTTGTTGCTCCAGTTGCGGAAAATCCTGCTTGATTGATAATTCACTGGAAATCGGCATTGCCAACAGCAGTAGAAAGTTTAGCTGAACTTCAGTCTTGTCTGCAAACACAAATCCTGAAAATCAACCCCCGTAACTTCCGCTGCAGACTGAACATTTTTAGACAACGGGATTTCCGACCAGCAGATTGCGGATTGATTTTCGTGTAAGATCGACTGGAATAATGCTAAAGGAAAATAACAGCACATATGCCCATTCCTCAAAAGTCAGACCTACTGTCCGTAAGACTTCTCCTCCAAAGTAAGTAAAGGTAGTCTGTAAAAAGAAGACCAGTGCAACTACGATCAGAAAGTTTTTATTTTCAGTAATGTGTTCAAACAGATTGAGACCTTCTGTTCGTGCGTTAAATTTATTAAAATTATTCATAAACACAAAAAATCCAAAAAATGCAGTCAACAGAACAAGGTTTATTTCAGGATCAGGACAACGCACTGCATCGCAGACAAAGAGACCTGCCACAAAATCCGAAGTCAGAAAATATAAACAGATTGCTGCCATAAAGAAACCGTCAACCAAAATTGCCGACCACATGTCTCCGGAAATCAGTGATTCTCCTTTTGGAATCGGTTTTTCGTTCATGTAGCGTTTTAGTGCTGCTTCTCCTGAAAAGGCAAAGGCAGCCAGTGTATCCATCACAATATTGACCCAAAGCAGTTGAGTCATTGTGAGCGGCAAATCGGTGCCGAAAAACGGTCCCAGAAAGGCAACCAGAATTGCAGCCACGTTGACAGTCAACTGAAAAATCAAAAATTTACGGATTGATTTGAGCAAAGTCCGGCCGTAGAGCACTGCATTTGTCAGCGAAATAAAATTGTTATCAAGAATCACGATATCACTCGATTCCTTGGTCATGTCAGTTCCGTTGCCCATCGAAAAACCAACATCCGCATTTTTAACTGCAGGTGCGTCATTGACTCCATCTCCGGTCATACCAACGACCCAGTTCATGGACTTTGCAAGTTTGACTAAACGGCTTTTGTCTGTCGGAAGCGCACGGGCCACGACCCGTAATTCCGGTAGAATTTTTTTGACATCCTTATCTGACATTTCTCCCAATTCTGCAGAAGTGATCACCAGCGAGGTTTTATCGTCGATGATGCCGACTTCTTTGGCAATGGCCTCAGCAGTATCCTTTGAGTCACCGGTAATCATAACCACCTGGATTCCAGCCCGTTTGGCTGTTTTCACAGCCTGCTGAGATTCCTTGCGCATCTCATCACGCAGACCAAAAACTCCAACCAGTGTCAAATCCTCAGGCAATACTGCTGCGCTGCCCAAATTCTGATCAGAAACTGCCAGCCCAATGATGCGCATTGCACGTGCAGAAAGACCTTTCATTTCTGCTTTGAGTTTTGTTGGATCCAGTTTAACTTTCTTGCCCTCTGCATCGAGATAGTGTGTGCAGCCCGCAAGAACTATTTCTCCGGCACCCTTGACCAGAGTTAAATCTTGAGCACCTTTTACCTGGCTGGCAGAAAATTTATAGGCACTGTTGAAAGGAATATTGGCACTCATGCTGACTTCATCCTTTTTAGTCAGCTCTGTTCCCAGGAAACGTAGTAAAGCCTGTTCGGTTGGATTTGCACCCACAATCTTCAAATTGTCAGGATCTTCACTGTCAATTGAAGCAGTTGTATTGTTACGCAGAGCAAATGAAACAGTTTCGCGCAAACTGTCAGGAATGCCTTCAAAAGAAGTAAAATGTTCTCCGTCACCTTTGAGCAGTTCTGAAACAGTTAACTTACCCTGAGTCAGCGTACCCGTTTTGTCGGAAAATAGAACAGTCAGGCTTCCGGAGGTTTCAATACCGAGCAGTTTGCGAACCAGTACTTTTGCATTGAGAAGTTTACGCATATTCATTGAAAGCACAACTGCAATCATCATCGGCAGACCTTCCGGAACTGCGACCACAATAATGATGATTGCCAGAATTACAGCAGTCACCAGGTGATATATAGTCTCACCGGTAGGTTTGTTAAAGTAATTTTCCCACCCTCCTGCTTCCAGAAAAATATGGTTAAACATAAATGAAAAGGCAATAAAAGTTGCACCAATATAACCAAACATACTGATTTGTTTGCCAAGTTTTGCCAATTTTTCCTGCAGCGGAGATGGTCGGGTTTCTGCTGAACTCAGTTCTTTGAGGGTTGCACCATACTTGGTCTTATCGCCAACCTGCAAAACTGTCATGACTGCTTCTCCATCCTCAACCAAAGCTGCACGTGACATTTGATGTTTTTCTTCTGCAACCTGGTTTTCATCCGGAGCTTCACTTTTTTTTACGGTTTCAGATTCTCCCGTGAGTGCTGATTCATTTAACTCAAGATTTCCAGCCAGCAAATAACCGTCCGCGGGAACTGTGTCTCCAGGCTGCAGAAGAACCAAATCATTGACAACCAGATCGTCAATAAATATTTCAACCAGGGTGTTGTTGCGAAAGACCTTCACTTTAACTTTTGAAGCTTCTTCCAGCAAACGCTGAAATTCATTCTCGTTACTGTACTCCGACCACGTGGCAATCAGGGTGGCTGCAACAACTGCAATTGCAATCCCCAAACCTTCATACCAGGGTGCAAATCCCAAAACTGCGAGGAAGACTGTCACTACCAGTGCCACGATTAAAATTACAATAATCGGATCTTTTAAGTTTGCCAACAGCTTATCAAAAAATCCTTCTGACTCTTGTGTTGTGACTACATTTGCGCCGTAAGTTTGTCGTGACTCGGAAACTGCTGAATCACTAAGACCTGGAAAACTGAATTTCATTGCTTGACTCTCTTGCTATAGACTGGCCTGTTGACTTGCTGATTTTGATCAACTACAAAATAATCAATTACAGCCTGATTTAAAAATTATTATCTGTAGAAACTCTGAAACTTAAGTTTGACACACCTGAATGCTAAATGCAAAAAGCAATCTGCTGGGAGGAATTGGATGCTGAAAAAAGGATTTACTCTGATAGAAGTTATGATTGCAAGTACAATGCTGCTGATTTTGGTGGCCGGTCTCATAGAAATAGGAGAACAGACATTTGAACAAATGCTGCTCAGAAAGCAAAAAAACGAACTTGCAACCCAGTTGGACAAATGGACTCTGGAAAAATTGAATGGACCTTTGGTTCCAGGAAGTTTTCAGGAAAATGTTGCTCTGGCAGGAACTGACGCAGTACTGCATTGGCAGGTTGAGCAGGTGGAACCGAAGCTAAAGACTCTGCTCTTTCAGGTGCTGTCAAGTGATGCTGAACCAAAATTATTGCTAAAATGGGGCAACACGAAGAAATCACAATGAGGAAAAGTAAGCAATTTTATTTATCATGCAACCACGGTTTTACGCTGCTGGAAGTGATGCTGGTGCTGGCAATTGTCTCAGCCATACTTGTTGCAGCACAGCGGCCTTTGCTTGAGTTTCACCGAATTGCCCTGCAGCAACAGCAAAATTCAGTACTTGAAGGTGACATGCAGCGTTTCCAGATGCTGCTCAAATCAGAGCTGATTCAGGCAGGTTATGCTTTGGCTTCAGGCAATGAAACTGCAGTAGAAATTTCAACATACCAGTTGAGCTTTAAAACTGACCGCAACCGTGACGGAGACCTTGCAGATACCCGTGAAAAAATCGCTTACCGCTATGATCACCAAACCAAAGTCCTTTACCGAAAATCCGGAAATGGTGCCTATCAAACATTGCTTGAATCCATTTATGCACTCCAATTTGAAATGCTGCAAGCTCCACCTCAAACTTGCATAAAACTCACATATCAAGTAATAATTAACACTCCAACTCAAGAAACCGTCCTGTGCCAACTTGGCTGGTGAACCTATATTAACAAAAAGAAAATATGAAATATTTACATACCATGATCCGTGTTCAAAACCTTGATTCTGCACTCGATTTTTTCATCGACAAACTTGGCATGAAAGAGGTGAGGCGCAAGGAAGTTCCTGACGCAAAATTTACACTGGTTTTTTTAGCAGCAAACGATAATGAGTCTCTGCTTGAGTTGACTTATAACTGGGAGCAAAAAGAGGCTTACAGTGTTGGAGAGAGTTTTGGACACCTTGCATATGCAGTTGAAAATATTTATGATTTTTGTGAAGAACTGCAACAAAAAGGAGTTACTATTTTACGTCCGCCAAGGGATGGAAAAATGGCTTTTATCCGCAGTCCTGATCAAATCTCAATTGAATTACTGCAGCAGGGTGATCCACTTCCACTCTGTGAACCCTGGACCTCGATGAAAAATCAGGGTAGTTGGTAGCATGGAGATTTTCATTAAACTCTGCAGGGAAAAATTAATAAATCCGGTTCTGCATTCAAGGTCACCGATTTCAGAGGTCAGCCTGGGAGTTGCAGTCGGTGTCTTTCTCGGTTTAACACCCACAGTTGGAGTACAAATGTATCTGGTGGCCATCATCTGGAGCATCTACCGCTACCTGTTCCGCAGACATTTTAATTTGCCAGTCGGAGTGGCCATGGTCTGGATTTCTAATCCACTGACAATGGTGCCGCTTTATTATTTATTTTTGGTTACCGGCTGCTGGGTCCTTGATACCCAGAATAATTTTTCCTATCAACTTTTTGCAGACACTTTAACACGCATTTCTGAAACCAGTGGTGCCTGGGAAAAAATTATGCAGGGAATCCGCTTTCTGTTGATTGACCTGGGCTGGCCGATGGTTGTGGGCGGTTTTGTTTATGCCGTTCCGGGCTTCATAATCAGCTATTTTACAACCAGCCGAATTTTAACTTCCCACCGCAAAAGCAAGGCCCGTTTAGCCGGCCTGAGCTACGAAGTCTGGCGGACTCAAAACGAGACACAACACTAAACAGTTTTATGTCTATTGCTGCAAACACAATGATTGACTCTGCTGTTCCGGAAGATCTTGTCACTGCAGGTGATTTCAATGCTGCATCAAATTTAATTGTAGAACACTCTGTTTCAACTGCAGTTCTTGCCGCAAGCTTTTACCGTCTGGGAAACCGTTTTTTTTCTGCAGAACAAAAAATAGCTGCAGAACTGGCCTGGGTAGAGTCACAGCGAATTTCCAGCTCAATGGCAGAAGCACCATTGCTGCAGAATCCAATTTCACAGTTGCAGAGCAGACGCTGGCAAACAATTGGAGCAGTTGTGCTGGTAATATTATCGCTCTATGTCTTCATCTTTACTTTATTTCCACGTCAGCCGGAGCCGTTTCAAATTTCGAATTTTCAGCAGTCATCATCCGGAAACCTTTCTCTGTGGGAACAGTGGTGGGATACTGGTCGTCCTCATCAGCGGACTTTTAGACAGCGTTTTGGCACAGATCAAGTCTGGCCTTTACTGCGGGAAACCTTTAAAAAACTTTTCAGTAACCAAAATCAGGAGTTACCTGCTGGTATCAAAGACAAATTAAAACGCTGGCTGGAACTTACACAGAATCCAAACTTTGGAGAAGGTCCCACTGATTATTATGCTTTGACTGCCAGGGGTTTGTTTGAAGCACGGGAATTTGAAGATGCACTTGAAACACTGCAGGACGGACTTCATTATACAGACTCACCTCAGCAGCAGGAACGTTTGTATCAGGATTTGGGTACAGTTTATTATTACAAGGGTTACCAACTGCAGCCCAACGGTCTGGCCCGCTATGATCTTAAAGCCGTCCGCAATTCCGTAGAAGCATATGAAAAAGCATTAAACTTTGGTGAAGATCCATATTTATATGGTAATCTGGGCTGGGGTTATTACCTGCTTGGTGATTTTAATTCAGCAATTGAAAGCAGTCTTCAGGCACTTTTTTTAAAACCGGAATTAAATTATGCCCGTATGAATCTGGGAATTACCTACCTGAAAATAAATGATTATGATTTGGCCTTTTCCGCCTATTCGTCTCTGCGGGAGTATCCTCCGGAACTGGAAGAATATGCCGGAGGAATTCGTGACTTGCTGGAACTGCAGCTCGAATCTCCTGGGCGCTATCCTTTTACAAATTTTGTGCTGGGTCAATTATATTGGCAGCAGGGACGGCACAAAAAAGCCCGCTCTGCCTGGGAAAAATTTATTAAACAAAAATTCTCTGCAACTGTCTGGCAGGAGCGTGCACGTTTGTTTTTGAATAAAATGGAAGAGTAGTTGCTGACGCAAAGATTTCCCGCTTCACTCAAAATGACACAGTATTTGGAATTTTAGCGGTTCATCATATTGGTACCCTTTACTTTGATGACTTGGTATATAATTGTCATTCCAGCTTTTGCGGGAATGACATACAAGTATACCATTTAGACTTTTTTTGAGTTCATCATTCTTCACTAATTTTAAGTAGTTTAATTTCAAACAATAACAACAAAGCACATAAAAAAACCAACAAAATATGCAAAATAATATCGTAGCCGCACCTCAACTGGCGGCAGAGGGTAAACAAAAAATTGAATGGGTCAAACGGAACATGCCCATTCTGCAACAAATCGAAGCCGATTTTCACAGGGAAAAATATTTCGCAGGACTGCGCATTTTGGTCTGTATTCATTTGGAAGCCAAAACTGCTTATCTGGCCCAGGTTTTTGCTGCAGGAGGAGCAGAAGTAGCAGTGACCGGCAGCAATCCGCATTCGACCAAAGACGATGTCGTGGCCGCCTTGGCGGCAGATGGACTGCACGTTTATGCACGCTATGGCGCAACTCCGGAAGAGATGCAGCAATACATGAATCTTGCACTCGATTTACGGCCCAATATTGTGATTGATGACGGCGGAGATCTGGCCGAACTGCTGCACAATGAGCGCCGTGAACTACTGGCAGATGTTTGGGGTGCCTGTGAAGAAACCACCACCGGAGTCCTCCGTGCCAAAGCCAGGGCAAAAGCCGGACAGTTGGAATTCCCGGTAGTTTTGATCAACGATGCCCGCTGCAAATACTTGTTCGACAATTATCACGGCACCGGACAATCGGTTTGGGACGGTGTGATGCGTACCACAAATTTAGTGATCAGCGGAAAAACGGTGGTGATCATTGGTTACGGCTGGTGCGGAAAAGGCTGTGCAGAACGTGCACAGGGGTTGGGAGCAAATGTGATCATTTGTGAAATCGATCCCATCAAAGCTGCCGATGCACTGATGCACGGACTACGGGTGATGCCGCTGACTGAAGCCGCACCGCAGGCTGATATTTTTCTGACTGTAACCGGCAACAAACACGTGATCCGCAAAGAACATTTTTCAAAAATGAAAAATGGTGCAATCATCTGTAATGCAGGACATTTTAAGATCGAACTCGATTTGGAAGCACTGAATGCACTGGCTCTTGAAAAAAAGGCAATGCGGCAAAACATCACCGGCTTCCGGCTGGAGGATGGACGCTGGTTGAATTTGCTTGGAGACGGTGATCTGGTAAACATTGCCTGTGCTGACGGTCATCCTGCGGAAATTATGGACACCAGTTTTGCGCTGCAGGCACTCTCCGGAAAACACGTTGCCCTGCATCATACGGATTTGAGCAATGACGTGCACCGCGTTCCCGATGAAATTGACGAGGAAGTAGCGCGTCTCAAACTCAAAGGTTCCGGTGTTTCCATTGACGAGTTGCTTCCGGAACAAATAGCATACCTCGAAAATTGGGAGGAGTGAGCAGTGATTTTGGGCAGATGATGGATAATTCTCAGTTTTCAGAATTATATTTCGTGTACCCTAAATTCGGAATAATTTAAAGAATTACGTGGAGATGAAGTTAATTCTCTTTTTAGAATTAAGTATCGTGTCCCCTTTATTCGTACAGACTTATAAAACCAAATGTCACACAAATTCGACATTGAAATATAATTACGTATTGTGTCCCTTTAATTAAAATATGCTTTACCGTTTAACAATATTTCTGTTAATCCTGTTTAGTTCAGCAAATTATGCTGTTGCATCACCACTCATTTTGGAGGAAGGTCAGGGCAGTTATCCTCTTGGTTTGGAGCTCACATATCTTGAAGACCCTTCCGGCAAATTAACAATTGAAGAAGTGCGCTCAGCTGAATATTCCAGGAAGTTCAAGCAGAGTACTTCAGTTCGTCCCAATTTCGGCATCACGGACTCAGCCTTCTGGCTTCGTTTTCAGCTTTCCAATCCTGCCGACTATTCACGGAAGATCCCACTGAAATATAATTCAATTTATGACACTCTGCAACTGCACATTATTAACAGCAAAGAACAGCAGACGCTCCTCAAAAAAGATATTATCCAACTGATTCGCAATGAAAGCCCACGCCGGGATATAACTGTTTTTGATTTGGATTTTGAAGCCGGAGAAAGCAAAACATTTTTCCTGCGTGTCACCAGCAGAACCACACTGCAGGTTGCCTTATTTGCCTGGGAACCGGAAGAACTCAACAAGGTTTTTTACAATGAATTTTATGTTTTTGGCATTTTTTTAGGCATCATCGGCATCATGCTCTTGTTTAATTTCTGCCTGTTCTTAATCGTCGCTGACCGCATGTATTTGTTCTACACTCTGTTTCTGGTTTTTGCCGTCTATTTTCGTCTCCAGTCTCACCGCTGGGAATCTATTTACTGGCTGTCTTTTGCACCGGAATGGAACTATTACACGAGTGCACTCGCTGTTCAACTGTCTTTCATTTTTATCATTCTCTTCTTTCGCCAGACCCTGCATAGTAAAGAGCTCACACCCAGTCTGCACCGCATGAGCAGTTATTTGTTAGGATTCAATCTGCTTGGTTTACCGCTGGTGTTCGTGTTGAGTTTTTCACTTTATACTCAGCTGTTGTCATTGCTGGCTTTTTTCCTGCTGCCACTGTTGTTGCTGGCTTTCGACTGCTGGCGCAAAGGTCTTCAAACTGCAGGCTTTCTCTTTGTAGGCTGGAGTTTTTTTATGGGCATGTCTCTGGTTTTTAGTCTCTGGATTCAGGGTTTTCTTCCAGGAAACACTTTCACTATTTACTCTGTTGAAATTGGTTTAATTGTGGAAGCACTTGTTTTTTCACTGGCTATGATGACACGTGTCAAACAAATGAATGAAGAAAAACTGAGTGCACAAGATCAGATTTTAATTACACTGCGCCACAGTGACGAAATGAAAGATCAATTACTGGCCAATACTTCGCATGAATTGCGGACTCCACTGCATGGAATGGTCGGGCTGGCAGAAAACATATTAAATTCACCTGTTGAAAAACTGTCCCGGAATATCACCCGTCAGCTGCAACTGATTGTCAATAACGGCAAACGACTTGATTACCTGATTAACGACCTGCTCGATCTGGCAGTTCTGCGCAAAAAAGAACTGCAGCTGCAACTTGAATCCGTGCTTTTGTTTCCGCTGGTGAAATCAATTTTGCAGTTGCTTGAGCCACTGCTTCAGGGACGATCCCTGAATTGTCAAAATCTGCTTCCGGAAGATTTACCACCGGTACTGGCTGATCCGGGGCGTCTGCAGCAGATACTGCTGAATCTGATGGGTAATGCTGTCAAATATACTGAATCCGGCAGCATCACGGTTTCTGCGGTTGTGGAAATTGACCACATCCAACTCCAGATTACAGACAGTGGAATCGGCATTGCACCGGAAGATTTGGAGCGGATGTTCGAAAGTTTTGAACGTGGAAAGACTGAAGAAATCCGGCAAAAACCCGGTTTGGGTTTGGGGCTGGAAATCAGCCGCAGACTGGTTGATGCACATGGAGGAACTTTGGAGGTCCAGTCCACTCTTGGTAAAGGCAGCGTTTTCAGCTTCAGTCTGCCTAAGGCAGATTATATTCCGGAACAGAAAATCCAGACTGCCGGAAAAGCTAAACAGGCCGCGGCGATTTCACCCCATCCTTTTGCTAATTCCTCACCTCCGCGAAGAAATAAGAAACAACAGTCTGAACATGGCCGACTTTTGATCGTTGATGATGATGCAGTCAATTTAGAGGTGATCACTGGTTATCTGCAGGCCGGAGAATATTCCTGGACACTTTGTCTTTCCGGACGTGAAGCGCTGGCTTTGATTTTGGAGGGAGAAAAATTTGATGTAGTGCTGATGGATGTGATGATGCCTGGTTTGGACGGTTTTGAAACCTGCGAACTGATGCGCGAAAAATACAACAAGGAAGAACTGCCGATTTTGCTTTTAACTGCGCTGAAGGGTGAGGCTGACATCACACAGGGCTTTCAGTGCGGAGCCAATGATTACCTCACCAAACCCATTCTACGTCAGGAGTTATTGGCTCGCGTTGCTGCTCAGGTAGCACTCTCAAAGAGCGTGCAACTCACCTCAGAGACAGCCTCAGCCCAACAGGAAGTGCGACGCACTCTGGTCGAGACCCTGCGTCTTTCGCTTACCTGCTGGGAAAATGAAACTGGAAAAAGCATCATTGAACTGGCACAGGACAGTCAGCAATGGGGTTCATTCTTTGATCAAAGCACCGGAGCCTGGCGTTCACGAAGTTTGAACAGCTACCAGTCGATCATGACCTTACCCGCAAATCCACGCTGGCGCAAAGTCGTGAGAACTGCCAACTTTGTTCTCGAACACTGCCCAAAAGACGGGGAATCTCACGCCAGCCTCAAAAAACAACTGGCCCTCCTTACCAGCCAAATGCAAAAAAATCCACTCTAAATTTTTGTTAAATTCCTGGAACATCAGAATTTTGGGGATATGTTGTTTTAAGAATTAAGGGGACAGCAGACTGAATTTTGGGGACATGTTGGTTAAGAATTACGGGGACATGAATTTAATTCTATTTTTTAGAATTAAGTATCATGTCACTTTAATTATCCTTCTGTCATTCTCGCGAAAGCGGGAATCCAGGGGAACAACTACAAAGACCATCAATAATTAGGTCTTGTGTTTCT
>JACKQG010006627.1_pt1 | contig 12097 bp, 10 predicted proteins | sample 8237621 | NCBI WGS metagenome assembly JACKQG01 (sample SAMN15677084, study PRJNA649215) | marine metagenome | biome: marine; feature: Black Sea; material: saline water; isolation source: suspended particulate matter (SPM) from the Black Sea western gyre | collected 2013-06-09/2013-06-10 | depth...
CTTGCCAATATAAAAATGATAATAATCTGTTAGATATGAAATAGCTATGTCAAAAGCCGGCACTTCTTGCCAGGCTATGGATTTTTTATTGCTTCGGGGACCCTGTTGGCCGGGCATTCAAAGTAGATGCAACGCTTGCATTCGTGGCGATAGATGGCGGCGCCGAACCCGACCAGCGACAGCAGGTAGACGATCAGCAGGCCGGGCTCCATCAGCAGCCAGTATAAGGGAAAAACCAGCAGCAAGGCCGTCGCGCCGAAAGTGACCACCATGTCGACAGCATCGAGCTTCCCAGGTCTTTTTTTGAAAAACTTGGGAAGGCCCCAGAAAAAAATGCACGTGAGAGTTTTGCCTTCACGGGTGTAGTGGGGGCAGCGGGTACAATAGAATCTTAAAATGAGCGCGGTCACGCTCACGAAAAGACCGGCAAAGGCGATCGTCCACCAGACCGAGTTCTTATAGATCGCAAGTACTGCCGTAATAACCGGAACCGACAGAAGGCAGATGTAGAACAAGAAATCCGAAAAACTGTAACGAAGTTTTAGCGCGTCGTGGGAATGAATCATGATCTGTTCCTCTGTAATCAATGCGGAAAAATATATCAGAACCGGGAAGAAAGGTCCTCTTGAAATTTCTCATGAAATGTTCTGTTTAGGTATCAGGGTCCTGAGAATATCTTCTTTGCCCACAATACCCACAAGCTTTTCCCCCCGCAACACAGGAATGGTATGAAAACCTTTATCCACCATCAGATGGGCGACCACCTCAATGTCCGTATCCGGTTGGACAAAGACCGGATTTGGTGTCATAGCTTGAGCCACGGTGATGGCGGCGATTTTTTGAACTTGTTTTTCGAGTTGTTTCATGGATGACAATGAAAACAGTCCATCCATAAATGTGAAAAAAGAGGGGATCGGAAGCCTTTTCTGCTGCGCAATCAAATCACTCTGGCATAAGATTCCAACTAGTTTCCCAGCTTTGTCCACAACCGGGACTCCGTTGATACGGTTTTCTAAAAGAAGCTTTGCTGCCTGCAAGACCTCAGTCTCCGGCAAGACGGTAATTAGTTCTGTTGTCATAATATCTTTTACTTTGAGCATGGCATCCCCTTAACACAAGCCAATTTCCTTAACATATGAAACCGGCAACTGCAAATATTTTCATTTGTTCTTTATCCGTGGTTCTAAGTCTGGGTTTTGTCAATAATGGCTTTGGCGGGTATCAGCCCGGTGGCGCTGGCGGAAACAATGTTTCCGGCGACTCCCGGCCCGTCGCCGGCGATATACATTCCTTTGATCTTTGTTTCCAATTCTTTGCTGGAATCGATCTGGGTTGCAAAAAACTTGATTTCCGGCGCATACAACAGGGTTTCGTCGTTGGACACACCGGGCACAACGCAGCTAAGCTTATCCAGACCTTCGATGATGTTCGTTAAAATTCTTTCGGGCAGGGCCATGGCAATATCGCCGCAGACCACGTTGGTCAGGGTCGGTTCGATGTAACCCTTTTTGATCCTGGGCCAGGTGCTGCGCCGGCCGCGTTTGAGGTCTCCAAAGCGCTGGAGGATGGGCTTGCCGTCGCCGATCAGGGCGGCCAAACTGCCGATGGACTTGCCGTAAGCATGGTTGTCGGTTACCGGTTCGGTCAGGATCACCTTGGACAGGAACGCAAAGTTCGTACTCTCGGAGCTTTTATGCTTGTAAGCATGCCCGTTGACACAAACAAAGTTTTTGTAACTTTCGATAGAAACAAAGCCCCTGTGATTGGTGCAAAACGTCCGGGTCTGATCATCATATTTTAATGTCTGTATAAAAAAAGTGGGGTCGTAGATGACCTCGCACAGATCCTGCATAATATCACTGTGGACTTCCACGCGCACACCCACCTCAATGCCTCTTTGTGTCAGGCCGAGCCCGTATTTATGCGCCAGACTTCCGATCCAATCCGATCCGGCCCGGCCCGGGGCCAGGATAATGTAATTTGAAAAGTATTTTCTTCTGTTGGTAACGACACCCTTGGCCCGGCCGTTTTCGACAATGACGTCCCTGGCCTCTTCTGAGGTGTGAATGGTCACGCCTTTGGACTTGATGTCATCAGCGATACCCGCAATATGTTCAGGCAAACGATCACTGCCGATGTGTTTTTGTTTGATGATTAAAAGGTCGATTCCGTGCCGCTTGGCTTTTTTGCGGATGCTCCTGGCTTCTTCCATGCTGGTCGGATAAACCGGGCCGTCCATCCCGAATCTGTTGAATAATTGTTCGGTCTCATCAATCAGTTCCTGGGCTTTGGAAGCCGGCATGAACTGGGTAAGATCGGTCTTGCCCAACTTGTGAATGTAGTTCAGCTTGCCGTCGGAAAATAGTCCTGCTCCGCCGACACCGCACAGGATAGCGCACGGCTTACACCGCATGCATTGCCGGTTGTCGTGCATCGGGCATTTGCGTTTCAGCGGGCCTTTACCTTTTTCGATGATGAGGACTTGAAGGTCGGAGTGCTCGCACAGATAATGGGCTGCAAACAGGCCGGCAGGCCCCCCGCCCACAATGATGACATCATAGTCTGTATTCTTTCGGGTGGCAGTGGCAACAGACATATTTCTCCTTAAAAACAAAAGATATTTGATTCCCTTTTAAAATTTGAAACGCTTAGCTTAGGTAAAAATATCTTTGGTCATTGCTCACTTGTCACCGGTCATTGATTCGATCCTCAAGCACAGCGGTCTTTTTTGCCAATGACAAATGACAAACGGCTAAATTCCAAATAGCATGGAGACATCAGAACCGCAATGGTTTTCACCATTAGCGATCGGCATATTTTTGACAGGGTGCAGCAGTTTCCATACACGATCTTATTCCACGAACAGGGGCACCACTTCGAAGCGCTTAACATCCACCAACCCTTTGTCGGTGATTTTAAGCTCCGGAATCACCGGCAGTGCCAGAAATGAGAGGGTCATAAACGGATAGGGCAGGATTGCCCCGAACTCACGGGCGACCCGGATGAGCCTGTCCAGTTTTTTCTTTACCGTTTGAACCGGTTCTGCGGACATGAGGCCGGCGATGGGAAGCGGCAGATCGGCGCGGATTTCACCGCTTGAGGCTGCTGCCAGGCCGCCGCCCATGTTAACGACTGCCTGTACGGCCGCTTGCATGTCTTCATCATTTGTTCCCACAACGATGATATTGTGAGAATCATGGGCCACGCTGGATGCCAGGGCGCCTTGCTTGAGGCCGAACCCCCTGACAAAGGCCTTGCCGATATTACCGAAGCCGCGGTGGCGTTCAATCACGGCGAGTTTTAAAAGATCGCGTGCCGGATCGGAGACGGCCAGACTTCCGGATGTCGGCGGGTCCTCAATCTGCTGGCGGGTCATAATTTGATCGGGAATGATCTCGATGACCCGGATGCGCCCCGATTTCAGCGGGATTGCAAAATCGATGCGTTCAAGATCGACGTTCATGGACGGAGGGCAGGGGATCGGGTCCGGTTTTTCAATTTCCGGCAAGATTTCGCCGTTTTCGGCCACCAGGACACCGTTGCGATAGACCGCTTCTATTACCGGGGCGTTTAAGTCTGAGAAAACCACCAGATCCGCCTGCCGGCCCGGTACGATGGCGCCGGCATCCTTGAGGCCGAAATATTCAGCCGGGTTGAGGGTGGCCATCTGGATGGCGATCACCGGATCCAAACCTGAACGAATGGCCTGGCGAACCAGCGCATCGATGTGCCCGTTTTCCAGCAGATCCTGGGGATGGCGGTCGTCCGTGCACCACATCAGGCGACGGGCGGTGTAAGGGTTGACAATCGGAAGCAGGGCATCAAGATTCTTGGCCGCGGAGCCCTCCCGGATCATGATATACATGCCGGCAGCTAATTTTTCCTGCGCTTCGGCGGCCGTGGTGCATTCATGGTCGCTGGATATTCCGGCGATAATATAGGCATATAGATCATGTCCGCTAAGTCCGGGGGCATGACCGTCAACCGGTTTGCGTTGTGTTTTGGCGTTTTCGATTTTGAGCAAAATATCCGGGTCCTGGTTGATGACGCCCGGAGCGTTCATCATTTCCGCCAGGGCCAAAATTCGATGGTGGCTCATGAACGGCAAAAGATCATAGGCAGAGAGTGTGGCTCCCGAAGTTTCCATGTTGGTGGCAGGGACGCACGAGGGCAGCGAAAAATAGACGTTCATCGGCTGGTTTTCAGCCGAACGCAGCATGTAGTTGATGCCCCTGGTGCCTAAGACATTGGCGATTTCATGGGGGTCTGCCACCACGGTTGTTGTCCCTAGAGGAAGTATGGCCCGGGCAAATTCGGTAATACAGGTCATGGCGCTTTCGATATGGACGTGGGCGTCGACGAACCCCGGAGCCACAAAACGCCCGCCGAGATCAACCGTAATTTTGGCAGGATATCGGCCGAAGCCGACGATATGGCCGTTGGCCACGGCAATGTTTCCTGAAACGATTTCCCCTGAGAAGACATTAATCATGCGGGTGTTGGTCAAAAGCAGATCAATCTCTTTTTGACCGCGGGCCGATCGGATCATTTCATAAAGATTCATGGCGGGTCACCTTTTTTGGGGAAAAATATTCATGAAATATCCGGGTTAGGTACCATAAAAGGTATGTTCATGCCAATACGATATCGTAAGGGTGTGCAAATAAAGATTTGGAATCTCATCTCTTAAAGCACAAATTGGAATACAGGGCCGGTCTGACCGCTACACCCTCAAAAAGCGCTTGACAGAAGCGGATTGTGTTCCATATTAACCAAACGAACGTTTGTTCAGTATTCACCCCTTGATGCTGAGGTTTAAAACGACATGCGACCCACAAATTCAGAATGCAAACAGCGAATTTTATCAGATGTCATCCCCATCTTTGCAAAGATGGGCTATAATCAGGTCACCATGCGGGAAATTGCCGCCAAAGCGGGGATCGCTCCCGGTTCGCTGTATCACCATTCCGCATACGATACGCCGTGCTGGATCCAAAAAGCCTCTATTTTGTTGCGCTGCTTGAAGAAAACAAGCTCAAAGGGGTAACTCCGGGCAATGCGGTTACCATAAGGGTCGATGCATACCCGAATCAAAAGTACAAGGGCGTCGTCAGCCAGGTGCTTCCGGCGTCCGCCGCAACGTTTGCCCTTGCGCCCCGCGACATATCCGCGGGTGAATTTACCAAGGTGGCACAGCGGATACCGGTGCGCATCGATATCACCGACGGCGATATCAGTGTGCTGCAGGTCGGCTTGAGCGGGGAAGTGGAAATCCGGCGGAAAGGATCATGATGCAGGCAGCGTCCACAGATCTTCCGATATATCGCACCATTTCCCCCGGTTATCGGGCCTTTCTGACGGTCATCATCATGACCGGAGCCTTTATGGCCATTCTGGACACAACCATCGTGGTTGTTGTGATTCCCAAGCCTGGCGATCCATTTTGAAGGGATCGGCATCATGCAGAACTACGGGTATGTCCGGCGATTCGTAGATTTGACCACCATGCGGCTTTCCGCGCTGTTTACCGACAAGGCGGCGCTTGGAAAAGCGCATGTATTTTTTGACCGGGTGCAGGGATTGCAGGCCCTGAACTTCGCTTTTCAGGATACTTTCAAGAACTGCTTTGTATTTGCCCTCATCGGCAGTACCTTTCTGATCCTGATTCTTGTGACTGAAAAAACGACGAAAAGGGAGGTCGTTTAGAGGAAATAATATATGAAGCATCGGATAAGTGAAATTATCAGTTTAAGCCTTATCCTCCTTGTCGTGACAGCCTGCAATCCGTTTAGACCCAAGGTGAGGCCGTCGCCGGCAGGTGAATTGCCGCGCACGTTTTCGCTGTATACGTCGGAATCCGACCCGGCCAAACGGTGGTGGGAAGAATTTAATGATTCTGATCTCAACACGCTGATCACCACAGCACTCTCCGACAACTTAACCTTGAAAGAAGCCTGGGCGCGGCTCAATCAAGTCCGGTCCCTGGCTGTTCAGGCCGGTGCGGCACTTTATCCGGACCTGACAGGAAATGCCGGGGCTTCTTATACACGGCAACGGTCCGGCAACGGCACCCGCAAAACCGTATCGAATGAAGATTATTCCCTGGGGGTTGTCAGCAGCTATGAACTGGATCTCTGGGGGCGTATCCGGTCCGGGCGGGAATCCGCCCTGCTGGAGGCGTCCGCCGCCCGGGAAGATTTGAATGCGGCTGCAATGACCCTGGCGGCTGAAGTTGCCGGGCGCTGGGTAAACATTATTGCCCACAGGATGCAAAAACAGCTTTTGGAACGGCAGCTTCAAACCAACCTGACATACCTGGAACTTATCGAGCTGAGGTTCCGGGCGGCAATGGTGTCGGCACTGGATGTTTATCAACAAAAACAAGTTGTTGAAGACATCCTGGCCGAAATCCCGCTGGTCGAGGCCCGGGAGCAGTTGCTCAGGCATGACCTGGCAGTGTTGCTGGGGAAACCGCCGCAGACTTTTATAAAGATCAGCCGTGAAGACTTGCCGAAACCGGCCGAGATCCCGGCAACCGGACTGCCGGCCGATCTGCTGTCGGCCCGTCCGGATTTGCGGGCGGCCGGGATGCGCCTGTGGGCGGCGGACTGGCAACTGGCGGCCGCGCGTGCCGACCGGCTGCCGGCGATCGGCCTGACGGCTCAGGCCCGCTACGGCGGAGGCGATGCGGACGTGCTTTTCGATAACTGGCTGCTCAGCCTGGCGGGCAATCTGACCGCACCGATATTCGACGGCAAACGACGGGCGGCCGAAGTGGACCGCCGGCTGGCGGTTGTGGATGAAAACTTGTCGGCATACCGGCAAACGGTTTTAACGGCCATCAAGGAAGTCGAAGATGCGCTGGTCAGCGAGTCCAAGCAGCGGGAGCACATCAAGGGACTCGAGCAGGTTACGGCCACTGCGCGTAAGGCCCTAAAGGAGGCCGGGAATCGCTATCGTAAAGGACTTACCGACTATCTGCCGGTGTTGACCCAGTTGTTAAAAGTTCAGGGGCTCGAGAGGGATTTAATCCAGCAGCAGGCGAACCTGCTGGGTGCCCGCATCAGCCTCTATCGCGCCCTGGGCGGAACATGGACGGAATCGCTGAACCCGTTTGCCCGTTAGCCGGTTGAACCCGTTTGCCCGTTAGCCGGTTGGCCCGTTAGCCGGTTGGCCCGTTAGCCGGTTGGCCCGTTTTGAGTGGATTCTATCTATCTTAAAAAGGCAGAATACCTCAGCTTCCCTGCTTGATACGGGATAAACAGGTATTTTATTAGCCTAAACCTAATTAATATCACTTTGGGCGCTTTTAAAGAATAATTACGGGCTCAACGGGCACACAGGCAAACCGGCAAACTTTTACCGTTCCAAGCATTGTGGTTCATTCAAAAAACACTTTTACTCTAAAGAGCATAAATTTTAGAAACAAGCAGACAGGCATGAAAATGGCGGATAATGCGCAAAGCAATATGTTGCCCGAAAAACAGCCGAACCCCGGCGGAAGTCCGCGACCCATCGTCAGGATTCTCCTAGCGCTTGTCATCCTCAGCATCGGTGCGGGTACGGCAGCTTACCTAAAAAACAGTGCGCCCCGAACCCAGAAGCGGCCGCCGGCCAAGTTGAGTCCGACGGTTCAGGTCGAAACCGTACAGCCCTGCGGATACCAGGTTGTCGTAACGGCCATGGGAACCGTTATTCCTGCCAGCAAGCTGGTGCTGAAGTCCCGCGTGTCCGGAGAAATCGTCGGCATCCATCCCGAATTCACGGAAGGCGGGTTTTTTAAAAAAGACATGAAAGTGCTCCAGATCGATCCTGTGGACTACGAACTGGCCCTGGTGCGCAAGCGGAGCGCTGTAGCCGAGGCCGAGTATGCCCTGAAACTGGAACTGGGCCATCAGGCCGTGGCCAAGCGTGAATGGGAGCTGTTAAGCGGATCTCAACCGGCGCAAGAACTGGAAGAAGAACTGGTGCTGCGCAAACCCCATCTGGACAAAGCCGGAGCGAGCCTGGCGGCGGCCGAGGCCGACCTTAGATCGGCCATGCTGGATCTTAATCGAACCCATATCACGGTGCCGTTTAATGCCATGGTTCGTTTGAAATCGGTGGATCTTGGATCTCAGGTGACGCCGCAGGATGCGATGGCCGAACTGGTAGGGACCGATGCATACAGAATCCAGGTATCCATACCGGTCGATCGACTTGAATGGATTAAAATCCCCGGTCAAGCCGGCGATTCGGGTTCCAAAGCCCGGATCATTTACGGCCAGGGTCATGAATGCGACGGTATCGTTATCAGGCTTATGGGGGATCTGTCGGACGAAGGGCGCATGGCCCGCATTCTGGTGGAGGTCGCGGACCCGCTGGGCTTGAACACTCCCGAGAAGGACCGCGCGCCGCTTTTGATCGGCGAGTACGTCCGGGTAAAAATCGAAGGCCGCAGACTCGACGGCGTATTTAAAATTCCGCGCACCGCCCTGAGGGACAATTCAAGCGTCTGGATCGCCGGCGAAAAGCAAACACTGGAAATCCGCAAGGTGCGTCCGGTCTGGCGTGACGCCGACCTTGTCCTGCTGCAAGACGGCTTGAAACCCGGAGAACGGCTGATTGTTTCGGATCTGGCGGCAGCGGTGGAGGGCATGGCGGTGCGGGTCGATGCTTTGAAATCCGAAACAAGGAGCGACCTGTCTGCGATTAACAAGGCAGGAGGGGAGTAGTCCCTTAATTGTAGAATTTGTGCTTTTGGTGGCAAAACTTTTTTCACTTTGCCACAAAGACACCAAGGCACGAAGACAAAAAACAGATATTTTCTTTGTGCCTTGGTGACTTCGCGGCAAATTTTTAACCAATAAACCAATAACAGTATCCGTATTCAAGATACACGTACTTATTATGAACAGTCTGCCGCAAAAGGATCCCGAAAAAAAGGGGGCCATCGTCTGGATGGCCGGTCATTCCGTGACAGCCAATCTTCTGATGCTGGTGCTCCTGTTGGGAGGGCTGTATATGGCCACCCGCATAAAGAAAGAAGTTTTTCCCGACTTTGAACTGGATCAGGTCCAAATCACCGTCCCTTATCCCGGTGCCAGTCCCCAGGAAGTGGAAAAGGGCATCATTTTGGCCATAGAGGAAGCCGTTCAGGGTCTGGAAGGTGTCGATGAAGTGCGGGCATCTGCCAGAGAAGGCTCTGGAACGGTTACCGTGGAAATGATAGAGGGCGAGAATCTGCAAAAGCTGGCCCAGGACATCCAGAACGAGGTGGACCGGATTACCTCTTTTCCTGAAGAAGCCGAAAAACCACAGGTGGTGATTGTTTCCAGAAAGCGTTATGTTGTTTCGCTGGCGCTTTACGGCGACCAGAGCGAAGGGGTTTTGCGTGAATATTCAGAATACTTGCGGGACCGCCTGCTTCAGGAAGCGGACATCACCCAGGTGGAACTGACGGGTGTGCGCAACTATGAAATCAGCGTCGAAATTCCCCAGGATACGCTCCGGACCTATAACCTTACCCTCGAGGAAGTTGCCGCGCGGATCGGCCGGGCTTCCGTGGAACTTCCCGGTGGTGCCGTCAAAACCCCCGGGGGCGATGTTTTGGTACGCATTAAGGAGCGCCGGGATTACGGGCATGAATTCGGAAAGATTCCGATTATTACGGCCAACGACGGAACCCAGGTTCTGCTGGAAGATATCGCCGATATTAAGGACGGGTTCGAAGAAACCGACTATGCCGCCACCTATAACGGCAAACCCGCAGTGATGATCGACGTCTATCGGGTCGGTGATCAGACCCCTGTCGCGGTTTCCGATGCCGTTAAAAAGGTCGTAGCTGAAGTCAATGAGCAATTGCCTCCCGACCTGGCGATCGTTCTGCGCAATGACCGGTCGGATATCTACCGCCAGCGCATGGGGCTGCTGATCAAAAACGGATTTTTCGGGTTGGGGCTGGTGTTTATTTTACTGGCATTATTTCTGGAAGCCCGGCTGGCCTTCTGGGTGGCTCTCGGCATTCCCATATCTTTTCTGGGCTCTCTTTTGATTTTGCCGGCTGCGGACGTCAGCATTAACATGGTCTCCATGTTCGCGTTTATTGTCACCCTGGGTATCGTGGTGGACGATGCCATCGTGGTCGGCGAAAACGTTTACCATCATTACCAGCGCGGGGTCCCCTGGCTCGAAGCCTCCGTAGCGGGGACCAGAGAAATCGCCATGCCGGTTATTTTCGGCGTCCTGACCAACATGGTGGCTTTCGTTCCCATGTTTTTTGTTCCCGGTATCCTGGGAAAGGTTTTCAAGCAGATTCCGGTGGTCGTGATCAGCGTCTTTGCAATTTCCCTGGCCGAATGCTTTTTTATTCTTCCCGCCCACGTTGGCCATCAAAAACCGCAGCGCAAGGGATTCTTGAGCTGGATGTATACCCGGCAGCAACGCTTCAGCGAAGGCTTTGTCCGTCTGGTTGTCCGGCGATACGGCCCCTTGCTGGATCTGGCCCTGCGTTGGCGATATGTGACGGTGTCCGTTGGACTGGCTGTTTTACTGATTATGGCCGGCTATGTCAAAAGCGGGCGGATGGGATTTGAGCTGTTTCCAAAGATCGAATCCGATTATGCCCAGGTGACCGCGACGCTGCCCTTTGGTTCCGCTTTTGAAAAGACCCAAAAGGTGCAACAAATGCTGGTCCGGGCGGCCCAGGAAGTTGTGGCCGCCAACGGCGAGCAAAAACTCGCAGAAGGCATTTTTGCCAGTATCCACGTAAACAAAGCCGAGGTTCGCATCTACCTGACCCCGGCGGACAAGCGCCCGTTGTCAACCGCGCAGGTAACCGAACGCTGGCGGGAACGGGTCGGGGTTATCCCGGGATTGGAATCGATTTTGTTTGAATCCGATGCCGGCGGACCTGGACGGGGGGCCGCCATTACCTTGGAACTCAGCCACAAGGATATCGGCCTGCTGGAACAGGCTGCCGCCGAAGTTGCCGCCGCCCTGGGGTTCTACCCGAATGTAAAAGATATCGATGACGGTTTCGCACCCGGCAAACAGCAGCTTGATTTTCAGATCAAGCCTGAAGCCCGCAGTCTCGGGCTAAGATCCAGAGAGGTAGCCAGGCAGGTCCGGCACGCTTACTATGGCGCCGAGGCCTTGCGACAACAGCGGGGACGCAATGAAATCAAGGTCATGGTCAGACTTCCTAAAGACGAACGGGTGTCCGAGTACAACCTTGAAGAAATGATATTGCGGACCCCGGCCGGCAATGAGATTCCCTTACGGTCCGCCGTTAGCATCCAGCGGGGGCGGGCTTATACCGACATCAACCGCCGCAACGGCCGCCGGATCGTGTCAGTGGAAGCCGACGTCCGGCCCCGCAGCCAGGCCGGCCAGGTGCTTGCGTCCCTCAAAGCTGAAACCCTGCCGTCATTGCAGGAGAAATATCCCGGCCTGGCCTATAGTTTTGAGGGCCACCAGGCCGACCAGCGCGAAAGCATGCAGAGCCTGATGCGCGGTCTTTTGGCGGCCCTTGTGGTCATTTTTGCCATGCTGGCCGTTCCGTTGAACAGCTATATCCAGCCCCTGATCATTATGGCGGCCGTTCCCTTCGGTATCGTAGGGGCCGTGCTCGGACACCTGATCATGGGCTACAGCCTGAGCGTGCTCAGCATGTTCGGCGTGGTGGCGCTGTGCGGGGTGGTGGTCAATGATTCGCTGGTGCTGATCGACTTTGCCAATCGCAGGAAGCGGGCCGGAATGAGCCGGTTCGACGCCATCCACCAGGCCGGCATCCACCGTTTTCGGCCGATTATTTTGACCACCCTGACCACTTTCGGCGGCCTGTCGCCCATGATCTTTGAAACCTCCCGCCAGGCCCGCTTTCTGATACCCATGGCCCTTTCGCTAGGGTACGGCATTCTGTTTGCGACGGTGATTACGCTGGTTCTGGTGCCGTCTTTATATCTGATTATCGACGATATTTCTCAACTGATGCGGACAAAACCGGCGGCCGACATTCAGACCCGGCCGGAGAGCGGATCTTAGATTTTTGTAACATGTTGTAACATCAAATAATTTTCCTTGATTTATAAACAATATTCAATTATGGATAATCTAA
>JACKQG010006628.1_pt1 | contig 12096 bp, 10 predicted proteins | sample 8237621 | NCBI WGS metagenome assembly JACKQG01 (sample SAMN15677084, study PRJNA649215) | marine metagenome | biome: marine; feature: Black Sea; material: saline water; isolation source: suspended particulate matter (SPM) from the Black Sea western gyre | collected 2013-06-09/2013-06-10 | depth...
CAAAGATACGGTTTAAAAAACCGGCCAGGACCGCCATGGCGTAGAAACCGCGGATGGTGATGCCGGGAACGACCTTTGTGACGACCGCTCCGATCTGAATACCCACCAGGGATCCTAACAGCATCCCCATGGCCAGGGTATAAAAAATGAACCCGTAAATCGCATACTGGGTGGTTGCGGCATAGCCGGCGGTAAACACAATCTGGAAAATATCGGTTCCTACCGTGGTCATGGAGGAGACGCCCAGAACATAAACAAAGATCGGGAAGGTTAAAAAGCCGCCGCCAACGCCCATAATACCGGCCGCAAGTCCGACCAGCGCGCCGCTTAAGACCAAAAAGATCCATGAAATACTTCTGCCTTCCGGTGTTAGATCATAGTCAAATTTGACTTTGGGAGGAATATTAACGGCCTGGATCTTTTTGGGAAGATTCCCCATTTCGACCCCTTCAACTTTTCCGCCATGGGCATCCTGTCCGTGAAAATCCCCTCGCTCGGCCTTTTTAGCTTTTAGGAAGTCGGCCATGGCGTACGTTCCCAGAAAACCGAGCATCAGGGAATAGACGGTTGTGATAAAGGCGTCGCTCAGCACGGGATTGATCTCGTATAGCACGCGGTTGATAACGCCGCCGAGAGTTGCGCCCAAAATGGCGCCGATTAAAAAGACCGCTGCCAGGGGCACGGAAACATTTCCCAGCTTGCGGTGGATAACGCTTCCCATAATGGCCTTGGCAAAGATATGGAACAGGTCTGTTCCCACGGCTAAAATGCCTTTAATGCCGGCGCTCATCAGGGCGGGCGCAATGATGAAACCGCCGCCGGCACCGATGCAACCGGTAATCAGCCCGGCACACAGGCCGATGAGGATAGAGACTACAAATATGCCTGTGCTGTAAAATGCGGGACTGTAAGCCTTCTTGCCGCCCAACAACTTCGGCAGGGCCCCGCCGATCTGATCTGCAAACGCAACACCTCCCAATATAACAGGGATGGTCAGCAAACCTAAGATTAACAGCCGCTTTTTATCACTGAAAATGGTGTTGGATACACCAATCTCCCACCTCGCATGGGCTTGTGCACCCATCATCATAAATTGACCCCACTGTCTTAGAAAGTTCACTTTATATCGCTCCTTTCATTTTGCGGTTAGCTTATTAGATCCTCAAGTTCCCCAATTTTTTTTTGTTGCAGGTTTCTTTTTTTAAAAGCATCCTGAAGTTTGTAAAAAAGCTCATCAATATCCGCCGGTTTCATGAGATAATCAAAAGCACCCAGTTCCATCCCTTCTATGGCCACCTCTATACTGGCGTGACCGGTCAACATAATCACTTCCATCAAAGGGTCTAACTTCTTGATCTCTCTTAATGTCTGTATACCGTCGATACCCGGCATCCTCACATCCAGCACCGCCACATCAATCCCTTTTCCCCTGATTACAGCCAGCGCTTCCTCGCCGTTTTTTGCCGTACTGATATTCAGCCCTCGTTTTGTCAGCCGCTTTACCAGCGTTTCCAGAAACTCGGGTTCATCATCGACCAGCAGGACGTTGAAATTTTCCACTTAAATCACCTCCAGCCTTTATGAGCTTTTTTAATTTTCTCGACAAGTTCTTCAAAATCACACGGTTTTGTCAGGTAATCGACTGCACCGAATTTGATTCCTTCTTTGGCAGCCTCTTCGGAGCCGTGGCCTGTCAGCATAATAACAGAAAGATCCGGGTCCATTTTCTTGAATATCTTGAGAACTTCGATTCCATCCATATCTTCCATCTTCAGATCCAGGACGGCCACATCAAAATCTGCCTTTCTCAATGTTTGCAACGCCTCAGTGCCGCTGTATGCCTTGGTTACATCAATATTTCGTTTGGACATCCGTTTGGCGACAACGTTTGCAAAACCTTTCTCATCATCCACGAGGAGCAGTTTGATAGGGCCCGAATCTTTTTTTATCTTCTCTGGCATAATATCTTACCCAACCTGAATAAGCCGGAATCAAAATGACTATTGACTATTTAGGGAACTAAGCTATCCGGGAAGTAATCTCCTTCACACGGGCCGCTACGATTTTTTCTTCATGGTTCATTTTTTTAGCTGCTGCTTCAGACACCTTGAAAACAAGGAGATCGATATCGCAGGGCTTCATCAGGTAATCAAAAGCACCTTCCTTCATCCCAAAAATGGCGGTTTCCACCGTAGCGTGTCCTGTAAGCATGATGACCTCGACCAGAGGATGTCTCTTTTTAATCTCTTTGAGGGTTTCAATGCCATCCATGCCCGGCATCTTGACATCCAGTATTATGACTTCAATATCTTCCTGATCTTTAAGCCGCTCCAAAGCTTCTGCTCCGCTGAAGGCAGGAATAATGTGAAGGTCTCTTTTGGTCAAGCGCTTGGTCATGGTCTCCACAAAGGGAGTCTCATCATCCACCAAAAGCACGTTTGCTATAGCCATATCATGTTCTCCTTTATCTAATATGGGTGTTAGTTTTCAAAAAGATCCGGCATTCGTAGTTCCCGGAGTTATTCAGAATTTGCATCCGGCACCTCTTTTGGAATGGGGATGCGGATACTGAATGTGGTTCCCATATCGATCACACTGCGAATATCAATTTCGCCCCCCATCTTTTTAATGATACCGTAACAAATGGAAAGGCCCAGGCCGGTCCCCTTACCCACCGGTTTAGTAGTGAAAAAAGGGTCAAATATTCTGGCAAGATTGGACCTGGGAATACCGGGACCGTTATCGACGACGTCAATTACGATATGGTCACTTTCCAACCGTCCGGAGATGTCAATGGTTCCGCCTTTTTGTTCCATGGCATCCAGGGCATTGTTGATCAGGTTCAAAAAGACCTGCTGCATCTCTGACTGCGAGGCCTGTATGCAGGGCAGGTTCTTTTCAAGATTTGTATTGATTACAACTTTGCCGTACTTCGCCCTTTGTTCCGAGACGCCCACCGCATCATCGATCAGGTCGTTTATCTGGACAACCTGAACCCTTGAGTCTGTTTTTCGTGCAAAACTGAGTAATTTATGGGTGATCTCCTTGCAGCGTTTTCCCTGGGTATTGATCTGCCTTAAAGCCCGGTTGAATTCTTCGAGATTTTCACCTTCCTTGAATTCTTCCTCCTCCAGCAAGTCCTGTATCCAGCCGGCTTCTTCTACCATAATGGCAACCGGATTGTTGATCTCGTGGGCAATACCGGCTGCCAGTTCACCGATGGAAGCCAATTTGCCGGTTTCGATTACCTGCTGGCCCATCATCTCCTTTTCACGATCGGCCATGGCAATCCGGCTGACCATTCTGCGGGACACGATAAGCGCCATGACGACAATGGCCATACCGCCGATGAGAAAAATGATTACGGCAATAAATTGGCCCCGGTTCAGATCGGCAAAGGCGTCGGCGGCATGTTGCTGATACACCAGCATCCAATCTCCGTTTTTGAGCAAAGCTGAAACAAAAAGGCTTTTCTTGTTTAACGCATCCTTCCGCTGGACAATATTGATGCCGTTCTGTTTTTTCCCTCCAATTCTGATGAACTCCATATACGTATCTTTGTCCGGTATTATATCCAGGTGCGGCTGGGTCTGTAATTCTCCTGCCCGGTTCAGGATAAAAGCAAATCCGGTCCTGCCGATCCGAATGTTGGTTACCAGGTTGTTAAAAGCTCCAAAATCGATAGTGGCTCTCAATATCCACGGCTTTCCATCATGGATTTGTCTCACCGCCACGATGAAGTGCGGTAGACCGCGCAGACCAAGAAAAACGTCGCTGATAAAATATTGAGTTTTAGCGGCACCTTTAAACCAGTCTGCTCCTAAATATAAGGCGTTGGTTAGATCAAACGGTCCGGCATAAGCAATCTGGATGCCCTCATCATTGATCACCCCCAAATCTTCAAAAACCGTACCGTATTCCTGTTGGAGCGTAGCCAATCTTTTCCGCAAAAAGCTTTCGTCACTCAATTCTTCAAAACTGGCAGTCTTCGCCAGGAAACGAATATCGTTCATTTTTTCGTTTAAAAAACTGTCAATTGTGCGCTGATGCTTCTTGATCAGCATGCCGAGGTGAGCGTAGACTTTTTCCTTGTAGGATTCCCGGAATTGATCAAAAATAACGCCGCTGACCAGGATCATGGGCGCAAAGGAGACAATGATGACAGTCAGAATCAATTTGCGGGTCAATGACTGGTAATAATTGTTGTTTAAGCTTTTATCTTGATTCATATCACCCTTGCCCCACCGGCTGTCGCCCATGGCCGCTTGCGGTCCGGCCAAGCTCTTTGTTTGGCTTTTGAAGGATATCAAAAACTACTTTTTTCAGATGCTCAATACTGCTGCCTCTCTTTTCTACAAAAGGGATCTCATCCCACAAATCCGCATGCTCCGTATAATCTGAATGAAACGCATGGACCACCATCGGCAAAAACGGAATCCGATCCCGAAGCTTTGCAAACAGAGACTGTATGTCTGTGTCCGGAAAATCCGGATCAACGATCAACAGATCCAGAGATTCTTTATGAAACGCCCATTTAATAAGTTGTCGGCCGCTTTCAGCCATCCGAACCTGATAGCCTTCAGACGTCAACTCGCGTTTTAAAAATTCTCTTACATGGGGATTGCGGTCAGCTACTAATATGTTGAATGTATTTTTCAAGAGCCTTCCTTATAGGCGCAGTAAAATCATTTTCTAAAATCTTTAGAGCAAACTCTGTGCCATCTTTAAACGTTGGCGCGATGTTTTTATATAATTGATATCATTAAATTATTAGTGAATGAAGAGAGTGGTGTAAATGTAGATTTAAGCATCGGGTGTCAGATTTCTTTACAGTGCGTAAAAATCACAAAGAAGGTGTTAAAAAAAACGGGATTCTTAAACTAATTGAGCTTGGTTCAAATATAGCTTTTGATTATTTATATTACTCAAAAGTATTTATGGAAAATAAAGACTAAAAAGTCTTTCTTCCTTTGTCTTGGTGATCAACCATGTAAAGCAAATTCACTTTTTGTGCGATGGCTTCTTGGAGTAAAGGGAGCCTGAAACGATCAATACCGAACATGCGGATATAAACCCTTTGAAATCCTTCCGGGGCCATATTGTAAGACGTCAGGATACTCGCAATACGGCCGCCGTATTTTCGAATCATATCGGTGATCTTTTTGATAGATCCCGGTTGATCTTCAACTTGAACGCCAAGCTGAATTCCTCCTCTTGCAACGCCGGTCAGCGAGATAATTGTCCGGAACAGATCCGACTTTGTGATGATTCCAACCATCTGTTCATAATGATCGACAACGGGAACCCCTGATATTTTATGTTTCAAAAGAACCTCGGCAGTCTCTTCTGCCGTGTAATCCCAAGGGACCGTGATGGGATCTTTGGTCATGATGTCTTTAACTTTAATCGTAGTAAGTAAATAGTTCAGTTCATGAATTTCCAAACTGGTAGCATCAGAAGCAGAGGCCCTTTTGAGATCCCGATCCGTAACGACACCCACGATTTTACCGTTCTTCATTACCGGCAGCATACGGATACCATGCTGTTTTAATAGCTTTGTCGCATTCTCCATGCTGTCGTTTGCATCTATGGTAATCACCGACCGGTTCATCCAATTCTTGACCAACATGGCATTGCCCTCCTTTTTTTCCCTAATTGAGTTAAAATTCAATGTGCCAGTTGTTTGTTGTATATTGTCAGTTGTATATCTAACTCGGTTTATCCGGCGTTATGATAGCGCTTTGGCCAAAGATTTATAAATCAAGACTTTAAATTTGAATTCCCCGCTGCAACTCGACTGAGCTCGCCGAAGTCTTACAGCACGGGATGAATTCAAATAAAAGAAAAAATAAGAACTTTTTTTAAGGCGAAATTCCGATTTGCCCGAATATTTTACATTTCGGAGAAGTCGATTTCTTCATAAAACTTTTCCTTAAAAGCTTGTTCGACAATATTGGCGGCCCATTCGGCTTTCATAATATGATCGCGATTAATGACAAGATCGAACTCGTATGGTGAGGCGTCCTTTTTGCCAAAAACCTTTTTATAAAACGCTCTCTGTTCTTTGTCGATATGGTCTAATGTATTTTCGGCTTCTTTTTGATTCACGTTTAGAATTCCGTCCAGGCGTTTGACCCGGAACTCTTTTGAACAAACAAACCTGACAGCCAGCACCCGGTCTCGCGGCAGTATAAGATGTGTTCCTCTTCCGACAAATATCGTAGATCCTAAACCGGCGATTGAAAGCACCACGCTGACCAAATGCTTAGCGTAATCATTCATGATCAATGACTTCTCTTTGAATAGCAGAGATATAAATTCATTCCTGATTCCCGGGTAACGCTCATCAAAAATGGCGACGGTTTTTTCCCTCAATTTTCCCTCTTTGGCGGTGTGTTCAATGATTTCGTGATCCACCACGCGGTAACCGATTTTCTCCGCCAAAATGTCGGCGATCTCCAGGGCACCGACCCCTATTTTGCGTGAAAAACAGATAGTAGGCGTTATCATGGGCTGCTTGTCGTCTTGTGTTTCGATTTTAATGCGTCTTCTCTCCCACTCGCTGATATAACGTTGCGCTAATTGAACAGTAGATGGTCGTTTTTTAGCGTAAGTTCCTGGGACGTATTTTATTTTCCCTGTGTGCCCGCTCATGGAAATCTCCCTTGATGTTTTGATAGGACAATAATGTTTGGAATTTTTTCTTCCCGCCTGCTACTCTAAAGACCGGTAGAGAATAAATTTTCTTAAACGATTTCACACCAAGCCTCCTTACCCTGATAACAAACAAAGCAACTCGTGTGCCAAAACGGGATGTCAACGAAGGCTTCCGGCAATTATCCAGTATAACTATAAATGTTTAAATTTCTACAACGCCTTTGAACAAAGACTCCAGACGGATATCTGTCGGTTTTTTTTACAAGGTGTAAAGAGGATATCGTCTTGATTAGATAACCGTGTTTCTGATAACGAACTTGGCACAAAAAAATCAGATCAGAAATTCCGCAGATCTATGTTCAACTCGTACTCACTATAACCATGAACTCTTTTTACATTGAATTCCAATTTTCGCCCCAATGCCAGCATCTGAGTGTTTTCAGACAAAACCAGGCCCCATACCTTTTCGATCCCGCGCTCTTTTGCGATTCGCAAGCATCGTTTGAGAAGTTCCGCGCCAATCCCTTTTCCCTGCCAGGTGTCTCCGACGATGATTGAAAATTCCGCACGCTTTTGGTTAATCTCGGTGATAATGCGGGCAACGCCCACCATTTTTTCATCTGGATCCGATTCGCAAAGCGCCACCAGTGCGATTTCCCGGTCGTAGTCAATTTGTGTAAACCGCGCGAGCATGCTAGGCGGGATACGTTTTAGAGACTTTAAAAATCGAAAATAAATACTCTGAGACGAAAGCGATTCAAAAAGCTCCACCAATAGCGGCGCGTCTTCAGGCCTTATGGGTCTGATAAATAATTCATCCAAATCTTCACGTACGATCCTGGTTTCGTACTGGTTTGGATATGGACTTATAACCAGATGAAGAGGGGAAGGAACCTCAGAAGGCTTCAAAAAGACGCGGGCATCGACAGCGCATGTTTCGTTTTTCGTAACGATCAGCGGGTTGATGTCGAGTTCTTCGATTTCCGGGAAATCCGTGACGAGCTGAGCCAGGCGGATCAGAATTTCTTCAAGCAGCGTTATGTTTGCAGGCGGATGGTTCCGGTAGCCGTTAAGCAGACGATAGACCTTGGTCTCTTCCATAAGCCTTCTGGCGAGCAGACGATTTAACGGCGGCAATGCCATGGATCGATCGTTGAGAACTTCGGTCATAATCCCACCCATACCAAAGACAATCACCGGGCCGAATTCCCGATCTCTTTTTGCTCCCATAATGAGTTCATATTCCGGACGGAGCATAGGCTGAATCGTCACACCTTCAATCGTTGCCTCGGGGTTGTAAGAATGAGCACTTGCAAGTATCGTATTAAACGCATCCTTAACATCAGATACATTTCGTAAGTTTAGCTGAACCCCGTTGGCTTCGGTTTTATGGGGTATGTCCCGGGAAAATATTTTCATGGCGACCGGAAAGCCCAGTTCATATGCTATTTGGATGGCTTCTTCGGAGGAAAGCGCCGGCTTTGTTTTATTAACAGGAATTCCATAGGCAGAAAGCAGGGCTTTGGCCTCTAATTCCGCCAGAAGAGGATTCTCTTTTTTAATTCCCGTTTCAATTATGATCTGTGCTTTTTCACGATCAACTTCAATCTTTCGGGGAAGTTTGGACGGAATCTCCTGGAGCATTTTCAGGTTTTGTGAATATTTATGTAGATCCATAAATGCTCTTATGGCACGTTCAGGAGTGTCAAAGGTCGGTATGCCGGCTTGATTAAAAATCTCCCTTCCTTTGGCTACATCTCGTCCACCCATCCACGAAGTAAAAACAGGAAACGATTTTCCCTTAAGGAGCTTGCCAAGGGAGACCGCCACATCCGTTGGGCCGGCGGCGACTTGAGGTGTCAGAATAATTAAAAGACTATTTATTTCAGAAGCTTTCAAGCATATCTCCACCACCTTACAATATTGCTCAGGCGTAGCATGCCCCAGAATATCAATAGGATTAAAACGGTTCCAATGATGCGGCAGGATTTGGTTCAACTTCTCAATGGTTTCCGGAGCAAGCGATACCGGTTCCATGCCATAATCGGACAGGGCATCGGCGGCCATGACACCGGGGCCTCCGGCATTGCTGATAATAGCCAGTCCCGTACCCCCCAGGCGAGGTTGTTTGGCTAACAGTTCGGCGCAGTCGAAGAGTTCTTCAAATGTTTTTACCCTCACAATCCCAGCCCGCTTGAAAGCCGCATCATAAACCTCATCTTCTCCGGCTAACGCGCCGATATGAGAAGCAGCGGCTTTGGCTCCGGCCCGTGTACGCCCCGCTTTAAGCGCGATAATCGGTTTTACCCGTGAAACTGCCCGGGCAGCGCTCATGAATTTTCGGACCTGGCCGATACGTTCAACATACATTACAATACTATTGACGTTCGGGTCGTCGCCCAGGTAGTCGATCATATCTCCGAAATCGACATCCAGCATGGAACCGAGGCTCACAAAGTAGCTAAAACCAATCTGTTCCCTAATGGAAAGATCGAGAATGGCAGTACAAATTGCGCTGCTTTGCGAGATATAAGCGATCTTTCCGGAAAGCGGCATATGACTTGCAATTCCGGCATTAAGCTTTGACTGGCTGCATATAATACCCAAACAATTTGGACCGATAATGCGAAGGCCTGAATGTTTTGCTTCCTTTGTGATGGCCGTTTCCATATCCCGGTCTTTTGCCCCTGCCGAAATGATAAGTGCTCCGGAGACTCCGCTTTCGACACATTCTTTGACGATTTGAGGTGCCGGCGATACAGTTTCGGCTATAATCGCAAGATCAACCGGATGGTTCAGGTCCAGCAGGGAAGGATAGGCAGGAAGTTCCCAAAGGGTTTTATGACGGGGGTTAATCGGATAAACGTCTCCTGGAAATTTCCCATCAATCAGGTTACGCATGATGGTGGAACCGATGCTTTCGTCTTGCTGGCCGGCGCCCACAACCGCAACCGATTTAGGGTGAAATATTTTGTCCAGATTGATAGCGCTCATGTTTGACACCACCTTTTATGTCACCACCCATACCGCTCGGTTTCTGATCGTGTTGATGACCTTGTTGCCGACTCTTCCCATAACAAACTCCTCCACCATAGATATGCCTCTTCTACCCAAAACGATGGTTCCGTAGTCTCCCGCTCTGGCTTCATTAACAATGGAACCCGCTCGACTATGAACGCCTGAAACAACCTTGGCGGTTATCTGATCTGATTTGAATCCTGCCGCGGTCAAGCGCTGTTTTGCCTGGGCAAAGACTTCCTCCATTTTTTTTTCAGCTCGTTCTGAGCTCTCTTTGGAAAGATAAAGATCTGCGATTCCCGACGGATAATCCCAATAGCCCCGGATCACGTGGAACAGGGTTATTTTAAAATCAAATCCGCCTAATGTTTCCGCCACAAAATTTACGGCCCGCATGGCCGTTTCGGATCTATCCAGCGCAACAAGAATCTTTTTGTCAGGAGGAATACTGCCGATCATTAGAAGAGGAATGAAAGAGAGTTTATGGACAATTTTGGTCGCGACGCTCCCCATTACAATCTCCTGAAAGGTATTCATACCTTTGCGCCCGACAACAAGAGCATCGTATCCGGTTTGCGCTTCATTGATAATGTCGCGGGCAATACCTTTGATCCTGTTTTGAATTTTTATGGTGACGGCGCCCTGGGGAATGCCTGCTCGCACCAGGGTTTGTTCGGCCTGTTCCATGCTTTCCTGAATCTTCTTTTTTTGCTGCATCTCCCATGCCAGCACTTCTCTGGCGGCCTTAAAGAATTGAGGATCTTTTTCCAGATCCCGATACGACTCGGGCACACCACTGAACACGTTAAACAAGACCACTTCCATTTTTTGGAAGGGGCCGAGTTCGGCCACATACTTCACGGCATTCCGGGCATAGTCAGATCCGTCAACAGCCAGCAGCAACTTTTTTTGATTCTGATTTTTCATGATTAAATCTTCCTTTCAGGATTAACGGTTTTTAATATTCGAGAATAAAATCTTGTCACGCTTTGGTGCTTTGATTTTTTAAACAGCAACAATTGTGCCAAGAGGAAAAAGAGAGTTTTGGTTGTTATAAAAGTATGTAAATATTGAGAAATAAGCCGAAAATTGAACAGGGATGTTCGCTGCGAAATGAGACTCGGCTGTCGAACATCTTTACAAATTGTAAAGACAAAACCGCCGCCCGATGCGGCCTTGAGAGCCGCTTTTTTTTGTAATGCGGCGGCAGCCTGGCCGATTGCTTGTTAAATCATCAGGTTAGCAATTCGTAGCGGCGAATTTGGTTTTGGTACAATTCTTGCTTTGTAATATTTTAGTTCGCTTCTATACTCCCGCTTAAATAAGGGAGAAATCGCGGCAAAATAGAATACCGAAGGGAAACGGCAGATGCAAAAGAACCCGAAATTTGATGTGGAATGCGACTTTTGTTCAGCAAAAAAACTCGAAGACATAATTCTGCTTCGCTTTAAATCCAAAGAGAACCTTCTGCTTAAAGCAACCGATTTGAATTTCAGAGACAAGGTGATCGATTATCTCGGCAGGATTTCAAGAAGCGATTCAATCAAGGTTGTTGTTATCGTTCGTTCCGCAGACAAAACGGGGAGTGCGGAATATTTCAATTTTTATCAGCACGCGCTAAAGAAAAAATGGGACAGCTTTCCTATTCACAGAATTCACAATGTGTTTGCACAGTTTATTATGAAAATTATTAACTTAAATAAGATTGTTATTCATGCCCATAGCGGGCCGGTTATTTCGCTATTTTTAAATGTGAGCCTGGCCTGCGACTACAGGATCGTCGCCGACAACACGGTTTATCAGAACCCTTACCTCAAACTGGGGCTGCTGCCGATTGGCGGTGGCGCTTTTTTTCTCCCCAAAATGCTGGGATCGAGCAAAGCATATGAAATACTGCTTTCAGAAAATGATATCACGGCCCAGGAAGCTTTGAAGATCGGCATTGTGGATGAGATCGTTGCGCCGGACAGAGTTGAAGAGGCCGCTTTGAAGGCAGCCCGTCATTTTGCGCAAAAACCCCTTCGATCGCTGGCCGGAGTAAAAAAACTCATCAATTATTCCATGAAAGATCTAAAGGACTACATGGAACTGGAAAATCAGGAGTTGATCAGGATCGTTGAAGCTGGCAATTGTCAAGATTCCAACCCGAACATTTCAAGAATCACCCATTTTTAAGTCAGGCAGCATCATTCCATGCGCTACCGCTTAGCATTTTCTCCTCTATGCGTGTTAATCGCCTCCTGACCGTATGATCAGCAGAGGCTGTTGTATATTGTTTAATACTCCGGCGGCCGCACTTCCGTAAAATACCCGACTCAACCCGCTCCGGCCGTGACTGGCAATCGCAATGAGATCGACATCTTCGATTTCAGCACACTCTATAATAGATCTTACGACAGGGCCGTATACAACGCGTATTTT
>JACKQG010004988.1_pt1 | contig 12094 bp, 11 predicted proteins | sample 8237621 | NCBI WGS metagenome assembly JACKQG01 (sample SAMN15677084, study PRJNA649215) | marine metagenome | biome: marine; feature: Black Sea; material: saline water; isolation source: suspended particulate matter (SPM) from the Black Sea western gyre | collected 2013-06-09/2013-06-10 | depth...
AGAGGGAGAACCAGAGGGATCAGAAATAACAAAGGAACAAACATTACTCGATAGAATTAGTGGCTGGTTCACTGAAGATATACATTAAAATAATAGGATTAATAAATTAAAAAAATATGAGCGCACTTGACTTAGGAATAGATTTTGAAATGCCAAAAAATCAATCTTCACAAATAAAAGTGATGGGTATTGGCGGTGGTGGTAGTAATGCTGTAAATTACATGTTCGAACATGGAATTAAAGGAGTAGATTTTGTAATCTGTAACACAGATGTTCAAGCTCTTGAGGCAAGTCCAGTTCCAATTAAAATTCAGTTAGGAATTGATTTAACAGAAGGACTAGGAGCAGGCTCTAACCCAGATATTGGAAGAAGAGCTGCTGAGGAAAGTGCAGATAGAATAACAGAACTTTTAGATGCCAATACTAAAATGTTATTTATTACTGCTGGAATGGGAGGCGGTACTGGTACTGGAGCGGCGCCTGTTATTGCAGAAATTGCACGAGAAAAAGGAATCTTAACTGTGGGTGTAGTTACTATCCCTTTTTCCACAGAAGGCGGTTACAGAAAGCAATATGCTGATGAAGGAATTGCAGAACTCAAGAAGTATGTAGATACTCTTTTGGTTATTAATAATGAAAAATTAATAGAAGTCTATGGAGATTTAAGCTTTACTGCTGCATTTGCAAAAGCGAATGAGGTTTTAAATACAGCAACTAAGGGAATTGCTGAGATTATCTCACAACATTTACTAGTTAATATTGATTTAAATGATGCTAGAAATGTATTGCAAAATAGTGGTACCGCAGTTATGGGCCAAGCAAAAGTAGAAGGAGAAAATAGAGCAATTGAAGCAGTAATTGAAGCCTTAGATTCTCCTCTTTTAAATGACAACGATATTACTGGTGCTCAGCAAGTATTGTTGAAAATTGTGACTGGTGGTGGAGAGGGCGAAATCAAAATGTCAGAACTTGCTAAAATTAAGAATAAGATTCAAGAAGCTGCGGGAAGAAATGTTAATATTATTGAAGGCATAGGAATTGATCCTGAGTTAGGAATGGCTATTAGTGTAACTGTGATTGCGACTGGTTTTGAACAAAGAAAAAAGCAAAAAGAGCCAACTATAGTAGAATTAAATGATGATAATTTTGATGTTATTGCTGACATAGATCTAGAAGATGAAGTAAAAATTGCAACTTCTGACACTTTTAAAAGTTCTCAGCAAACTTTATTGTTAGATGATGAGATAGATTTTGAGTTTCCTGAAACTGAAACTTCAGAATCTGCTACCAAAGAAGTAATGGAGTCAGTAGTTGTTGCAGACAATGCTTCCCAAAAGATAGTGTTTGATTTGGGAAATGATTATGGTGATGCTTCTGATATAGAAGAATCAGCTGATGCATTGATTAGTTCTATTATTTTAGATGAAGAGCCTATGGCTCCGCAACAAATTGTGACTTTAGATCTGGGGGAAGAATTGGCGGAAGAACCAACCTTAAATACTTTTTCGTCAACACAAGTTACCTCTGAATTAATGAAAATAGAATCTAGAGAAAGAGAGGAAAGATTAAGAAATATCTCTATGCAATTGCGGACTCCTTCTGGCTTAACTTCATTAGAAGATATTCCGGCATATCAACGTAATAATATAAAGATTAGCGAGCCAACTCATTCATCAGAAAGTGAGGTTTCTATTTATACTTTAACAAACGGAAATAGTAATATTATAGAATTAAAGCAAAACAATTCATTTTTGCACGATAATGTGGACTAAAAATAGCTAATTGATTGTGGTTATTTAATTTATAGCTAGACATTTTTGTTGTTTTTATAAAAAAAATCCCCACCGAATTGATAGGGATTTTTTATAAATAACTAGAAAATAAAATTTTACATCATTCCTGGCATGCCACCACCCATAGCAGGCATAGCAGGATTATTTTCTTTTATTTCAGCAATAACACATTCAGTAGTTAATAGCATTCCAGCAACTGAGGCAGCATTTTCAAGGGCTACTCTTACAACTTTTGCGGGATCAATAACACCAGCTTTGTAAAGATTTTCATATACTTCAGTTTTGGCATTAAATCCAAAATCTCCTTTCCCTTCGCGCACTTTTGCAACAATTACACTTCCTTCCAATCCTGCATTTTCTACTATTTGTCTTAAAGGCTCCTCAGCAGCTCTAGTAATAATATTTATTCCCGTTTGTTCATCATCATTATCACCTTTTAGTTTAGCTAATTTATCAGTGGCTCTAACAATTGCAACTCCACCTCCAGGGACAATACCCTCTTCAATAGCAGCACGTGTTGCAGCTAATGCATCTTCCACTCTAGCTTTTTTCTCTTTCATTTCCACCTCAGTTGGTGCGCCAACATAAAGAACTGCAACCCCACCGGCTAATTTCGCTAATCTTTCTTGTAGCTTTTCTTTATCATAGTCAGAGGTTGTGCTTTCAATTTGTGCTTTTATTTGGTTTACTCTAGCTTTAATAGTAGTGCTTTTTCCAGCGCCATTTACTAAAGTAGTATTGTCTTTATCTATAGTTACCTTTTCACTAGAGCCCAACATTTCCAAAGTAGCGCTCTCTAATTTAAATCCTCTTTCTTCTGAAATAACAGTTCCATTAGTTAAAATAGCAATATCCTCCAGCATTGCTTTTCTTCTATCACCAAATCCAGGAGCTTTTACGGCACAAACTTTTAGTGCGCCTCTTATTTTATTTACCACTAAAGTTGATAATGCTTCTCCGTCAACATCTTCAGCAATAATAACTAAAGGGCGTCCTGCTTTTGCAGATTGCTCTAGTATTGGCAGTAACTCTTTCATTGCTGAAATCTTCTTATCATAAATTAAGATATAAGGATTTTCCATATTGGCCTCCATCTTGTCTGCATCTGTAATAAAATAAGGGGATAAATATCCTCTATCAAATTGCATTCCCTCTACAACTTCAACATGTGTTTCCGTTCCTTTTGCCTCCTCAACAGTAATCACCCCTTCAGTTTTTACTTTTTTCATAGCTTCAGCAATAAGAGCTCCAATTACAGGATCATTATTAGCAGAAATACTTGCTATTTGTTCAATCTTATCATAAGAATTGCCTACTTTTTGTGCTTGTGCTTGAATATCTGTAATTAAAACTTTTACCGCTTTGTCAATTCCTCTTTTTACATCCATAGGATTTGCTCCTGCAGCCACATTTTTAAGTCCAGCTGTGATAATTGCCTGAGCTAGTACGGTTGCAGTAGTAGTTCCATCTCCTGCTAAATCATTCGTATTAGAGGCTACTTCTTTTACCATCTGAGCTCCCATATTTTCAATTGGATCTTCTAGTTCAATTTCTTTTGCAACGGTTACCCCATCCTTAGTAATTTGAGGTCCGCCAAAGCTTTTTCCAATTACTACATTTCTTCCTTGAGGACCTAATGTTACTTTTACCGCATTTGCTAAGGCATCTACTCCTCTTTTTAAGGCATCTCTTGATTCTATATTAAATGTTATTTTCTTTGCCATTTGGTATTATTTAATGATTGCTAAAATGTCAGACTCTTTCATAATCATATAGTCTGATCCGTTATGTTTTAATTCAGTTCCAGCATATTTACCGTAAAGTACAGTATCTCCAGCTTTTACAGTCATAGGATTGTCTTTTGTTCCTTTGCCTACTGCTATAACAGTTCCTTTTTGTGGTTTTTCCTGTGCAGTATCTGGGATAATAATTCCTGATGCTGTTGTTGTTTCCGCTTCAGCCTGCTGTATGATTACTCTATCGGCTAAAGGGGTAATGTTAATTTTTGACATATTTTTTAAATTTAAATTATTAATTCTGATTATATACTATTGCACAAACTGTGCCATACTAATTTGACTCCTTAATAAATGAAATTCTGTCAGACAAATTTATAAGACAGGCAAATTTGTCGTAAATTATTCAGCAGCGGGAGCAGTAGGAGCAGCTGGCAAGTTAGGAATAACAGCATCATCAATTTGTTCTTGCGCTTTCATATCAGTAGGCTCGTCAGTGTTTTGTCTTGGAATAGCAAAGTTAGACGCTAATGACAAAACAATTAATGCAATCGCTAGAGTCCATGTAGTTTTTTCTAAAAAATCAGTTGTTTTTTTAGCTCCCATAATTTGGTTTCCAGCACCTCCTCCAAATGATGAGGACAGCCCTCCTCCTTTAGGGTTTTGAACTAAAACAACCAATACTAATAGTATAGAAGTGATGATAATTAAGATTGCAAAAACAGTATACATTTTATTTATTATTTAATTTACTAATCAATTTTATTTGGGCTGCAAAGAAAGTACTTTTTTCCGGATATTTCAAAATTAATTTTTCATAAGCGGAAATAGCCTTTTCGTAATGGCCTTGCTCTAGATAAACTTTTGCTAAAGTAGGAGTAACTAAATCATCATTTTCAATTAAACTTTCCTTAGCAACATCTATTGGGTTAAAAAAAGCTTCTTTTTTAGGCCTGCTTATTTTTACTTCTTTTTCCAAGAAATTATCTATTAAGCTCACTTCATTTTGATTTTCTTTTCTTTCAATTTTTTTAACATTTAATAATGTTAGCCATTCAGAAAATGAGTGATTTTCACTTTCGTTAAATGCCAAAGGCTTACCAAGCTCTAATTTTTCTTCTATTGATTCTGCTTGTAACTCTTTAATAACTATAGCTTCAGTTTTGCTGATTTTGTTTAAAGTAATTAGGCTAAAAAGTTTCTTTCTATCTAAGGAATAAGCAGCAGCTTTTTTTAATTGTTGGTTGTAGCGTATACTATCAGTATTCAGTAATCCTTTGGCAAGTAATAATTGCCCGCTTTGAAAATAAGGATGTTTTAAAAGCAGGCTGTCTAAATTAGTAACATCTAAACTTAAAATGTTTTGTGGAGCGTTAATTAATGCTATGATTTTTTCAGTATTCATTACCAGTTTACAAATGCTTTGTTAAACACATCTTCTAAAAGCTCTTTAGTGATTTCTTCAATCAAAACAATTTCTACATCAGCTAAGTTTTGCGAGCTGCTAAAATCACGATAACGACTAAAAGTACTTTCAAAATTTTGTTTGTCATCAAAACTATTGGTGTATTTTACTTTTATGTCTATTGTTAAGCGATTTTGCCCAGCAGTTTCATTGGCTTGTATTGCCATTGGACTTAGCTGATATTTAGTTATTTGACCACTAAAACTAAGATCCCCTTCTAACTCTGTTAAGTCAAGATTAGTTTGAGATAGAAAAAGATCTTTTAAACCCTCAGTAATTGTTTGGTTTAATGAGGATGGCGAATTAGTTGCAGTTGTTGTAAAATAAGCAACAGATACTGTTTTAGCTTCACTTGGGATAGAAGCACCTGTAAATGAGTAAATCCCGCAAGAAGTCATAAAAATACTTGCTAATACTATGCTGAAAATTTGTTTCATTCTAATCCCAGTTCTTTTAATTTACGATATAGTGTTCTCTCTGATATTCCAAGTTCGGCAGCCGCATTTTTTCTTTTTCCTTTGTGTTTTACTAATGATTTTTCAATCAATTTTTTTTCTTGTTCAAATAAGGATAAGGATTCCTCAATATTAATAGTTCTGGGTTCCTTTGCTTGATTTATCATGATGCCGTCATCTTCAGTATCATTAAAAATTGTTGGATTTACGGATTGCATAATCTCAGTACTTCCTTCTTTTTGGATCAAGTCAAAAGTAATCTTTTTAAGTTCGGTAAGGTCTCTTTTCATATCAAAAAGCACTTTGTAAAGGATTTCTCTTTCTGATAAATCTGCTTTATTTTTGTCCTCATACTTTACAATGCCACTAGTGGCAATATTGGGTAATTGAGCTTGTAGTTTTTCAGAGCTTACCATTCTTTCGGTTTCAATTACTGATAATTGGGCTACAAAATTTCTTAATTGTCTAATATTTCCAGGCCAATTATAGTTTTGTAACACATGTAATGCATCATTAGTGAGTCGGATAGGAGGAGTGTTGTATTGATCCGCAAAATCAGCAGCAAATTTCCTAAAAAGAAGGTTAATATCATCTCCTCTATCTCTTAGTGCTGGCAAATTAATGCTAATTGTATTTAAGCGGTAATACAAGTCTTCTCTAAATTTTCCATTTGCTATTGCTTGTATCAAGTTTATATTTGTTGCCGCAATTATTCTCACATCAATTTTTTGTGCTTTTGATGATCCTACTTTTATGATTTCTCCATTTTCTAAAACCCTTAATAATCTGGCTTGTGATGCAATCGGTAATTCTCCAACTTCATCTAAAAATATAGTACCTCCATCAGCTGCTTCAAAATATCCTTTTCTACTTTCGTGTGCCCCAGTAAAGGATCCTTTTTCATGCCCAAAAAGTTCAGAATCTATGGTGCCTTCCGGTATTGCTCCGCAATTTACGGCAATGTACGGATTGTGTTTTCGCTTACTATTTTGATGTATTATTTTAGGAATACTTTCCTTTCCCGTACCACTTTCTCCAACAACTAAAATAGAAATATCAGTTGGAGCCACTTGCAAGGAAACATCAATAGCACGCTCTAATTTAGGACTGTTTCCTATAATACCAAATCTTTGTTTTGCCTGCTCTGCATTCATAACTAAATTACTTTTCCTTTTAAAGTTGCAGAAGTGCAATCTTCAATTTTGACCATTACATAATCACCGAGTTTATGCTTGCCTTTTTCAAAAATTACAGCTGAATTATAAGTTGTTCTTCCATAAAAATGTTGGTTTGATTTTTTAGAAACGCCTTCAATAAGGACTTCTAAAGTTTTCCCAACTTTCTCTTTCATGTGTAAAAAAGAATGGGCTTGTTGTTTTTCAATAATTTCAGCAAGTCGTCTTTGTTTCGTTTCTTCTGGAATGTCATCTTCCATTCGTGCAGCAGGTGTGTTTGGCCGTTCAGAATATTTAAACATATATCCGAAATCATATTTTACATAATCCATCAATGCTAATGTCTGCTGGTGATCTTCTTCTGTTTCTGAGCAGAATCCTACAATCATATCCATTGAAATAGCGCAATTAGGAATTCTTTCTTTTATATTGTCAATTAGTTTGATGTACTCTTCTTTAGTATATCCTCTATTCATTAACTTCAGCACTTTGCTACTTCCAGATTGTACTGGAAGATGAATGTATTTGCAAATATTATCGTGTTTAGTTATCGTATCAATTACATCCATACCCATGTCTTGAGGATTTGATGTAGAAAACCGTATTCTTAAAAGAGGATTTATTTGCGCTACTTGATCCAGTAAATCAGCAAATTTTAAGCTATTTTTTTGTGCTTGAGAATTTGCTTTTTTAAAGTCTTTTTTTGCCCCTCCACCATACCAAAGATAAGAATCTACATTTTGCCCGAGTAAAGTAATTTCTCTATACCCATTATTAAATAATTCCGTACATTCTTTTAGAATACTTTTAGGATCTCTGCTTCTTTCTCTTCCCCTGGTAAAGGGAACTACACAAAAAGAACACATATTATCGCATCCTCTTGTGATTGATACAAATGCAGTAACACCGTTTCCTCCTAATCTTACGGGGTTGATATCGGCATATGTTTCTTCTAGTGAGAGGATAACATTTACCGCTTTTTTTCCATCTTCTACTTCTTTTATTAGGTTTGGCAAATCTCTATAAGAGTCAGGACCTACAACAATATCGACTAATTTTTCTTCTTCTAAAAATGTCTCTTTTAATCTTTCAGCCATACAACCTAAAACTCCAACTAACATTTTTGGATTTTTGTCTCTTTTTATTGAATTATAGAATTCTAATCGTTTACGAACTGTAAGCTCTGCTTTCTCTCTAATAGAGCAAGTATTTACAAATACTAAATCTGCAATAGTAATATCTTTTGTTGTAGAAAAACCTTCACCAGTAAGTATAGAGGCAACAATTTCGCTATCTGAAAAATTCATTTGACAACCGTAACTTTCAATATACATTTTGCGGCTTGTATTTTTGTTTTTAGATAATTGCAAAACCTCTCCTTGTTTGCTTTCGTCAATTTTAGTTTCTAAAAATTCTCCTGCACTCATTGTGTTGTTTTAAAGCGCAAAAATAATAAAAACTGACAATATGACAGTGCTTCATTTTACTTATATTATAAATAATATAATACAAACTGTCATTAATTTTTGTGGCTTTATTTAAAAAAAGTTCTTTTTATTTGCCAAAAATTTCTAACAATAAAACTTATGGCAAAAAACTTAGTAATTGTAGAATCACCTGCAAAAAAGAAAATTATTCAAGGATTTTTAGGTAATGATTTTGTTGTAGAATCTAGTATTGGACATATTAGAGACTTGCCTAAAAAAGGAGGAATGGCTATTGATATTGCAAATGGTTTTACCCCTAATTATGTTATATCAGAAGATAAAACAAAAGTTGTTAGTCATTTAAGAAGTATTGCAAAAAAAGCGGAAACTGTTTGGCTCGCAACTGATGAGGATCGAGAGGGAGAGGCTATTGCTTGGCATCTGACAGAAGCTTTAAAATTAGATCCGAGTACTACTAAAAGAATTGTTTTTCATGAAATCACAAAAAAAGCAATTACTCATGCTGTGGAAAATCCAAGAGTTTTAAATACTAATTTAGTAAATGCGCAGCAGGCAAGGCGTGTATTGGACAGATTGGTAGGATTTGAACTTTCTCCTGTTCTTTGGAGAAAAGTAAAGCAAGGGCTTTCAGCTGGTCGTGTGCAATCGGTTGCTGTTCGTTTAATTGTTGAGCGTGAAAATGAAATTACTCATTTTACTTCCGTTTCATCTTATAAAGTTGTGGCATTTTTGCTTAATTTGGAGGGAAAAGTGGTAAAGGCTGAATTGCCTCAAAAATTTGATAATAATGAAGATGCTTATGCATTTATGCAAAAGTGTAAAGATGCTACTTTTTCAGTAGGATCTTTAGAGCAGTATCCAGCTAAAAAATCACCTGTTTCTCCATTTACTACTTCTACTTTGCAACAAGAAGCATCTCGAAAACTTGGTTTTTCTGTGAATCAAACTATGATAGTGGCTCAAAAATTATATGAGGCAGGTAAAATAACTTACATGAGAACCGATAGTGTAAATTTATCTAATGACGCATTGGCTGCAGCAGAGCAAGCAATTTCAACTCAGTACGGAAAGGAGTATTCTCAAAGAAGAGTTTATACTAATAAAGCGAAGGGTGCGCAAGAAGCGCATGAGGCAATCAGACCTTCTTATATGAATAATAAAACGGTTGATGGCGATAGTTCTCATCAAAGATTGTATGATTTGATTTGGAAAAGAACTATTGCGTCTCAAATGACAGACGCTCAGTTTGATAGAACTACTGTTAAAATCAATTTATCAAATACAGATGAACAGTTTATTGCAAAAGGAGAGGTGATTACTTTTGAAGGTTTTATGAAAGTGTATTTGGAAGGAAAGGATGATTATAATGAGGAGCAAGAGGCAATGCTGCCTAAACTTGCGATAGGAGAGGCATTAGAGCTATCTGAAGCTGTTGCTTCTGAGCAATTTTCTCGTCCGCCAGCAAGATATGCTGAGGCGAGTTTAGTAAAAAAGATGGAGGAATTAGGAATTGGAAGGCCTTCAACTTATGCTGCTACAATTACTACTATACAAAAGAGAGGCTATATTGAAAATGAAAATCGTGATGGAGTGGAGCGTATTTCTCAATTAATAACTTTAAAAGATGGAAATCTTACAAAATCAGATAAAACTTCAATTACTGGTGCTGAAAATAAAAAACTTTTTCCAACAGATGTTGGTGTTGTAGTTACCGATTTCTTAGTAACTCATTTTTCAGAGATAATGGATTATAGTTTTACGGCATCTGTAGAAACTGAATTTGATGAAATTGCTGAAGGAAAAAAAGTTTGGAATCAAATGATTGCTTCTTTTTACGCAGGATTTCATACAAAAGTAGAGGATGTAATTGGTAGTGTTGGAAAAGCTTCAGGAGAAAGAGAATTAGGTATTGATCCGGCAACTGGAAATAAAGTTTTTGCTCGAATAGGTCCTTTTGGTCCTATGGTTCAAATTGGAGAAAAGCAAGAGGATGACAATGGACCAAAACCACAATTTGCTTCTTTAATTCAAGGACAAACAATCCAAACAATTACATTGGAAGATGCGATGAATCTATTCAAGCTTCCTAGAACAGTTGGCGAGTGGGAAGGAAAAGAAATTGTAGCTTCAGTAGGTAGATTTGGGCCGTATTTAAGGTATGATGGACAATTTACATCTATCAAAAAAACAGATGAAGAAGATCCTTTAACAATTAGCCTAGAGAGATCGATAGAGTTAATAAAAATTAAATTTCAGGCAGATAACGACAGATTAATTACTAATTTTGAAGGCAATCCTTTAATTCAAGTGCTTAATGGAAGATATGGTCCGTTTATTCAGGTAAGCCCTGCAAAGGCAAAAAAGATAAATGTGAAAATTCCAAAAGGAACTGAACCAAAAGATTTAACAAGAGAGGAGTGTATTACTTTATGGGAAAATCAACCAGAGCAAAAATCTAGATTTAAAAAGAAATAATGAAGCCTATTCAGTCCTATTTTAATCCAGTAAATTCAGCTTTATATGCCGATAAAAATAGGTGGGAAACCACTCAGATTGGTAGAGGCATTGAAACCCATATTGAAGATTTTTTTCCTGATGTAAAATTTGCCGAAATAGCAATTTTTAATGTTCCAGAATATGAGGGCTCTAAAAATTCTGCATCAGATTCTGATTGTAAAATAAGAGCTTCATTTTACTGCTTTCATCATGAGAATTTACCTAGAATTGCGGATTTGGGCACTTTGCAGTTAATGCCTACTAGAAAGGAGTCTTTTAAAATTATTCAGGAAGTTTGTGAGGAGCTTTTGCATAATGGAACTATTCCATTTATAATTGGTGGTGGACATGATTTGAGTTATGCAATTTATAAAGCGTATGCTTCATTGGATAAATTTATCACTTTAACAGCAGTAGATAGTAAGTTCGATATTGGTTTAGAAGATGATCATTTAGCTTCCTTTTCTCATTTAGGAAAGATGATTTCTCACAAACCGAGTCATCTTTTTCACTATACAAATTTAGGTTATCAGTCTTACTTTGTTTCCAGTATTGCTAATGATATGTTGCAAGCAATGAATTTCGACACCATCCGCCTAGGTGAGCTAAAAGCTAATTTTAATGAGGCGGAACCAATTATGAGAAATACTGATTTTTTAAGTTTTGATATTTCAGCTATTCAGCACGCATACGCAGGGGCTAATGTTTATTCGTCACCCAATGGATTAAATGGAGAAGATGCTTGTAAAATTATGCGTTATGCCGGTGTTAGCGATAAAATTACAGCAGTTGGTTTATTTGAGTATAATCAGGATTTAGATGTAAATAATCAGACGGCTTATTTGCTCGCAGAGATGCTTTGGTATTTTGTTGATGGGTATAAAATCAGAAAAAATGAGTTGAATCCTAATATGAAGGATTGCACAAAATATACAGTAGCTTTTGAAGATGGTAAAAATGAAATTACCTTTTATAAAAGTCAAAGTAGCGGTAGATGGTGGATAGGAGTGCCTTTCAGAAAAGAAGGAGTTAAAGAACTCCAAAATTATTATGTTGCTTGCTCATATAGAGACTACGAAATAGCAAATCAAGGAGAAATTCCTGAAAGATGGCTAAAAACGTTAAATAAATTTCTCTAGCAAACTATTTGAAAAACAATTATTTGAAGTAATTTTATTTAAAAAAAAATAAGATGTTCTTCTGGCTTTATGTCAAAGTCTTAAAAATTGTTTATTTTAGCGCCGAATTTTTTTTAGAGAAAATTATTAGATGAACAGAATATTGGTATTGTTATTAGCTTTGCTATCAGTAGTTAGGGTTTCGGCTCAACAAGACCCTCAGTTTAGTCAGAATATGTTTAATAAATTAGCTAATAACCCTGGTTTTGCAGGCAGTAGAGGTGTAATTGCTACTTCTGTTTTGCACAGATCACAATGGATGGGGTTTGAAGGAGCTCCTTCAACTCAAAACTTTAGTATTGATGCTGCAATTCCTTTTCTTAATGGGGGCGTAGGACTTAATATTGT
>JACKQG010006630.1_pt1 | contig 12092 bp, 8 predicted proteins | sample 8237621 | NCBI WGS metagenome assembly JACKQG01 (sample SAMN15677084, study PRJNA649215) | marine metagenome | biome: marine; feature: Black Sea; material: saline water; isolation source: suspended particulate matter (SPM) from the Black Sea western gyre | collected 2013-06-09/2013-06-10 | depth...
GTGACATTCCGCAGCTTTTGTTGATCCCGGCGGTCCGGCCATTGGTTCGGAAGCACGTGTTCGCCGTCCACTACCAGCACGCCGGTGTGCGACAACTGGCGAATGATCGGCGTCATCATTCTGACTTCCCGTTTGACGCGTCCACTGCTCCCGAGAATGTGTCGGACCTGGCGGAACCATCTGGTTTGGGCCCGACGAGCTTCTCGGAAGAAGATGTTTGTGGGCCTCCTGGCTGTGACGCAGCACACCGGGTTGCCGAATGCGTTTGTGAGTTCACAGCTGGCGGCGTCTTCCATGATGAGCTTGAAGACCACTTCCATGTCCTCTTCGTGGCCGGGATTCTGCTCTACCGTCACCAGGTGCGGGACGAGGTTCAGCAACGTGCCCCAGGCCCAGGAAGAATCATCGAATGGGAACGTCTTGATGACGACACCCCGCTTGCTTTGCGTTGAAAGCGTGGTGACTTGCTCAGAAGCTGCCATGAAAATGCCCTGGATGTTGAAGGTGTTAATTCCACCTTTCACCCCGAATCGACTGAAGTGACATTTGATGCAGGAAACAAATCACCCACCGATCTCAACATGGGCTGATTACACTCGTTGCGGCTCCTCTTACGTCGTCAGTTGTCACTTTCGGCTGGCCGCGACCGGATGAACGATCTCAGGAGCACGGTTTCATCCTTCGAGGAGACCCTACGGTTGCTCGCGAGTTCGAGGACGTTTGCTTGTGGCAAGTGGCTGAATGTCAGTGTCCTAGCCTTGTGTCGCTGAATACTTCGAAAGAGTTCGGACGCCGAAACCTCAAATGCACCCGCTTCCAACGCTCGTTGCCCTGGCTTTGTTTCAACGGAGAGTGTTCCAATTAGCTCCGAGAAGTCTCGGCCCTCAATCGAAAGAAATCTGGCTATAGCCTCAACGTGTGGCACGTGCTGGTCCCCAGTGTCGATCCGGAAAAGAAGTGTGGGCCTTCGGTAACAACTGATGAAACCCGCCAGACTTCGTAAGACCCTTGAATCCACAATCACGCTGAGTGCCGGCAGTTCACGGGCAACTTGATTTGAAAGTCTGGGTGGCGTCGAATGCTTCGACCCAAGCACATACAAGACGTGCTCTCGATTCTGAGTGGCGAATACGAAACAAGGGACGTTCCCATCCTCCACCATCGCAATGTCCACCTCGGTAGAAGCGACCGCCCGGTGCATGAGCTTCAACCAACGCATCACTCGGAAAGCGTTGTGGCGATCGATGTTGAACTCGAACGGGATTCGTTCTGCGGCGGACTGAAGGAAGGCTCCGTTGAAGTGTCCGAGGAGTTCACCTGACTTTAGCCAGGCCACTGAGTTGAGTCGTTCTGATCGGCAAGTCGCCCCGGAGGGGGCAACAAACTCCAGTGCTCTGATCAACCGCCGAATCTCCACCGTGGTCCATAGAAGACTGTCCAGCGGAACTGTCGGAACGGGGAATGGAGTCTCAGCAGGAATCTTGAAGAGCGGGAAGCCAAACTGGTTCTTTTCCAGCCGCACGCATCGTCGATGATGTGGGTCCAGGGCGTAACTTCCTCCTTCCGCAAACTCCTGTACCCAATGGAAGCTGTCGTGGGCGATGCGACATGACCACGGCTCATCCGTTCCCTGTACTACCAGATTGCTCATCATGCCGATTTCAAGGTCGGAAGTGCGAAAGCACAGACGGTCTCCGCCGGCATAGGAGAGATCATGGCATTGACGCCTGTTGAGTGGCCCATCGGTGCGTGACGCTTCACGACGTATTCCTGACAGTCGGCGTGCAAAGTCAAGTTGATCGGGGTTGATACGGATCATGGAAATCCTCAGATTTTTCTATTGGTCAAGTCGAAGGTCGTCCAAGCGGTTATTCGCACTCTTGAGTTTCTTCTGCGTCATCAGCGAAAGGATCTGTCCAATCCTGGGATGTCGGGCGACACGGCGGAAGAATCTCATCAATCAACTCAATGTCGAGAACACCACCGTTTACGTTGCGGGCCTCATCCAGGATGTTCAGGCAAGTCCGAAAGCTGCATTGAGAGCGGTCAACGAGTTCGCTCAGGGCTTCCGCAGTGCTGTCGATGTTCCACGATTGCATTTTTCCCCAGAGCAACGATGCCATCTCGTTTGGTTCGGGAAGGGCCAGATAGTACCTCTTGAGTCGATCCAGGAGTGCGGGCCGGATTTGAGTTGACCAAGCACCTGGACGGTCAGAATCTGTCATCGCGATTGCGAGCAGCACGCCATGCTGCAACCCCTCGGCAAACTTCAGCAGAACATCCTGAGCAGACCGTTTGGACAGGCGGTGAAACTCGTCGAGGATGATGAAAGGTGGCCAGATACTTGAGCGAGCCTCCTCAACCAATTGTCCGATGTCTTCGCGGGTGAGCGGTTGGCTGCAATCGATCTCCCAGTGCTGGAAAGTGTGGCTCTCCCCGTTGTAGTCCGACCTGACCGACCGACAATGCGGGCACGTCCCACAAGGATTTCCGGTTTCTGCACCTGGTCGTTGGCATACATAGCTCTTCATCAGCAACTGAGCCAAACTCGTCTTGGCCGATCCATACTGCCCGAGCAATATCCCGGCCAGTGGTTGCCGTTGAATTGCAGCACGCTGAAGACGCTGCACGGTTCGTCGGTTGCGAGCACCGATGATTTCACTGAATGTTGACGGTCGCCAATGCTTAACGCTGTCCATCGGAGTCCTCCAAGAAATGGTGGGCTGACAGGGCAGGTGCCCCATTGGGTGCTACAACCACATCAACCGTCTGGACTTCCGTCTGCCCGTCGGCTGGGCAGACGACGGGCGGACGATGATTGTCGTTTGCGTCTTGTGGTTGCTTGAATGAATTGGGTGAGGGCAACGCTTGAAAAGGCGATTGCCCACTGCTCATTGCCTCCGGCAGAACGTACTGCCACGCCTTGTTACCGCTGGCTCTTCTGGCTTCGATTAGCCCGTCGGTGTGGAGCCGATGGAAATGGGTCCGAACCTGTTTTTCGGTCCAGGGAATGAGCAATCGGGCGAGATGGGTGGCTTCATTGGTCGGCCACCCTTGCCGGCAATCAATCTTGCTGCACGTTCCTATCCCGAGAAAGATCTTGAAACCTGCATCTCCACGTCGCTGAAGCTCTCGAATTAGTTCTTTGACGGTCGCTCCACGCAGGTTTCCCAAGTTGGTCACCTCACGTCGCGTCACTGGACTGATGGCGTCTCGATCCAGAATGTTTTGAGATTCTGCACGAGAGACTTTTGTTTCATCCGTTTCCGTTCGGATTTTCAGGTACGCATTCGTTCGCCGGATCATCGCCAGGGCCAGCGGGTCAAATGAATCGTCGACGGGCTTAACCGCTGCCGATTGCAGGGGCTTGTAAACTTCCTCGTAGTGGTCGGCAGTGACCTTGAGTAGCCCAGTTGCCTGCTGCGAATGAAGAACAGCGACCCCTGCCATCAGCCCCCGAAGAATTTGTCTCTCTCGTAAACCAAACTCGAGGGCGGGTGACGGGACACCATTCCGATCAATGACCGCATGAATGGATTGATCAAACTCGACATTCACCGGAGACAATCCGGGTAACGCTTCTCCGAGTCGACCATCTTCGCTGAGCCACTGTGTGAGTGCCTTCAGTCGAGGCGATGAACCGTGAAATGTGAGCGTGGGCCCCGGGCCCTCCGCCACGCATTGATGATGTTGACTTACGAAGACTGCCGGGCGGGCAGTCTGGGCGACTTTGTTCGACGTGCTGGTCATGGCCAGGAGCCATGAGAGCTGAGTCAACAGCTTTGGATCGAAAAGGTAGATCAATCGCGTGTTGTCGATTTGCTCTTCGATTTGGCGTAGATCGCGTGAACCATGGATGGAGAGAGTTTTCTCCGTTCCAATCCAGGCAGTGAATTGCCGGTAGAGCTCCGCCATCACTGGTGCTGGGTGATCACGGAACACGATCTGAACCGGCCATCCAGCCAATCCGCCAGCCACCGCCCACTTACAAAGAGAGACGACAGGAGGTGCCATCAGGAGGCCTCCCTTCCGTCGCATTTGCCGGGCTGTTCCGTCGCTTTGAGCCGTCGGAGCACCTGCGTTACACGTGCTCGACTAACTCCCAAGTGACGGGCCAAAGCAGCCCGGCTCTCCACGATTTCATTGTCGAGAAGAGACTGGTAAAACCGTGCTCTGGCCAAGGGGTCGTGTTTAGCCTTGGCGGATTTTGGAGACTCCAAACTGGCAGAAAGGTCGCCCCAAGGCAGCAAATGAACGTTTCGTTCTTTTCTCGAAGTCGTTACGAGGCAAAGACCTACCTCGATGAACGAGTTGTTTGCCGAGTGGTCGTCTCGGGGAGCTCTTGGACTCTATGCGAACACAACCCCTCAATCACGCTTGTGGTTGAGGGGTTTCTTTTTGCGCCAGAAAATACATGGTGCGCTGCAGCACCTGGACAAGTGGGAATTCGCAGGCATGCTATCGTCAGCTTCGTCCTGCAATCGTCGATGGTTGGGCGTGAGCAGTGAATTCCTGCGTTATCCTAAAAATGTGGCAGGTTTCGCAGTTGAGAACGGATAAGTATGTATGGACGAACAAGAGAAACGTTTTGAACTCACTGAGCCTGACTTCCTGGCATTGCTGGTAAAGTGCGAGCCCGCTCTGCGTGCCTATGCTCGTGGTCTCGTTCCGGACTGGGACTCGGTGGACGAGGCGCTGCAGGAAGCCAGTGTGACGATGTGGCAGAAGCGTGGCCAGTTGCAGAGTGCCGACGGTTTCGTGCCTTGGGCTCGAGTGATTCTGCGTTTCAAGTGCATGCGGCAATTGGAAAAACTACGGGCCAGACGACCGCTCCTGAGTGACGAGATGCTCGAAACTCTTGCTCAGCGCGGCTTGAATCGCTCAGTTGACGAGGTGTCGGATCGCGAGCGGGCACTGCAGACTTGCCTGAACCAGTTCTCCCTAGAGCATCGCCAGTTGTTGCTCGCGCCGCATCGGTCCACGACATCCGTTGTCAATTTGGCCGCAAGTCTCGGGAAATCGCCAAACTCGCTGTACAAGATACTGGCTCGACTGCGCGAACAACTCACTGAATGCATTCAGCTCCGAATCGCAGCGGAGAGCGCATAAGCATGAAATCTAGTGAACTCATCCATCGTTATCTCATTGGAGGTGCTTCCGCAGAAGAAGTGCGGGAGCTTGAAAGTCGTCTTCAAAGCGACGAAACACTTCAAGATGAATACCTGCTCCAAGCGGAACTCGACGCCCATCTTCGTCAGCAAGTTGAAACTGGCTTGATGGAAGACGACAAGCCAAAGCCCGACGCATCGCCAAGTGCATCGCACGTGTGGAAGTGGGTTTCTGGTATTTCCACATTGGCCGCGACAATTCTGCTGGCGCTGATGACTCTCAACTTTCCGCAGCCGCAAACAGCAATGGCCTATCCGTCGCTGGGGAAGTTGAACGTCGATGTTTCCAGAACCAAACACAACATTTGGGCGGCAGCCGCTGACGGTGATCTGAATGCAGTCGGCAATGAGCTTGAAAACCACGTGTCCGTCAATGCGAAGGCAGAATGTGGACTGACTCCTCTGCACGTCGCGACTCTGTTCGATCAGTTGGCGACCGCCCGACTGTTGCTTGCCAGTGGAGCGGATGTGTCGCTGACCGATGGCGAAGGAAACACGGCGCTGCACATGGCGGCTTTTCTGGGACATACCGACATCGTACGTGCGTTGTTGAAAGTTGGAGCAGATCCAGCGGTTCGCAATCATCTCGGCTTCAGTTCCGTGGACAACGTGGCCGTCAAGTGGAGTTCGGGTTTGGAAGCCTACTACCACAACGTTGAAAAAGTGCTGAACACGTCATTGGACCTGGAACGGATCAGGTCCGAGCGGCCGAGCATTTTGCAACTACTATCCACCGCGAACGTCGTATCAATCAACCGCACGCCCACGATCAGCCTCTGGCAGGCTGCCATCACCGGCAACACAGCAGCGGTCGAACAGCATATCGCGGCGGGCACCGACCTGGAGGCAAAGGAAGACCTCGGCGGCAGCCCATCGCTGATTTTGGCCGCGATTTTCGGGCAGAAAGAAGTCGCGAGCATCCTGATCGATGCCGGAGCCGATCTCGAGTCGCGAAACAATTCGGGCGGGACAGCACTTCACCACGCATGCTTTTTCTGCCGCCCGGAGATCGTGGAATTACTCCTCGACTTGGGAGCAGACCCGAATCAAATCAACAATCGCGGACTTACTCCCCTAAAAATCGTGACGCTCGACTTCGACGAAGATCTTCAAGGAGCGTACCTGCACGCGTACGACTGGCTCAACCTGGAACTCGACCTAGACGACATCAAGAGTGCCCGAATTCAAATCGCAGGCATTCTCAACAAGTACACGTCATCGAAGGATAACAATTGATGACGAGCTCGGAACCAGCCCGCCGACACGATCTTGACGCGTTGCGAGGATTCGCAATGTTACTGGGTATTGTTCTGCACGGCGCAATGTCGTTCATTCCGGGAGTCGGTGTGTTCTGGGGAGTCCAGGATTCTCAATCCAACGGGCTTTTTGGAATCTTGCTGGCGTCGATTCATGGATGGAGAATGCCGCTGTTCTTTTTGGTCAGTGGGTTTTTCACTGCGATGCTTTGGAAGAAACGCGGCTTTCGACCACTGCTTGTCCATCGATTCAAACGGATTTTCCTGCCTTTGCTGCTGGCGATGGTGACGATCATTCCCGTGATGTTGATCGTTTCAGGCTACGTGCGTTCGCGACCCACGTCTGAACCCACATCGACGGCGAAGGAGCGTGATGCGAACGCACTGCGGTCTGGCAGTGATGTACGTGGTGGTGCCGGAATTGATGTCTCGGCCGCTGTAGTGCTCGGCGACCTGAATACTCTGGACGCCTATTTGCGAAACGGAGGAGATGTCGATGCGAAGGATGCATTCGGATCGGCTCCGATGCATGTGGCCTGTCTATTCGGGCGAGCAGATGCGGCAAAGCTACTGCTGGCTAACGATGCGAGTTTGGAAGTTGAGAATAACGACGGTGCCACTTCTGAACAGCTTCTTGCACTCGATTGGGAAACAACTGCGTATATCGCTGGACTGGTACAAGTGCCGGTTGACCGCGAAGAGTTGCTCATGGGACGCCAGCGGATCGCGGCTGCAATCAATGAAAAAACAGGGCGAACGGCTCCCGTGATGACCGCACAGGCAAACGGTTTGGAAGGGCTCATTGGCCTACTGTTTGACGTTCCAGTCTTTCACCACTTGTGGTTTCTGTGGTTTCTTTGTTGGTTCGTCTGTGGATTTGCGTTGCTTGTGAAGCTGCTGCAGACGCTACGAATTCCAGCCGTGTCAGATAAGTGGCTAACATCCTGGCTGCGCTACGTCTGGCTGATCCCGCTTGCCGCCGTGCCTCAGTATTTCATGGCCAGTTCGCAATACGCTTATGGACCAGACACGTCGATCGGACTGCTGCCGCTTCCGGCCGTCTTCGCTTACTACGCGATATTTTTTGGCTACGGGGCGATGTACTTTGGCGCGAACGACCAGGCAGTTACCGTTGGCAAAGGATATTGGTGGAAACTCGCAGCGGCGGTCCTCATTCTTTTTCCGATTGGGCTCGCCCTGCAGGGGCCGGACCGGACCAGCGGTCGAATCCTGTTTGCTGTCATGCAAGTCAGCTACGCGTGGGTGATGTCATTCGCAATGCTGGGCTTGTTTGACCGGCTCTTTCGTTCGCAGCGATTCTGGGTTCGCTACCTGTCTGATTCGTCGTACTGGCTTTATCTGGCCCATATTCCACTCGTCCTTCTCTTGCAGTTTATCGTCCGAGATTGGTCGTTGCCCTCTCTGCTGAAATTCGGATTCGTTTGTTCGGTCACCACCGTCTTGCTGCTTGTCAGCTATCGCTTATGCGTCAGAAACACCTGGCTGGGAGCTCTGCTGAATGGAAAAAGATATCCAGGACGTGACAAGAATACACAGATGCCAGAGCCAAACTTACAGGTTTCATCACCTGAAATACAGGAGTCGAACTGATGAAGATCATACTACTCACGTTGTCCTTATTTGTCGCAGCTGCCTCGTTGGTGTTAGTGGCAGCCGGCCAGCCTGATGGCGGCGTTGGAACTGGTTCAGGCTCTCCAGACGCAAATGCAACGGGCAAGGCGACACCACCGGAATTTCAGGTCGTCGGCCATCCAACGCTTGTGAGTCCGCATGTCAACCCGATTGCCATCAGTGGTGACCGCGTCTTTGTGGCGAATACTCCCGCAGATACAGTTGACGTGATTGATGTCGGAACGAAGAAACTGGTGCATCGCATTCCCGTGGGCGTCGATCCAGTCAGCATGGCTGTTCGACCCGATGGGCTGGAAGTGTGGGTGTCGAATCACGTTTCAGATTCTGTCAGCGTTATCGACAATGATTCGACCAGTCCGACGTATCTGCACGTCGTCGCTACGATTCAGGAGTTCGATTCGAAACATGCCACTACGTTCGACGAGCCAGTCGGGATTGCTTTCGCGAGCAACGACAAGGCATACGTGGCTCTATCATCGGAGAATCAAATTGCCGTTGTGGACGTGGCCTCTCGACAGGTAACTAAGCGGTTGACGATTCCGGCTCAGGATCCGCGAGCCATTACAGTGCGCGACGGCAAGCTGTTTGTCATTCCGTTTGAGTCCAACAACAAGACGCAACTTTCTGGTGGTAAGAAGGACGACATCGACGGTGAACTGGTGACGTTCGATGCGTGGGAACATTCGATCATTCACAACAATGTGCTGTCGCTCGGACATGTTGTCGACATCATCAAGCATCCCGAAGTACCGGACCGGGATCTGTTCATCTTTGATACGGAAACCGATCAACTGGTGGAAACCGTCGATTCGCTGGGAACGCTGCTGTATGGTCTGACCGTCGCGTCGGACGGCACGGTCTTCGTTGCCCAGACCGATGCCCGCAACGATGCGAATGGGCGATCCGGAACGAAGAAGCACGACCTGAGTCAGCTCGAAAACCGAGCGTTTCTAAACCAAATCACGCGTGTCGAATTTAGCGGCAAGGGAGAAACGCGTCAGCCAGAGTTCATCGCTCTGGAGCCTCTTCCTCCTAAGCATCCAGAGCAGGGGCAGGCTCTCGCCACTCCATTTGCGATTCAAATCAGTGACGACGATTCAACACTGGTAGTTTCAGCGGCCGCTTCTGACAAGCTGTTTACGGTCGATGCAAAAAGTGGAGAATTACTGGGACGCGTCGACGTGGGCGCCGTTCCTCGTGGAATCGCGTTGCAGCAGAACGACGGGCGACTTGCTTCGGCATGGGTGCTCAACGCGGTCGCCAACACTGTGAGCCTCGTCGACCTGACCAATCGCGAAGCTCCGCAAGTCATCTCGACCATCACGCTCAGCGATCCAACCCACCCAGCGGTCAAACGAGGGCGAATGGCGTTCGAGACGGCGGCGGCTTCGTCCACCGAGACGTTCTCATGTGCGAGTTGTCATCCCGATGGACATACCGATCAACTGCTTTGGGTGCTGAAGACGCCGATCGTGACTGGCGGTGATCAGATCATGCCCCGCAGCACGATGCCGGTCCGCGGACTGCGCGACACAGAGCCTTATCACTGGGACGGAATTCCCGGCGATCCCTATGGCGGCAACAACAGTGCCAACGTTCACGGTTCTGATGTGCCAAATTCTGATCCAGATGCCCCAGCCAGCAGCGTGCGACATCTGATTGATGGCGGACTCGCTTCGACGATGGCTTTTGCGGACGAGAATTTCAGAAACGACGAAGACAAAGTCGGTCGGCTTTCGGCGGCTCAGCGAGATGACATGGCGACGTTTCTGTTGAGCGTTCCCTATCCGCCCGCTCAACGTCGACCGTACACGAACGAAGTGACTCAGCGGGCTCGCGATGGATTTCGTCTCTTCCACATCGACGGTGACAACGATCCATCCAAGCCTAAAGCGAACGTCTGCGGTAATTGCCATCGTATGCCGCATCTGGTCAGCACCAACACACCGGGCACCGGCATGGACGCTCCGACCTGGCGAGGTGCCTATGATCGCTTCCTGATTCTGCCTCAGGGGCGACTGAACATTCACCAGTTTCCGTTTTATCGTAGAGTTGCCGAACGCGGCCAGCCAGAAGAAGACATCTGGCGTTTTTCATGGGGTGGCCGCGAGCGGTTCAACCCCGTGTGGGATATGGTGCTGGAAATGAGCACCGGCTACTCCGGCGCGTTTGCGCGGCAGGTGACGCTGACCAAAGTTTCGATTGCTGATGAATTGACGTTGGAGCTGCTGGCTGCTCTTGAACAAGCATCGCGAGAAGGTGCTGTCGTGCTCCAAGGCGATGGTGTCCGCAATGGCGACGATTCACCCTCCGCAGTCAACTTTCAGTTTGGCGCGGATGGTCGATACCACGAGCAATCCGGTGACTCGTCGTTCACACGAGATCAGCTCCTTGGAAACATTAACGCGGGGAAATTGACGATCACACTCACCGCTCGCCACGGAAAATACGGTGACGTTGAACATCCTCAGCCAACCATCTGGACGGTCGGACCGATCGAAAAGCAACGAGGATTGCAGAAGTTCCCCGTGCTTAATCCTGGTGAATCCAAAATGCTGGTCAGTGGACGCCACGTTGACCAGCAGGCTCGCATCTTCATCGATGGTCATCGAGTCGATGGCGAAGTTGCGATGAAAAAGAACGAACGAATCGCGATCAACCTGAAGCAGCGACCGAAAAACGGCATGCACTTACTGCAACTGCAAAACCCAAGCGGCCAGTTCAGCAACGACTTCATCCTAACCGTTGCCCAGAAGCCCATTGCCCAGGCCAAATCAACAGAAGAAGACATGGGCGAAGGTGACGCCAAACAGCCAAAGCTGACGACTCTGGCTGGCGCTTTGGAACGGTCGGGCTGGGATCGCCTGATTGGTACATGGGTCGACGAAGGCTCAAAAGGCGAGGGCCTGAAGCTGTCGTTCCAGTGGAAAATCAAAGACCGAGTGATCGAAGCAGAATCAATCGATCCAGGTCGCTCATCGGTCTCGCTGATTAGCGTCAACGCGGCCAATGGAGAAGTCTTTCAAGTCGGCGCCGACAGCACTGGCTCGTCTCACTTGGGCACCTGGACCTTTAAGAAAGATGACGCAGCCGTCCTCAACCTTGGCTACACCGATGGCGACGGCACTCAGGGCCAGATCACGCTTCGCTACCGACTGACCGATGACGATACGCTCGACTTCACGCTTGCGCTTCCCCAGCCAATCCACATTCGCTTGATCCGGGCGTCTGAATGACGCGTTGTGTCAGCTTTGAAATAACCGAAGAGGAAAATTCTCACTAATGCACCAATACTTTGGAATTCTGATGACTGCAGTCGGGCTGTTTATGCTGGTCTGCGGCACAATGAAAAGCGAGTTCATTGTCTACCGGCTGCTGGTCGCCCGATCCCGACTCCTCTGGGGCGACGCGGTTCATCGCTTCTACCAGTTCAGTGGGCTGGTCGTTGCAATCCTTGGCACGGTATGGGCAATGGGTATCATCTGGCGTTCCTAAGCACTTTTCTCCTCTTGGTCGTCGAACCTCCTCAACACCTGCGTGACCCGCGCCCGACTGACGCCAAGGTATCGAGCCAATTCGGCCCGCGATTTTACCTCGGCAGAGTCGAGTAGCGACTGGTAATAGAGTGGCAGCAATTCCCGGCCGAAGGGACCGCTTGGACTCAAACGCGACGATGAGGCAATCTGGGGGAACCTACCGAAAACAAGGACGAATCGGAGACGAATCGCACTTCCGGTCGTGAGGTCCCCTGCCTTGGGAGACGCCGATGTTTACGAAGGCCGATTCGGCGCAACCCTATATTTACAGGCTATTTGCGGCGACCGGGAATTGCTGATAGAGTGGAAGTTTCATCCGATCACGCTTCGGCTTCTTCGGCGGGATTTTAGTGACCGGAATACCAGAAATGGGCTTCCAGCAGTAAAACTCGACTGTCGCAGATCGACGTAACTTGTTGATACGAAAGGCAACTACCTCAACAAGCCCCGATGTTCGCATAGAGTACGGATCGGGGAGC
>JACKQG010006631.1_pt1 | contig 12091 bp, 10 predicted proteins | sample 8237621 | NCBI WGS metagenome assembly JACKQG01 (sample SAMN15677084, study PRJNA649215) | marine metagenome | biome: marine; feature: Black Sea; material: saline water; isolation source: suspended particulate matter (SPM) from the Black Sea western gyre | collected 2013-06-09/2013-06-10 | depth...
CAACCAGTTGAACTGCTCCGTCTGGCTACCGCTGCTCTTTTTGCTGTTTGATTTGGCTCTGGGGGAACCCTTGCGAAGGTTGCGAGCAACCTCGGCAATGGACCGAGTTTCGGTGGGCAAAAACGCCTGTGGTCCGGAAGCTACTGCCAAACCTTCGCAAGGGTGGATGATGTATGTTTTACTGGCCGGATTGGTGGTGGGATTGCAATTCACGGCTGGCCACACTCAGTCGTCGTACATCACCTTGTTTGCTTTGGGGGTCTATGCGGTTTTTCCACCGCTGTGGAACAACGGACTGGTAGGATTTAACGGACGGAAATGGGGAGAGCTGAGAGGGAAGCTTCGGCGTAGCCTGTTGGTTTACCTCTCGATTGTGATCATCGGCCTGGCTCTGGCGGCGGTTCAGTTGTTGCCAACTCTGGAGCTTTCGCAACTCTCCGTGCGGGGCGGGGGACTATCCTATCGCCAGGCCGCCTCTTTCTCTCTCAAACCGCATCTGCTACTCCTCTCCCTGCTACCGACCTTCGGCGGTGAGGAGGTCTTCAGCGAATACGTCGCCTACCTGGGCATCGTCTCTTTGGCCCTGGCACTCGTCGGGTCCCTGTTCCAGCGACGCAATCCGGCCCGGCCTTTCCTCATCTTCTTGACGGGCCTGGGCCTGTTCCTGGGCCTGGGGGCCTATAATCCCCTCTACTTCGTCCTGTACAAGCTCGTGCCGGGCTTCAACCTATTCCGAGCGCCGGCTCGCTGGCTGTATCTCTACACCTTCGGTGGGGCCATGCTGGCAGGGCTGGGGGTGGACTTTCTGAGCCAGCCCCTCCCAGCCAAGGCCGAGGTGATCGGTTGCGTGGTTGGGGAACTATCGCGCTTCATCCGCCGTCGTCTGCTGATAGCCATCGGCGTATTGGCCGCCCCCCTGCTTCTTCTCTCACCCTTCCTCGACTTACCAACCCGCTCCACCCTCTTAGTCTGGCTGCCTCTGGCTCTACTGGCCTCCGGCCTGCTCTGGGTGGGGCTAACTGGAAATTGGAAGGTGTTCCAAACCCAAAACTCTCTCTGCCTGGTAATAGCCCTGATCGTCGTCGGGGAGCTCTTCGCCGCCAGCCGTGGCCTGGCCTACAACCATCCCACCGCCCCGGAAGCCTACTCTTCCTTGCGCACCGCACCGGCTCATCTTCTAGCCAGTGGGCAGCCAACAGATCGCTTCCTCAGCATCTCAGGCCTGACTTGGGACCCCGGCGATCTGGGGGAGATACAGCAGGTGTTCGAGGCCCAACTGTCTCCTCAGGCTATTTATGATTATGTAGTGGCCACTAAGCTGAAGGAAATCCTGGCTCCCAACCTGCCGCTCGTCTACCACATCCCCAGCGTGGACGGCTACGACGGTGGGGTGCTCCCTCTCAAGCGCTACGTCGAATTACAAAGCCTGTTCCTACCCGAGCCCTCGCCCGATGGCCGCCTGCGAGAGAGCCTGAAGGAGATACCGTCGTCGCGGATTCTGAACCTGCTCAACGTCAAATACGTCATCACGGACAAGATTCACGATGTCTGGGTAGACGGCGTTTACTACAATCTGGGGCATGAGGCCGTTTTAAGCCCTGGGGCAGCTTCTCAGGTGGAAGTGACGGAACTGCCGGCGGAATCGTCCGCGTTCGCCGCCACATCACTGGGCCTGGTTTCCCATCTTAGAGACGCGGCTGATCTGCCCAACGGTGTGCCCGTGGCTCAGGTGACGATTACCGATGATCTGGGGATGGTGCAGAGCCGCCTCCTGCGGGCTGGCATCGAGACGGCAGAGGGCGAATACGCCGAGGATGGGGTTCAGCATGACCAGGCCAGGGTCTGCCGCCACTGGCCCGACAACCCCCAGGGGAATGACTACCTGGCTCTCCTCGACTTTGGTAAGGCCCTGATCCCACAACAAATCTTGATTGAGTATTTGGCTCCAGTTGGCCGGCTGCACCTGCGGGGACTCAGCCTGGTTGACGATAGGACGAGCACATTTGCACCTGTAGTCGTTTCCACCGAGGGGCGCTTCCGGGTGGTGCACAGCGGCGACGTGAAGATCTACGAGAGTCTGGACAGCCTGCCTCGCGCCTTCATCGTTCATCGGGCGCGAGTCCTGGACGATGAGGCGGCCATCGTTGCCATGAAAGATCCCTCCTTCCGACCTGAGAAGGAAGTCATCCTGGCCTCGGGCGGGCATGAGGCGCTGTCTTCCCATGATGGGGTAGACGAAGTAGAGATCCTGTCTTACGAGCCGGAGCGCATCGTGATTTCCGCCAACCTAGCTGAGGCAGGCTATCTGGTTCTGACCGATGCCCACTATCCGGGCTGGCGTGCGCTAACTGATGGGCTTGAGACGCCCATCTACCGGGCGAACCTTCTCTTCCGAGCGGTGTACCTGCCTGCGGGCCAGCACAGAGTGGAGTTCATCTACGATCCCCTCTCCTTCAAGCTGGGAGCCGCCATCAGCCTGACGGCGTTGCTGGGCCTGGTGACTGGCATCACCTGGTGGTCCAGAGAATGACGCGTCGAAGGGTTCCTCGCGATGACACTCAACATTGGACGAAGGAGAAAAGATGGTGTATAATTGCGGATGGTGCGCGGGTTTCCGTGTAACTACATTAAAATAAGGAGGTCTCGTAATGAACACATTTAATCGCGCGGTGGTGGTTTTGTTCCTGTTGGCGACCATCATTGTAATGACCATCGTGCTGGTGGTGCCTCGGCCAGCGATCGAGGTCTTACAACAATGGCTGTGGAACCTGGACGCGAACCTGTCGCTGGTTGATCCGCTCATCTTGCTGGTGGTGGGCGTCGCCCTGGCTCTACTGGTGAACGTGGTTTGCGCCGTGCTGATCTGGCTTGAGTTCAGGCAGCGGCGTCCCAAGGCTATCAGGGTGCAGAGTGTCAGCGGCGGCAAGGCGGAGTTGGCCGTGGAATCCGTCGCTCGCCGGCTGGAGCGCAACATCAGTCGGCTCGATGGCGTTGTTTTCATCCAGCCAAACGTCTGGGGCAAGAGGGGCGGCGTCGAGGTGGAGCTCAATCTGGAGACCAATCCAGAGGTTGATGTCCCGACCAAGACCGAGGAGGTCTGCCAGGTGACCAGGGAAGCCGTCGAGGACAAGATGGGGCTGAAACTGCGCAAGGTCAGGGTCAACATCAAGCACGCCCCTTATTCCACAGAGCCGCCGACGGCTTCGGAGCAAATCGCCTATCCACCAGAGCCGCCATTGGCCTCAAACACCCCCCATCCCCCAGAGCTGCCGGTGGCCTACGAGGATGTCTAGTTGGAAATAAAGTCCTTGGTCGAAAGCTTGCTCTTCGTTGCTGATGAGCCGGTGGACGTTGAACGTTTGGCGGCGGCCATCGGCGTCGAGCGAGGGGCGGTTGAGGGCGCGCTGCGGGAATTGAGCGGGGAGTATGAGCAGCGGGGGCTGCGTCTCCAGCACAAAGGAGGGCGGGTGCAGATAGTCACCGCCCCCGATGCGGCTCCTTACATCGAGCGATTCCTCGGTTTGGAGCTGACGAACAGGCTCTCTGCTCCATCGCTGGAGACCCTGGCCATCGTCGCCTACCAGCAGCCCATCACCCGGGCCGGCGTTGAGGCCGTGCGGGGCGTCAATTGTGACAGCGTGTTGCGCACTCTGGTGAGCAAGGGCTTGATCGAGGAGGTGGGGCGCTTGCCCCAGGCCGGACGCCCCATCGTCTACGGCACCACTTTCGAGTTCTTGCAGTACTTCGGCTTGCAGGATTTGGCCGAGCTGCCGCCGTTGGCTGAAAGGGAACAGGACGAAAGCTAATGGAACGCCTCCAAAAAGTCCTGGCCCACGCTGGAGTCGCCTCGCGGCGGAAGTGTGAGGAGTTGATCCTGCAGGGGCGGGTGCGAGTCAACGGCCAGGTGGTCACTCAACTGGGCACAAAAGTGGATCCCGGCCAAGACACCATCGAGGTGGACGGACGGCCCATCACCACGGAGGGTAAGGTCTACGTCCTCCTCCACAAGCCTCGCGGCTATCTGAGCGACACCCTGGATTTTCGAGGCCGCCTTTCGGCGTTGAGCCTGGTCCCGGATGGGGAGCGGCTCTACCCGGCGGGTCGCCTGGACGCCGGAAGCGAGGGGCTCCTGCTCCTCACCAACGACGGGGAATTGGCCCACCACCTTACCCATCCTCGCTATGAGCATGAGAAGGAGTACCTGGCCCTGGTGGTGGGGAAACCCACAGAGGCGACCCTGCGGCGGATGCGGAAGGGTGTGGAACGGGACGGCCAGACCCTGCGGGCCGATGCCGTCGAGCGGCTGGAGCGGCTGGGTCCGGAGGCCCGGAGCCACGGCTGGGAGAAGGCTCCAAAAGGCACGGCCTGGCTGCGCATCACCCTCCACGAGGGCAAGAAACGCCACATCCGGCGGATGTGCGCCGCCCTGGGCCACCCGGTGCGGCGGCTGATCCGGGTTCGAATTGGGCCGCTGGAGCTAGGGGATTTGTTGGTGGGGGAATGGCGGTATTTGACAGAGGGGGAGGTTAAGCGGTTGCGGTCAGCTTAACCCTGGAACGGGGGAGGGATTAGGTATTGGATATGCCATCCACCATCGCCATTGACGGCCCCGCCGCCTCAGGCAAGAGTACCATCGGGGAGCTCCTGGCCCAACGGCTGGGCTACCTTTACCTCGACACGGGGGCGATGTACCGAGCTGTCACCTGGGTTGCTCTTGAGCGGGGGATTGACATCGCCGACGAGGAGGCCATCACCGCTTTGGCCGAAAGCATCGTCATCAACATTACCCGCCCCACCGTTGACGATGGGCGACAGTACACCGTCTACGCCAACAGTGAGGACGTCACCTGGCAGATCCGCCGGCCCGACGTGGACGCTAACGTCTCGCCCGTCTCAGCCTACCCAGGCGTGCGCCAGGCTCTCACCGAGCAGCAGCGGCGAATCGGGCGACGAGGACGCATTGTCATGATCGGGCGAGACATTGGCACCGTGGTTCTCCCTGAGGCGCATCTCAAGGTCTACCTCGAGGCCACCGCTGAGAAGAGGGCCCGCCGTCGTCATCGGGAGATCCAGGAGAGGGGAGAAGAAGCTGATTACGCAGAGGTTTTGGCGGCCATGCGCCGGCGGGACGAGATTGACAGCGAGCGCGAGGCGGCTCCCCTTCGCCCAGCCGACGATGCGATCATCATTGACACTACGGGATTGAGCATAGCTGAGGTGCTGGCCAAAGTGGAGGAGTTGGCCCAAAATCCAAAATCCAAAGCTCAAAGTTCAAATGGGAAGGGACGAGCGATATTCCGACGCTTTGCTTGTTCTCTTCTGCGATTGCTTTTGAGGCTCTTTACGCATCTGGAGGTAACGGGCTTGGAGAACATCCCCCAGGGCGGGCCCCTGCTGGTTGCCTTCAACCACCTGGCGCATCTTGACGGCGCCCTGGTGTTGGCTTTTCTGCCCCAGCCTGTAGAGGGCATAGCTTTGGAGGATCTCTATCACGTTCCCATCACCGGCCAGTTGCTCCGGCTCTACGGCACCATCCCCGTGCATCGCGACCAGTTCGACCGCCAGGTCATCCGGCGAGCCCTGCAGGTGTTGGCCGAGGGCAAGATTCTGGCCCTGGCCCCCGAGGCCAGACAGAGCTTGACCGGTGCTCTGGAGCGAGCGCGGCAGGGCGTTGCTTACCTGGCCTTGCACAGTGGCGCGCCGATCCTGCCCGTGGCCCTCACCGGCACGGAAAACGTTCCGTCGGACCTGAAGCGGTTGCGGCGTCCGAGGCTGGCCGTTACCTTCGGCGAGGTCTTTATCCCGCCACTCCGGGCCAGCAAACCCCAGACGCGGCGTCAACAGGTGGCCGAGCTTACCGATGAGATCATGTATCGCATCGCCGCGCTGCTGCCACCGGAGTATCGGGGCGTCTATGGCGATGAGAAACAAGGGTGAAGGATGTGGACTCGTCGCTTGTCTAACTCTGTCGTCCGGATCCTGGCCAAGATTCTCCTCAAGTTGGAGGTCATCGGCTTGGAGAACGTGCCCCCTGAGGGACCGTTGATCCTCGCCATCACCCACACCAATTTTCTCGACCCGGGGTTGGCTAGCGCGGTGATGCCACGGGAGGTGGTGATAATGTCCAAGGTAGAGAATTTCCGCCACCCCCTCTTTGGCATTGTAGCCAGGCTTTATGGCGCTTTCCCCGTGCGCCGGGGCGAGGTGGATCGCCAGGCCATCCGCCGCTCCCTGGAGGTGCTGGCTGACAGCCAGGCATTGCTCATGGCCCCCGAAGGCACAAGAAGCGGCCACGGGCAACTGCAGAAAGGCCATGATGGTATGACCTTCATCGCTCTGCGCGCCGATGCTCCTGTGTTGCTCATGGCCATTATAGGAGGGGAGCACTTCTGGGCTAATCTATCGAGACTGCGCCAAACCCCCGTCAAGATAGTCATTGGCAAGCCATTTCGCTTCTCCTCTGGACAAAAGAGGGCCGGACGGGAGATCATGAGCAGGATGACCGAGGAGGGGATGTATCAAATGGCCTCCCTGCTACCACCTGAACGCAGGGGGATCTACAGCGACCTCGACTTGGCCACTGAGGAGTGTCTCGCTTTTCCGCCGGGCAGCTCCAGCAACTTGCCCAGAGAGGGGAGGTAACGCACCCTTGCGAAGGTTCAGAGATGGCTTCCAGGCAGAAAATGCTCCAATCTGCCAAGAACTGACCTACGATCAAGGCTATTCGCAACCTTCGCAAGGGTGCAGAGGCGGGCTGATCGCGGAGGTGCATCCGGGAAGCATCGCTGCGGAGTTGGGCTTGCAGTCTGGCGATAAGCTTCTCTCCATCAACGGCCACGTCCTGCGCGACGTAATTGATTACCGCTTCTACGGGGCTGAAGAGGAGCTGGAGCTGGTCGTAGAACGGCGCAGGGAGCGCATCGTCTACCAGGTGGAGCGGGGCTACGACCAGGATCTGGGCATTGAGTTCGCCGAGCCGACATTCGATGGCCTTCGCCGCTGTAACAACCGCTGCGAATTCTGTTTCCTCAAGGGGATGCCGCCGGGGATGCGGCGCTCCCTCTACGTAAAAGACGACGATTATCGTTATTCGTTCCTGTTCGGCAATTTCATTACTTTGACCAATCTCACCGAGGACGATTGGGATCGTCTGGCCGAGCAGCGCCTCAGTCCCCTCTACGTCTCCGTCCACGCCACCGAACTCGCTCTGCGTCGCCGCATCCTGGGCAGCCTCGCCGCTCCCGACGTCATCGAGCAGTTGAAGCGGCTGGGGGGGCTGGGCATCCAGGTTCATGCTCAGATCGTCCTCATCCCTGGCCTCAACGATGGTCAGCATCTGGCCCGCACCGTGGCCGACCTGGCCGCCCTCTATCCGACCGTGCAGTCCATCGCCGTCGTCCCCCTGGGCCTCACCAAATACCATCGCTGCCCCTTTCGCCCCTACAGGCCTGAGGAGGCTGGGCCGATCATCGCCCGAATCTCAGCCTGGCAGCGAGAGTACCGACGCCAGCACGGCCTCAGCCTGGTTTATGCCGCCGACGAGTGGTACCTGCTGGCTGGCCTGGAGGTGCCTGCGGCTGAGGAGTACGATGGCTTCCCCCAACTGGAGAACGGGGTGGGGTTGACCAGGGTTTTTCTGGATGAGGAGTTTCGGGTCTCGGATTGCAAGTTTCGGGTTGAGAAGGTCACTCTGGTTTGTGGGACGTTGATCGCGCCGCTGTTACAGGGGAAAGCGGCGGAACTGCCTGAGGTGGCAGTTGAGGTCGTGCCGGTGGAGAATCGTTTCTTCGGGCCGACGGTGACCGTTTCGGGGCTTCTCACGGGGCGGGACGTGGTCGAGGCTTTGCGGGGATGTGATCTCGGCGACCTCGTATTCCTCCCGCGGGCCATGTTCGACGCCTCAGGGGAACTGACCCTCGACGACATGAGCCTGGCGGCGATAGGGGAGAAGCTGGGGGGCAGGGTCAAGGCGGCAGGGACGATGGGGGAGGTAAAGGTGATTTGGAGGTGAGCCTGTGAACGAGATCAAGATGGAAGCACAGGGCCGATTGACCTTGCCAGCCGACTACGTGGCCCGTCGGGGGCTTGGGGCAGGGACGCGGCTTGTCTTCGAATCCATCGAAGACGGTCTGGCGTTACGCTTCGCTCGACCCGACGCCCGCCGGGCCTACATCGAAGTGACGGCCCGCTGCAACCTGGACTGCGCTATGTGCGTGCGCCAGGTGTGGCGTGACGCCCCCGACGAAATGAGCTGGGAGACGTTCCAGGCCGTGATCGAGGGATTGCGGGCCTTTCCCGATCTGCGGCGGGTCACCTTCGGCGGTTTCGGCGAGCCGCTGGCCCATCCCCGCTTCCCAGAGATGCTGGCCCTGGCCTCGGGGTTGGAGGTGGGGTTGACTCTGACCACTAACGGCCTGCTGCTGGATGAGACGATGGCCGGCAGGCTGTTGGATGCCCATCTGGATACCGTGGTCGTCTCCCTGGACACGGTGCACGTCCAGGCCTACCAGCAGGCCCGGCTTGCGGACGGGGTAGACCAGGTATTGAACAACCTGCGCCAGTTGCAGGAGATGGCCCGTGCGCAGGGGCGGGTGCCGCCACGGGTGGGTCTGGAGTTCGTGGTCATGCGAAGCAACCTGGAGTGGGTGGAGCAACTGCCGGGCCTGGCTCAGCAACTGGGAGCTTCCTTCGTCATCCTCTCGAACCTGCTGCCCCACACGCCAGAACTGGCTGCCGAAATCCTGTACGACCGGGAGGAGCCGCTGCCACTCTCTGGCGGCTGGGCGCTGAAGGTCGGCGACTGGCTGTTGTGGGGGATGGTCAGGGCGCCGCGCATGAAGTGGGGAGCCTGGCGACGTTGTCGTTTCATCGAGGAGCGAGCCCTGGTTATCGGCTGGGACGGCGGGGTGAGTCCCTGCTACGCGCTGATGCACTCGTATCCTTATTACATCTATGGCCGGCGCAAAGAGGTCAGCCGCTATGTGCTGGGGAACGTGCGGGAGCAACCCCTGGCCGACATCTGGAGTTCGGAAGAGTACGTCCGCTTCCGGGCCAAAGTGCGGGAGATGCGCTTTCCATCGTGCGTGGATTGCGGCATGGCCTGCACCTTTGCCGAGGACAACGAGGACTGCTGGGGCAGCGTGCCCTCGTGCGCCGATTGCCTGTGGGCGCAAGACATCGTGAAATGCCCATGACGACGTAGCCGATTTGCACAGTTACGGGAGTTAGTGTATAATAAATCACGACATCGGCATAAGATTCTATCTCCGAGCTATGGCTGCTACGGGGCGACCCATGCGTCATAGACGATAGGGTACAGCAGGAAACGGCTGTGCCTCCCAGTGCGGAAAGGAGATCCCTCGTCTGGCACAAGGCCAGATTTTGGATCTCCTTTTTGGTTGAGGCCGGATGAGGAGGTGGTGTGGAACGGTGATAATCGTTGGCGTGTCACAAATGTTTCTAACAAAACACCTAAAATGTTAAATGGAGGTATTCAAAGGTGAGTAAGATCCTACGTGTTAATATGACCGATCTCACGGTCAAGTTCGAGGACGTGCCGGAGAAGTACAAGCTGATGGGCGGCCGCTGGCTTACCTCGTCCTTCGTGGCCGATGAGGTGGACCCCGCCTGCCATCCCCTGGGGCCCAACAATAAGGTAATCCTGGCTCCGGGCATCGTCACCGGCTCGTCTGCCCCCACCAGCGCTCGCGTCTCCGTGGGCGCAAAGTCCCCCCTCACCGGCGGCATCAAGGAGAGTAACGCCGGCTCCGGTTGGCCCCAAAAGGTGGCCCGCCTGGGCATCAAGGCCATCGTGGTCGAGGGCCAGCCGAAGGAGAAGGGCAAGTTCTGGCTCCTGCACGTCACCAAGAATGGGGCCGAGTTGCTCCCTGCCGACGAGTACGTGGGCAAGGGCCTCTACGAGGTCTACCCCCAGCTCTTCGACCGCTTCGGCAAGAAGGCGGACATCATGGGCGTCGGCGTGAGTGGGGAGTACCAGATGGCCATGGCCGGGATCAGCTTCAGCGACGCCGAAGGACAGCGTCCCAGCCGCTATGCCGGCCGGGGCGGGCTGGGAGCGGTGTTGGGCTCCAAGGGCCTCAAGTTCATCGTTGCGGACAGCACCGGCGCCTCGGCGACCATCCCCATTACCGACGAGCCGCTCTTCAAGCAGGGCAGCAAGAAGCTGACCGAGGCCCTGCGCAGCCACGCCATCACCAAGCCCAAGGGAGCCCTTAACACCTACGGCACGGCGGTGTTGATCAACGTCATGAACGAGGCCGGCGGCCTGCCCACCCGCAACTTCTCCAGTGGCTACTTCGAGGGCGCGGCCAAGGTCGCTGGTGAGGCGATTTTCGAGGGCATCAAGGAGCGCACGGGAAAGGAACTCTACAACCACGCCTGCAGCCCCGGCTGCATCATCAAGTGCTCCAACACCTGGTACAATCCTGACGGCAGCGAACAAGTCTCTTGCCAGGAGTATGAGTCGGTGTGGGCCTTCGGCCCCAACTGCGGCATTGACGACCTGGACGTGATCGGGAAGCTGATCTGGCTGTGCAACGACTATGGCGTGGACACCATCGAGGCTGGCGGCACCATCGCCGTGGCCATGGAGGCCGGGCTGGCGGAGTTCGGCGACAAGCAAAAGGCCATTGAGCTGATGCAGGAGATTGGCAAGGGAACGCCACTGGGCCGTGTCTTGGGGAACGGGGCGGCGATTACCGGCAAGGTCTTCGGCGTGGTGCGAGTGCCCCACGTCAAGGGGCAGAACATGCCCGCCTACTCCCCGCGGGCCGTCAAGGGCATCGGCGTCACCTACGCCACCAGCACCATGGGCGCCGACCACACCGCTGGCTATACCATTTCTCCTGAGATCCTGGCCGTGGGCGGTGACATGGATGCCATGGCCGTAGAGGGGAAGGCCAAGGTCTCCCGCGACCTTCAGGCTGCAACCGCCTTCCTGGACAGCACCGGCCACTGCCTGTTCATCGCTTTCGCCATCCTGGACATAGCCGAGGGATTCGAAGGCATGGTGGAGGAGTGCAACGGCGTGCTAGGCACGGACTGGACGGGAGAAGATGTGACCAACATCGGGCTGGACATCATGAAGATAGAGCGGAAGTTCAATGAGGCCGCCGGCTTCACCAAGGTTCACGACCGGCTGCCGGAGTTCATGAAGTACGAGCCGCTCCCACCCCACAACACCGTCTATGACGTGACGGACGAGATGTTGGACAGCGTCTACGATTTCTAGCTCACGCTCTGGCTTAGCGAGCGGGGATTGGGGTCTGCTCCAATCCCCGCTCATTTTGTCCTGTACTGAGCTCGTCGAAGCAATAATGAGGAGGAACATGATCGAGATTCACCTGTACGGCAAGCTACGGCGCTTCGCCGATGATCGGCATCCAGCCAGCGATTCTGTCGTCCACGCGCCAGTGCAGGAGGGCGACACCATCCAGCGGGTGCTGGAGCGGCTGGGCGTTCCGATAGAAGAGATCGGGAGCAACGTCTTCCTCAACTGGCAATACTCCGCTCTGACGAGAGAGGTAAAAGACGGCGACCGCCTGGCGGTCTTCCCGGACGACATGCAGTTGCTCTACAAGTGGTACTTTGCGAAGGCAGGTGAGGAAGAGAATGATTGAGGTTGAGGTGCGGCTGTACGCCACGCTGCGCAAATACAGCCCCGAAACGGGTGTTGGTGAACCGCTGATCCTGCAGATGCCCGAAGGAGCCCGGGTGGCCGATCTGCTGGCCAGGCTGAGTGTACCGAAGGGCGAGGTGAAGACAGCTTTCGTCAACAATCGGCGTCAGGATGAGGACCACCAGCTTCGTGACGGTGACCGGGTGGCCTTCTTCCCGCCAGTGGCCGGGGGTTGACATCTTTTTCACTCTTTGGTATACTTTCAACGTACGTTGAAAATACCTGAAGCGGCGAGGAGCTAACCAGTATGGAGGAACTTTTGTGAACGTTGGTGAAGTAGTTCAGTACTGGCTAGGTCTGGCGGAAGGCGATTGGCCGGTAACAGAGCATCTGTTTATCAGCGGTGATTATCACTACGCGCTCTTCTTCGGACATTTGTATCTGGAGAAGTTG
>JACKQG010006632.1_pt1 | contig 12083 bp, 9 predicted proteins | sample 8237621 | NCBI WGS metagenome assembly JACKQG01 (sample SAMN15677084, study PRJNA649215) | marine metagenome | biome: marine; feature: Black Sea; material: saline water; isolation source: suspended particulate matter (SPM) from the Black Sea western gyre | collected 2013-06-09/2013-06-10 | depth...
AGCACACGTAAAAGATTCTGCATCAGCTCTGTTCTGTTTTTCACCATAAGCATCAGCGGTGAAACTTCCACTTCATTGCTTACAGATTTAGAATAGATCATAAGCATAAGCCATTGCGAAAGCGGTTGTCTGCCCACCAAGGTCAAAATATGGTGAATAGAAGATATATGATTATTAAAACTGAAATGCGATGAATTTATAAATTGTAAAAGCTTCAAACTCAGCGCATGATTCTTTTCAAACTCTGATGTTATCTCATCAATGGATGTGTCTTGCAAGAGCATATTGTAAAGTTTTAAGATGTTCAACTGAGTGGAATCAAATTTTTCATTCTCAAGTATCTGGGGTCTTGAGAACCAGTAACCTTGATAAAGATCACATTCTAAATCTTTGGCTGTTTGGTATTGATACTGATCTTCTATTTTTGTTGCTATGACTTTAATGTCATTGTCCTGAAGTTCAACGATGAAATCTTTATCCTCTATGCCCATATCCGCATATATATTTATTTTAAAATAAGAGAGTTTATCCATAACTTTTTTGTATTTTAAAATATTTTCTCTGCTTAGCTCTGTATCGTTTATGGCTAAAGAAAAACCGATATTATAAAGCTGTTCGATTCTTTCTAAAATCTTTTCTGTCAATGCTATATCATCAAACAGGCACAGCGTGAATAAATCACTAGGGACAGTTTTAATAAGATCACTCATCAAAAATCTTTCATCAACCTTGATAAAGGCTTTGTGTTCACTCAAAAAGTTTTTTGTTCCAAAGGTGTTGAGGACAGAGTTTATAACAGCCGCACTTGCATAACGGTTCTTTGAGATGTCACTTTTCTTGTGCGCATCCACGTACAAAATTTCATAAGCTTCAAGCGTTTCTTCGATACAGACTATCGGCTGTCTTGCTAAATAAACACTACTCATTATCCTCTCCTAATTTTTATTCACAATTATATCTCTAAAAAGTGATTTATTAGTGATTTTCTTCTTTTATTCCGTAGACCTCAGCTCTTTGAAGTATCTCTTTTGCAAAGGGTGTCATCGTTTTCCGCTCCAACATCACACTCTTAAAAGATGCAATCTCCCCCTCCATCTTTTCTATAGAAAGCGCCTCATTATATTCTTTTTCGGTGACTTTATAGAGTTCATTGAGAGCATCGATTTGACTTGGGTGAATTATAGTTTTGGAAAAAAGCCCCTCTTTCAAATCTCTTAAAACATCTTTAACAAAACCTTCTTCATCCCTAAAACAGGGATAAACACCTCCGCTGATCTCGAAACCTGCACTTTTAAAAATTCCTATAAAATTTCCAAGGACTGTTGCACTCACAGCATAATCAAAAATGCTTTCATCACACTTTCTTTTCATCTTAAGTTGCGCAAGCATATCTTCGAGTCCAAAACGAATGACTAAGATTCTATCTTTGCAGCTAAGCAGCTTCTCCCGTAACTCTAAAAGTTTTGAAGCTTCAAAAAGCTCACTTCCTTCAATGCTCGGCATAATAAAATGCTCTGTGTTTTTTAGAATGTTTAAATAGGTGTCCGCATTGGTGAGTGAAAATTTCGGCAATATGAAACCGTCAATTTTATCAATGTTTTTGCAGCCTAAGAGTTCTTCTAAAACTTTAGTGTTTCTTGGTCTGATAAATGTGAAAATGTCTGTTTTTTTAAGATTTTTTAAAAGGTTTTTTATATTTTCTAAAGAGAGATTCAAGGCAGCATCCGCTATTGAATCCTCTGTGTCTATAAGCACACTTTTTAGATTCTTATACTTATCCCCGCTTACAACAGCATCCAGATTTTTGTGTGTGGCAGAGATGAAAAGCGTTCCCCCCAGTTTTATATAGTTACAGATGTGATCTCCATTGTGTTCAAATATGCATAGCCCCAAATATACACATAATTATAACTTAAATATATATGTTTGCATTTGAGGCGCGTATTTCAGGTGAATTATGTATAATAAGAGAATTAAAATTCTGCTTGAAAGATTTCAGAGAGAGACACTCTCATCTCAAAAGCAATAGGAGAGAATTACACATGGAAGAAAAAGATTTATCACATGTCAAAACAACCGACTATGCCGGTTCACTGGCGAAAAACTTTTTATACAATCCATTGACTGCCGTTTTAGCAGTCTTTTTACTGACAATGGGTTATATATCTTTAGAAGTTATGCCTCGTGAAGAAGATCCTCAAATCTCGATCAGCGGCGGTAGTATCATCATTCCTGCTCCAGGCTTAAAACCTAAAGAGATAGAGAAAATTCTTGTCGAACCCTTAGAGCAAAAGTTAAGAGAGGTTAAGGGGATTGAGCATATATATGCCATGAGTGTTGACAATGTGGCTATTATCAATGTGATGTATTATATTGGGCAAGATAGAGAAAGTTCAAACTTAAAACTTTATGACAAAGTTATGCAAAACATGGATATGATGCCTAAAAACATCATGATGCCTATGGTGAAACCTTTTGACATTGATATTGATATTCCAATCGTGGGTGTCGCTTTTTATCAAAAAGAGAAGAAGGTGTCTTATCCTAGATTTCTTCAAGAGGTGCAGAACCTTAAAAAAGATATCAGTGCACTTGACAACGTTGCTAAAACACAACTCAAAGGTGATCATAAACAACAATATAATGTTGAAGTGGATTTAGCAAAACTAAAAGGCTATCACTTATCTTTAGGACAAGTTGTTCAAGGTATTCAAGCAATTGCTGTGAGAGTTCCAAGCGTTAAACTTAACACACAAGATAATAAACTTGTTGTTTTTGGCCTCAAAAATGCAATTGACTCTGTAGAAGATGTTGAAAACATCATTGTTGCACAATATATGGGAAGTCCAACATATCTTAAAGATGTGGCAACTGTGAAAGATGGTGTCAATGTACAAAACAAACAAAGTGCGAGCATCATCTTTAAAGATGGTTCAGAGCACGAACAAATCACCCTTTCTGTATCAAAATTAGCCGGAACAAATGCTGTTTTTGTTGCAAATGATGTTCAGAAGCTTCTCAAAGAGAATAAAAGTAGGCTTGAAAAGTTAGGTATAGCATGTGTTATCACAAGAAATTATGGCGAAAGAGCGAACGAAGCTGTAAACGAACTTGTTCATCACCTTGTCATCACTATTGTTATTATTGCAGTTATGCTTGTATTTTTCCTTGGTTGGAGAGAATCACTTATTGTAACTTTTACAGTCCCTGCAATTTTAGCCATCACTCTTTTTATTGCGTATTTGACAGATCAAACTATTAATAGAATCACACTCTTTGCCTTCTTATTATCCTTAGGGCTTCTCGTTGATGCTGCCATTATTGTTATTGAAAATATTCATAGACACATGCATGAACATGGAAGTGAAGAAAGAGATATGGATGAACTTCTTATCACGGCAACGGATGAGATCGGTGCACCTACAAATGTTGCAACTTTAGCGATTATTCTCACTATGGTTCCGATGGCGTTTGTTGGCGGTATGATGGGTGAATTCATGAAACCTATTCCATACAATGTGCCGGTGGCACTCTTAGCATCATTATTTATTGCCTACATATTCACACCTTATTTAGGAAAAAAACTATTGAGACTAAAAGATACTGACGGGCATGAGCATTGCTGTACAATCGAAGAAGAAATAAAAGCAAAAGAAGGGGATAAATAATGGCTCATAACGATCATAAAGGGAAAAAATTTGAGAATTTCATATTTGGTATTTTAAACACGCCTTTTAAAAGCATACTTGTTATGTTGCTGATTTTTGCAGCACTCGCCGGCTCAATCATGATGCTTCCGACTAAACTTGTGCTTGCAAAAATGTTACCTGGAAAAAGCACAAACACTTTCACTATTTACATAGATATGCCCAAGGGAAGTTCTATCAACCAAACCACTGTTGTTTCTGAATGTGTGACTAAGATCATGAAAGAAGAAAAAGAAGTCAACGACATGGAAGTGTTTCTAGGTCAAGGTTCACCACTTGATTATGCCGGTCTTGTAAAGGGAAGCGGGATGAAGATGAGTGTGGAATTTGCAGAGGTTGTAGTGAACCTTAGCGACAAACATGGACGTGATGAAAAATCTTTCAACATGGTGCAAAGATTACGTCCTGTCATTAAAAATGCTTGTCAGCCTATTGTCAACGGGACAGTTATTAAAATGATTGAGATGCCTGCAGGTCCGCCGACTTTAGCATCTATCGTTGTTGAAGTATATGGCAAAAATAATCGTAAAGCTATTATGTTGGCGGCTGAGACTGCAGATATATTGCAAGCAACTGACGGTTTGGTGGATATTGATGTTATGGCAGATGAGCGTCATACAGAGTACACCCTCAACCCTATTGAGGTGAAAGCATCACAAAGCGGTCTAAGTATCAAACAAGTGAATGAGATTCTTTACCTTGCCTTTGAAGGTATGGGTGTTGCAGTTAAAAACACAATTGATTTGAATGACCAAATATCCATCTTTGTTGCCCTAAGTGAAGAGAGCCAAACCATAGAAACCAACACACTTCAATTACTTTCAAATAAACTAAGTCAACTGAGCCTTATGAACCAAAGAGGAATGATGATTCCACTTACAGAAGTTGTAGAAATCAAAGAAGAACTTTCAGTTCCTATGATCTACCACAAAGATTTAAAAACTATGGTGAATGTTGTTGCTGAGACCGATATGGTGTCTCAAGTGTATCCTCTTCTGGATTCAAGAGAAAAAATGATCAAACAATTCTCAAATAGATATGAAGTGAAAAAAGAGCCGGGAATCAACACATATATGTTTGACTTGCATCTTAAAGATAAAATGACCGGCGAAAAGTTCCTCCTTAGATTTGACGGCGAAATGAAAGTGACACTTGATACATTCAGAGATTTAGGTGGTGCTTTTATTGCAGCACTTGTGCTTATATTTTTACTTCTTGTTGTGTACTATAAATCTTTTGCTTTAAGCGGTATTGTTCTTGGAGGAAGCTTTCTTTCCATCATCGGAGTGATTGCCGGTCACTGGGTTGCCAACTTAGTTACGCAGGAGACATTCTTCCTGACTGCAACATCGCTTATCGGGTTTATCGCACTTATGGGAATCAGTTCAAGAAATTCTCTTTTACTCATCGACTTTGCACAGGGCTTGATCAAAGAAAAAGGAATTGAAAAAACCAGAGCTATTGCAATTGCGAGTGCCACAAGAGCCAAACCGATTATTCTGACTGCTATCGCTATTATCTTAGGTTCTGCCCTTCTGGCAAGTGATCCGGTGTTTGGCGGACTTGGAGTTGCGCTTATCTCCGGTACGGTGGCAGCCGTGATTATCTCACTTCTGTTTGTCCCGATTCTTCTAAATAAAACTAAAGCTATATAGTTTAGTTATACGCCATAATGAGCAAAGGCTCATTATGTTTAGTGGGACATTGATCCCTACAAGCCTCTAGCATCACAAACAATCTTCACTTATCCACAAAAACTAAAACTAAAACTTATTAAAGCAACAAAGATTTTTCTCTATTATCTATTTTAGATATGAGTGCCGGCAATGCCACTAAGTCCACAAGAACTGCAATGACTAAAGCCGTTGCAGTCACAAGGCCAAAATGGTAATTTGGGTTAAAGTCAGAAAATACGAACACTAAAAATGCGATACTCAGGATAATAGTGGTGAAGATTATGGCACTGCCGGCATAACTCATAACATACTCTAAAGAGTTTTGCAAATTCTCTTTGCGCTTTCTTGATTCTATATACTTCACCATAAAGTGGATGGTGTCATCCACGGCAACACCGATGATAATCGCACCTGCGATTGCCACACCCATGTCTATATCTATATCCAACCAACCCATCACACCTACCACTAAAACTATCGGTAAAATATTTGGAGCAATAAAAAGAGGTAACATTCGTAAGTTCTTGAAAATCAAAAGCATTAGGATAGAGATAAGCACGACTGCCAAGCTTATAGAGTAAAGAAGAGTGTTAGTGACATCATGCTGCATGTGAGCAAACATTTTAGTTTGACCATTGACTTGGGCACTGTATGGAGTCTTTTCCCACCAGTTCTCAGCCCACTCAAGCATCTCTAAATCTTTGGAGGTGTCAACCATGTTGATGGACGCGCTCACGCGCAACAGCCTCTCATTAATATCCATCTTATCGTTAATCTCCATCCCTTGAGGCAAGGAAAGCGAATAAAGAAGAAGATACTGCGCTACAAGGTTTTGATCATCAGGGATAGTCTTAGAGCTGTTCATAACCTTGTTGAATGTCTTCACCACATCCATAAGTGAGCTTATATGCCTTACATCAGTATACTCTGCATAAAACTCCTTATAAAATCTCTCTACAGTTTTTAAGAAGTCAGGATTTTTTATACCGTCATTCACTTTTGAATCTACAATAATCTCATAAGACATCGGCCCGGTTAAATTATCCTGCATAAAGTTTGTCGTCACTCTAAAGGGGACATTTTCTTTAAAATAACGGACAGTGTTTGAATCCACATTTGCTTTAAAAACACCAATCCCGATAAGCACAAAAACAAAAGCAGACACAAGTAAAATTGTATTGTTGTATTTGATAATTTTTGCAATATACCATTTGGATATATTGTGATTTTTATTTTCCTTTTTCGTTTGTGCTTGTATCTTAGGATTCAAAATCGCCAACAATGCCGGAACAAATAAAATCGTTAAAATAAAGGCCAGGATGGCTGCACTTGCCGTTGCAATCCCAAGCGTTTGAATCGGAACAACCTTAGAGATGCTCAGTGAGGCAAAGCCGACTGCTGTTGTGAGTGAAGTTAAAAGAAGGGCAAGAAAGTTTTTATGCACACTGTAATGAATCGCTTCATAATTTTGCATCCCCTGTTTTCTTCCCACTATGTATATCCATAAAAGGTGCATAGCATCTGCTATACCGATAGCCACAACAAAGACAGGGATATTTGCGGTGAAGTTATTGAGTTTAAATCCAAGTAAGACCTGAATAGATAAAACTATTAAAAAGGTGAAAATCACCACAGAGATACTCAACAAACTCATCGAGAACTTTCTAAACACAAGCAGCAATAAAAACATCGCCACTAAAATAACAGCAGGAGTGAACGTGCCCCCGTCGTTTTGCGCTATCTCTATAAAAGCAGTGTTGATAATCGGTCCGCCATTGAGATAAAACCTATATCCATATTTTTGTATCTCAGGTTCTATAATCTTCACCACTGCATCACGCAACTTGAAACTCACACTCGGATCGTCTCCAGCCTTTGGAGTCATTCGTCCGACAATCATGGTGGTTTTTGCATCACTTGATATGAGCTTGCCCACTATCAAATCTTCACCAAGAGCGATTGCTCTCTTTTTCGCTAAATCTTCTTCGCCTAGGCTGTCAATATCTTCGATAAAATCTTCAACTATAATCTCATCAGGGTATTCCTCATCTGCATGAACATATTGATAATTTGTAATCGAATCAACCCTGGCTATATACTCGGTTTCCCAAAGCTTTTTTGTGATGTTCTCAACCACTTGCAGTGCGTCTTTGTTAAATATCCCCTCTTCTGCTTTGAAAGAGATTGCGACTGCATCATCATTTCCAAAAACGGCACGAAAGCTGTCATACTCTTTTAAAATCTCAGAGTCTTCACCAAACCAGATTCTATAACTTCCTTCAAATTCCAAATTCTTAAGAGATGATGCCATCGTAATAGTTATAAGCGGGATTAAAATGGCGATTACCCATCTGAATTTTATTATTTTATCTACAAAGTTATTCATTATATCTCCATAATTCTGACTCACCCGGTGAGTCAAGCTTTAGTGACCACAGCAGTACCAAGCGAAGTAAAAGGGATTTTATTCCTTTTACGGACTAAAAATAATACGCTATATTTAAGCCAAGCCTTTGATGTCTTCCTAAGAGGGCATACGCTGTTTGTGCTTTTTTTGATGGTTCCACATAATAGTAATCACACTCAACTTTCATACTTGAGCCAAATCTGCTTTCATATTTTACATAGTAAGTTTGCTCACTATACTCCATATCAGCCACCACTCCGCCAACTATGGATGTGTCATCTGCATCATTTAAAACATATCTCATACCAAGAAACAAATCATTTTGCATAGTCTCATACAGTTGCAGATCATTAAACTTGTCTGATTCATAGGTGTCGTATTTATAATACTCTGCGATTACACCAAGTGTAGTGCCGGAATCTTGCTCTATTGTATGTTCAAGTCCTAAAGCAATATGTGAATAATCTCCAACAGCAACCCCGCTCTGCACATCAGCATAAAGCGCTTCAAACTTTACAAGCGTTAAACCCACCACCAAAGTGTTATAGGTCATAAACTTATCCACCAAATAAGCATTTTGCACATACCTTGCAGGCTGATTCAACACAGTGGTGAAGTAGCGTTGGGAATCGTATCCATTCTCATAAATAAACGCGTAATCCAGTGCATATTCTGTATCTGTAGAGCCGTTATACTTTAAATATAGAGATGGTCTGTTTTGAGACTTAGTGGTTTGGAGGTTTTTTTCATACGAAATCACTTGGGGAAATGGATAATACACATAAGGGTGCTGCGCCATCTTCAAATCTTGTTCATGCAACTTCACAATCAGGCTCACTTCACCATTGTCAGTGAAGTGAGAATATGAAGCATTATAAACACCTAGTTTATTAGTTGAGAACATATCATCTCTAAACTCATTAGGATTAAATCCATCTACAATGTTTCTGAGCTCTAGAGAACCCCAAAATTTAATACTTTTTCCGGCACTAAAAGAGTCATCTTCACCATCGTACTTTAAAAACAACTCATCAAGCCTTGCAAAGGTGCGTTTTGTTTTCTCACTCTCTTTTAAAAAATCGCTATATGCTTCTTGCGCATACAACTTTGCATACGCACTCCAAGCATCTTGAGTGTATTTTAACTCTAAGCTTTGTTTTGCGGTGAATGATTGAGCCTCTCTTCCTGTTTCTTTAGTGAGATAAAACTCAGAATCCAAATCTAAGTGTCCGCTCACTTCGATCTCAGCAAAAAGGCTCGCACAAGAGACTAAAAAGAATGCAAGTGTTTTCACTGCTTCAGATATCTCTTATGAAAGTCTTTATCGCTAAGACCGGTATTTATTTTCTCTTCACTCCAAATAAGAACTGTTGTTTTATCATTTTGAATATTTTTCATACTTATTTTTCCTATGCGATTCACATCAGCAAACTTTTTATAATCTGAAAAATATGCTGTTTTTAAAAGCTTCTTTTTTCTATCAAAGTACTCTATTTTTTGAATCAAAAAACTTTTCTTATCCACATAAGAGATTAACTTTGTATATCCGGAGTGTTTTGATACTGGAGTTGCATTGACAATATACACATCTTGAGAGTTTAAAAGCCCCTCTTGTGCTTCACCTTCATAAATATACTTCTTAACATTAAAAGCGCTCAAATCTTCATAAGAAAACTCACTTCCCATAAAGGCACCAGATTTATTTTTAGATGAGATTCTTTTTACGCGCTTTAAGGCTGGAAGATAAAGCCACTGGTCATCATCTTTGTTCACATGCTCATAGTTTAAAAATTTTGTACCCTTCACATCAGCGGGCTCTTGAAACTCCATTAAAGATTTATCAGCCACTTCACCTTCAAGCACTTTCATCTGCATTAAACGAATCTTTTCTTGTTCTCTGGCATTTACAAGTTTCATTTGCATTGTGGATATTGAGTCTATGAAACCGCTCATCACATCATCACTTTTTTGCGCAACCTCAAAATTACTGAGTGCGAATAAACTCACCACGCTTAAGCTGAGGAAGGAAAGTATCTTTGTCATTTTAAACCCTATTTATCATAATGTTCGAGTTTGTTAAACCGTATCATCTGACTTAATTCTTCACCGTATAAACTGCCGATTTCAGAATAATTATCTAGTTTTTTAACAATCTCATGCACATCATCAGTTTCATATCTGGCTTTTCTAAATTTTTTAAAATGCTTTCCTCTTGCCATAAGCTTATAATACTCACGTACAGAATCTTCTATAGAGTAGAACTTTCGAAGCCAGACAGTGCGTCCGCCTTTTCGTTTTATTCCCGCTGCTATACGGGATTCTTTTGGATTTTTACTCCACATACCAAAAACATTATTTGCCTCACGAAAAAATCTTGACGTTGCCCAAGCACTTTCCATGGCGGCCTGCGCGATGACAATACTCGGAGGATGCGGTTTTAATGCATATAAAAGTTCAAGATTGTCCTTCACCTTATATTGTTCTCGTAAACGCTTAAGTTTTGTAGGACGTCTTTTGTTGTCAATGTCGCTTTTCACGCGTATGTAGAAGTCCATTAAATCACCATGCACTTTCTCAACTGCCGGAACAACAAGATGATAAAAACGTTCTTTTTTCACACCCACACTCATGTTCTCAGGAACCACATCAGAGCGATAATAAGTATAATTCACTCGTGATGCACTTAGAGTAAGATCTGATAATAGTAAAATTAAGATATAAACATATTTCATATAAGGACTTCCTTTACGCATAATAATAACATTATTTATCTTTTATACAAAAAAAGGAAAAGAGAAAGTTTCAAAAGCAGTTTTACATCACCGCTTTTGAAATGAAGAAAGGGAAGAAAGGATGCTTAGTTTTTTACAGGCATCTCATTTTTTAAACTAAGACGTACTTTTGCATACATCCCCGGGAATATCATATCGTTTGTTTTTTCAAAATGGATACGGATTTTAAATGTATGTGCCATAGGATTTGCACTTGGTACAATCGCTTTAATGTATCCAGATGATTTATAGTCCAATGAAGGGATCTCGATAGACACCGGTTTATCACGTTTAATATATTTTAAATCAGATTCCGCAACTTCGGCTTGAATTTCAAGATGATCTAAATCCACAATAACCATAGTGAGCATACCTGGACCAACCATATCTCCAACACGGATTCTCTTATCCACCAATATACCGTCATTTGGTGCTTGAATTTTTAAATACCCGGCGATTGTGGCAAACTGCTTCACTTTCTCAGAAGTTTGCTCCACCATCACTTGCATAGCTTCCACAGTTTTATCTGCTTCATCTGCCAACTCATCTAGTTCCGTAAGACGATATCTGAAGTTTTGCTCAGAAAAGTTTTTTCTGTTTCTTTTTAAGTCGTCTCTATCTTTTTCAAGGATACGGGAACGTGTTGAAAAAGAATCCAACATAAGTCTTGCTTGTGCCAAGGCTAAGTCAGCCTGTGCTTCAAGGATATCAAATTCAGCTGATTCAAGTTCAAAAAGAATATCTTCACGATACACCTTATCTCCAACTTCAAAGTTGATTCTTTTCACATAACCCATATATCTTGATGGTATCATTTTTTGATTATTTGAAATCACTGTTCCGGTTAAAACCAAATCTCCCGCAAAAAGAGAACTAAGAGTAAGTGCTGCAAGTAATATATATTTCATGTTTTATTCCCCTACCAGTTTCTAGTTTGTTGATGACAAGACATGCATTGTTCAAGTATTTTCTTATATGCTTGCACTGCTTGCGTAGAATCACCATTTTTAAATCGTCGCAATATTGTTAAAGATTTTTGATTAATCTTCTTAACAACCTTTCTAGTCATTTGAATTTTATTATTCATATATCTAGTCATCACATCTGTTTCTTCCAGCTCTTCCAATGGTGGTCTCACTCTCTCTACAGATGAGGTTAAATGTTCCACACCCGAGGCCACTGTATCGTAGTTATTATAGAAAAAGCCGCTTTGTATAGTGTTCATAGCCTCTGCCATTTCTTGCATATCTTTAATTCTATCTTCTCTAGAATACCCTTCTGCGTAAAGAAAAGTAGATAGTAATAGTAATGATAGTAATATTTTTTGCATTGCAAATCCTTATAGAAATTTAAAGTATTGTATCTGAAAATTCTAAAATAATATATTAGACTATCCCAATTACACCTATTTTTTCTTTCATATGTGATGTTAAATTACATTGTCAAGAAAACAATATAAGCTATAATTGTCAAGTTTCACCACGTTGTACCATTTCAAAAGCAATATCTTGAAACACCTCTG
>JACKQG010006633.1_pt1 | contig 12080 bp, 10 predicted proteins | sample 8237621 | NCBI WGS metagenome assembly JACKQG01 (sample SAMN15677084, study PRJNA649215) | marine metagenome | biome: marine; feature: Black Sea; material: saline water; isolation source: suspended particulate matter (SPM) from the Black Sea western gyre | collected 2013-06-09/2013-06-10 | depth...
CACTATTGGCAGAATGCGGGGTAGATTCTCAGAACATTGACACAGTCACTCGTATGGCAGCAGGAGAGACAATCAGCCAGGCTATCCTCGATGTCCAGCAGGAGGGGGGGTATGGCACAGTTGTTGTCGGAAAGCGCGGAGTTTCCAGGGCGGAAGAATTTCTCTTTGGCAGTATATCCAACGCTCTGGTGCACAGCAGCGGGGAATTTACAGTGTGGGTCGTCGGGTAAAACAAAATGGCGATTAAACACGTACAAACAGTTAACGACCTGCCTCCCCATGTCCTTTCAAATCTGCGGAATCATCCTGCCGGCACTACAAATAGGACCAGGAACAAGATATTCTACGATACCTCAGATTTTACATCCATAGATTATGGAGATATCATTTTTGTAGATGATCGCTATTTTCTGATAGTGGCCTATACAAAAGAAGGTCGGTTTGGAATCGATGAGCAGACAAAGCCATGGGTTCCAAAGGTTCTCGATCTTGAAAGCGGTGAACGCTTCATTGTCAAGCTGGTCTTTCATGAACAGTATGAACTTTCCCTGGGAGGGCTCAAGGTAACCTGCTATCGAAATCCTGAAAAAGAAGCGCGAGTTCTTGAGCTTGTCCGTGACCACCCGCATTCAATGCATGGCTATAGCGTCGAGGATGAAGCCGGAAATTTGGTCCGTATTCTCGATATTATCAGCGGGAAACGGCTGGATAAATATGTTTATGGGAAAAGTGAGGACCATCGGGAGTATTTTGAAAAGGATTTCCCCAGTATATTGGCCAGCTATCTCAAGTCTGTTGAAACAATTTCCTTCTTTCACAAACATGGATTTAAACATGGCGATATCCGGCGGGATCATATTCTCGTAGATTATGAAAGCGGTTTGTTTCGCTGGATTGATTATGATTATGATTTTTTTCTGCCGGAACGTCCTTTTGCTCTGGATCTTTTCGGACTTGGCAATATCCTTCTTTTTCTTGCTGGACGCCAGACATTCCGACGGCGAGATATCCTGCAATCCAAGGATATGGGTGAAAAGACACTGGCATCCATAACGGACAACGATCTTTCCCTCTTGTCAAAGGATCGTATTTATAATCTGCAGAAGATTTTTCCGTATATCCCGGATGCTCTTAATAATATTCTGCTTCATTTTACGGTGGGCGCACCGCTTTTTTATGACAGTGTGGATGAGTTTTATGGCGACCTTGCCGGTTATTATGAATCCCTGTGAGTGTACTTTATCTCACTCGTAATGCCCTGCGTGCGTCATGGATCAAGATGAAGCCATTTTTTTCTGAATAATTCCAGAGAATCATAATTTGTCAGGTCAAGATGGATTGGGGTGATGGAAATATGGCCTGTCAGTATTGCATTTGAATCACTTTCACTGCTTGTATCTTTAGAGGGGATGCCTCCTCCAATCCAGTATCGTGTCCTGCCCCACGGGTCAGATATTTCCTGGATGGCATTTTCATAAACCCGGCTTCCCTGGTGGGTGAGCCGGGTTCCGCTAATCTCCTGCAGAGGAAGATTGGGTACGTTGATATTAAGAAGACAATCCCGGGGGATTCCATTTTCTAAAATGGCACGGGCCATTTTGACGGCAAAGCAGACGGCGGTCTCGTAGAGGAATGGGGCTTCTCCGGCCATGGACAGGGCCAGGGAGGGAACTCCGCGAATGGTTCCTTCTTTGGCTGCCGAGACAGTGCCTGAGTAACTGATGTCATGGCCGAGGTTGGCACCCGGATTGATGCCGGAGACAAGAATGGCAGGCGTGGCCGGTAAAATTTTTCCAAGACCAATGGTGACACAGTCTGCGGGCGTCCCATCCACAGAGAAAATGTCTGTATCAAGTTCTTTTACCGTGAGAGGGCGGGTCATTGTCAGGGAGTGACTGGCGGCACTGTTGTCACGGTCCGGGGCAATGAGCACAGGTCTGCCGACTTTTTTCATTCCCTGGAAAAGAGCACGTATGCCTGGAGCGCGTACTCCATCATCATTGGTGATCAGAATAAGAGGTGATGTCATAGTGCGGTTTCTATACGATACAGTTGTATCAGGTCTTCTTTGCCTTTTAATTTCAGGGGAGAGAGGGCAACCATGGCATCAAAGCCGTTTATGGAGTCTGTTTTGTCCAGAATCCTGTTCCGTACTGCCTCACTGATCAGGATTGTGTCTGGGCCGGCTATGGTTTCAATACGCTGGGCGACATTAACAGCATCACCTATTACTGTGTAGTTGAGGTGTTCTTCTGAGCCAATATAGCCTGCAACAACTTCGCCGGCATTAATTCCGATGGAGGCATGAAGGGTCGGCCAGTTTTTCTTTGTGTTCTGTCTGTTGATGAGGTCAATTTCACGGATAATTTCAATGGCAGTCTGTACTGCTTCTCCTGGGGCGTTATCAACGGATATCGGAGCGCCAAAAAAGGCCAGAAGTCCGTCACCCATGAACTTGTCAAGTGTTCCATGATGATTGAAGATGATGGGGGTAATTCTGGAGAAATATCCGTTAAGTATTTCGACAACCGTTTCCTGGTCAAGGTTTTCGGACATGGCTGTAAATCCGCTGAGGTCGGCAAAAAGAACTGTGATATCCCGCCGTTCTCCGCCCAGGCGTAAATTTTCTTTCGAGCTGAGAATTTTATCGATCACTGTTTTTGAGAAAAAGCGGCTGAGAAGCGATCTTTGATTTTCTTCCTCACGCATTTTTTGATAGAAACGTGATATGGCGATTGTTGTCACCATATGGTCGGAAACAAGACTGAGAAAACGGATTTGATTCGGGTCAAAAGCGTCCTCATTTTTATGGTGCAGTACACAGACTCCGATAGCCCGGGATTGTTCGAGGAGCGGAAGAAGGAGACAGGCTCCATTGCGGGGTGGATTCAGCATTGCTGCAGGATAGATGATATCATTATCCTTTGCGATAATATGCCTGCCTTCCCTTAGAGCCTGCCATGCCGGATTGTTTTTCTTTTCCAGGAAAAGCTGCTCTATTTCCAGGCTTTCTGCGCCGGAACGGGCAATGGGATAGAGACTGTCTTTTTTTTCGTCAAGAAGGAAAAGCTGAATGAATGACAGGGAACTGTATTTTTCAACCATCTTGAGCTGGCTTTCAAGAAGTTCGGCTTTGTCATAGCCGTGGGTAGTCCTCAGGGTATTGCCAAGTTCTTTCAGAATAGAAAGTTCTTTGATCTTGTTTTCATAATTTGACCGCATTTTGAGGAATTGCTTTTTGAAAACATCCCGTTCCTGCTGCAGCTGTATTACGTCTTCATTTTTTTGTGTCAGATCGCTATCCATAGATGTGTTCCTGTATTATTCGATTGCTGACAGTATATCCTGATTTTCTTCCAGAAGTTGTTTGATATCCTGCGTTATGCTCTGAATGTAATTCTTGTTAAATCCCGGCAGCACGCCTGCCAGAAGGCGGAAGTGACCGAAAGTCAATCTCGGCCGGGTGTGTAATTCAGTAGTATCGGGGTCGAGATCCGTCATTACCTGCCATTGAATGTAGTCAGCCAGGCCGATGAGTGCAGCCAGCTGAGGATATTTAGGGGCGGAGGTCGGCTGATGATGGAAAGCTGTCGACTGAATCAGGGGTTGGGGCAGATTCCATTTGGAAACAAGATAGCCGCCAATGGCTGCATGACTGACTCCGAGGATATCTTCTTCTGTCTCATGCAGAGGCAGGCTGTGCTGGTCCTGGGTGGCATGGATATTCCTGTAGAGGTCAGGGAAATTTTTCACAAAGAAAATTTTTCCCACATCATGCAGCAAACCGGCAGTGAATGCGCCAAGATTTTTGAATTCCTCAGACTGTCGGCACAGGTATTGGCTGATGAGGGCAGTGCAGAGGGAGTGGCGCCAGAGGGCCTTGGGATTGATGATGCCGGGGTGGGATTCTATGTCAAAGACTTCCGAGGCGGCCATGCCAAAGGCCATGTCGACAATTTCCTCACTTCCCAGGAGGATGACAGCCTGTTTGACAGAGCCTACCTGCTGCTGAATTCCATAAAAGGGAGAGTTAATGGTTTTTAGAATTTTGGCGGTCAGTGCCGGATCGTTCATGATCAGATTTGACAGAGCCGCAGGAGAAAAATCAGGGCTTGAGGTGATCTGGAAAACCTGGGTGGCAATGGAGGGCAGTGTCGGTAAATCTTCAGACCAGGAGAGTCTTGCCTTGATCTCTTCCTGGTTGCCTTTCCTCTTTTCCAGTTTCTCTTCGAGCTGCATCTGGTGAACAACAGCTTCAAGGTGCTGGCTTTTTATTTCATCTGTTCCGGTGTCGGGAGGCGATGAAAAAAGTTTTTTCAGGGCGGTCAGCAGGGATGAATTATAGGGAAGTCTGTCGAGGAACGCTTTTTGCTCCTTTCTGGAGAGTTGCTTTAGTCCCGGCCAGATAGTGGTTGGAGGCATTTCAAGCAATCGTTGGAAATTTATCCCTCGGCTGTTAGCAAAGCATCGCTGAAGTATCTGCCCCTCATTCTCTTCGGTGTAATCAGGGGGAGGAGGTGTAAGACTTTCCTGTTCCTCTCTATCCGCCGGGTCAAGATCAATGTGCAATCTGTTTCTTTCTGCCTGCGCCAGTAACTGACTAATTCTCTGGGCATCTCTGGGGAAGAGAGCGCCGCCGATGGAGATATCTATTTCATCGCCGAAAGAGTGACGAAAAAATTTTGAAAGCTTGGTGTCGATGGCTTCCGCCCCTTTTCTGTCTACATGGAAGCCGAGAAGAATAAAGCATGTGTCGTTGATGCCGATTATACAGTCACTCTCCCTGAAAAGATTCTCAATACTCTCAAGGAATGCACTGCTTTGCAGAGATGGCAGGTTTGAAGATGTGTCAGCCGACTCAAGACCGATAATGAAAAGCCCGAGACTGCCGGTGTATCGAAGTGTTTTGCTGAGCTCCTTGTTTATTAATTTTACAGCCTTTTGCGTTATGGGATATGGGAGCCCCGGATAGGAATACAGTGAATCAATTTCAGAGAGACAGCCCAGCATCTCAAGCTCCTGTTGAACTTGTTCTGCCTCGGGCTGAGATACCTGGTCCAGAACCACCCGTGGGGGGCTGGCCATTATGTCCCTGACTTCTTTTTCCTGTAAGCCAAGGTCATTCTGTAGGTAGATGGCGAGTTTTTGGAGTTGGGCTCCATAAATCAATCTTTGAAATGTCAGGCGGCAGAATTCTGTTTTCATTATGGAGAAAGGTCCTGCTTTGAAGAAAGAGAGTAGCGCTGCTCTTCCCGGTGATACTCGTCAAAGCCAATGGTCTTCTGGAGTTCAGGGAAGCTGATATGTTCAGGATAGCGCCCTTTTTTGAGGAGATCAAGAGAGTTCTGCATTGCCTGGATCGAGGCACTGAGCAGGGTCAGCGGGTAGGCGGCAATCTTGAAGCCAATCTCTTTGAGCTGATCAGGAACAAGAAGGGGCGTCACTCCGTTCTGGATCATGTTTGCCATTTTCTGTCCCGGAATGCGGCTGCAGAATGTTTTCATCTCGTCAATGCTTTGCGGGGCTTCCATAAAAATAATATCGGCCCCGATGTCTGCAAAGGCCTGGCATCGGTATAAGGCTTCTTCTATTCCGTCAGTGGCCCTGGCGTCTGTGCGGGCCATGATCAGAATGTCGGCGCCTTCCTGCCGGGCATCAACAGCAGCCTGGATACGGCTTAATGCCTCCCTGCGGTCTACTGTCTTTTTCCCCGGTGTATGTCCACATCGTTTGGGCATGACCTGATCTTCGATCATGGCACAGGCAAAGCCTGCTCTAGCGAACCCGTTGATGGTCCGTTTGATATTCAGGGCATTGCCATACCCGGTATCCGCGTCACCCAGTACCGGTATCGAGATGTTCTCACAGATGTTACGTCCCTGGTCAAGTATCTCCCCGTATGAAAGCAGTCCAGTGTCCGGGGCCCCTATACGACAGGCGGAGACGGCAAAGCCGCTCATGAAGGTCAGCTTAAAGCCGGATTGTTCAATAAGCCGGGCAGATAAGGCGTCAAAACAGCAGGGCATGATGAGCAGGTCATCGCCATCCAGCAGGTGTGCCAGTTTCTGTCTCGGGGAGATCATACTTAGTCTGGAAGGATGATTTTCTGATCAGGACGTCGTTTTTTGTTTTCCAGGAACAGTAAAATAGTTTTGCCAAGAACCTGCACAATTGCAGCACCTGTGGCTTTGCCCAATGCGTCGGCAATATCATGGCGATCAGCAGGTGCATTTGACTGAATTTTTACTTTGATCAGCTCATGGGTTTTAAGATCGGCCTTTATCGACAGGATTACTTTTTCAGTCACACCGGCCTGACCGACCATGGCAACAGGGGCAAGATGATGTCCAAGGCCGCGAAGAAAGCGTATTTTTTTTGATGAGAGTTTCACGAGAGTATTGGTTTAAGGTTTATGGTGATATCAGGGTAGAAATTATTTCATATCCGCCAATCCATGTGCCGATCATACTGCCGAAACCTGGAAGTATAAAGGCAAGAAAGACCTTGAGAAGCCTGTTCTGCCACCAGCGGGAAACTTTGGACATGTCTTCAAGTACGGTTTCAAATTCTCGAACGACAGGGGGCTGGGCCATCGCCTGGATAAAGGCGCAGACATAACCCGCCCCTATTACCGGAGTGAGACTGGTAATGGGAGCGGCAACAAAGGCCGAGAGTATTGTATATGGATGGGCAAGGGCAATCAGGGCTCCGATGGATGATGGGATGCCGTTGGCCAGGATCCAGTAGATAAGGTTGTCGCCGGCCACATCACTCCCCTTGAGGAAGCCGACAAGGCAGAGGGAGCCAATGATGACAAGGGGGATCAGCCAGCCGACGGCCTTCCATGTCGGAGAAACCGGAGGAATAGTGTTAATTTCCTCCATCTGATCGCTTCGGTCTTCCTGCAGGGCCTTTTTGATACCTTCGATATGACCGGCCCCGACTACGGCTACTATTTTTTGTCCCTCTGTTGCTTTTATCTTTTCGGCAAGATAGGTGTCACGTTCATCAATGAGTACCTGTTTCAGTTCCGGCAGGGCCTGTCCCAGTTCCGCCATGAGCTCTGAGAGAACGTCGGTTTCTTTAAGCTCTTTCAGCTTTTCCTCAGTAATTTCAGTTTCTTCGAAGAGGCTGGCAATAAGGCTGGCCACCAGATAGCTTTTCCTGAAGAATGAAGTCGCCTTCCAGGCTCTGCGCATGGTAACCCGAACATCCCGGTCACAGAGCTCAACCGGAATATCCATATTCTCTGCTGTTTTTGCAGCTTCCAGGAGCTCTGATCCAGGCATGACGCCCAACTGGTCACCGAGTTTTTTCTGATAGGATGCCAGGATCAGGTTCATGAGCAGGGTACTGAGCTGCTTGGTCCGGATAATTTTTTTCAGATCAAGGGACTGCCAGCGTTTTGTATCTGAGAGGGCACGGTACCGTCTATGGTCAAGCTCCACACAGACGCAATCCGGTTTTTCCTGTTCAATCACCTGGCGGACAAGATTGACGGATTCCTTTGAGATGTGGGCCGTGCCTATGAGGATACATTCCCGGCCTTGTATGTTCATACTATGGACATCAGCCGCGTCCATATGTGATGGTTGTGTCATGTTTTTAACGAAGTTTTAAGGTGAAAGTTTTAAGTTTTAAGTTTGCGGATGTTACTGATTTTGAAATTGTACTTTTGTAGTATTAATCAATAAACGGTAAAAGCAGGAGTGTGATACCCACCCCTGCTTTTACCGTTTATTGCAGAAAATTAAAAGCTAATAGCTGAAAAGGAACTATCATGGCAAGTAGCCGTCAATTAAACTTGAAAGTTGATATCTCACAGAGGCGCAGAGTTCACAAAGTATTTTTCTCTGTGTCTCTGCGAGTTCTGTGAGAGGTTTTTATATAAAAGCTTATAGTTTTTTAGTACTTATACACAAATCCTAAGGTCAGCAGATGGGCTGCTGCATCTTCAAATTTTCCGTCTATACCTAGAACTCCGGAGCTATTGGTGACTTTTCTACTTTCTTTGTCGTCATAGAGATAAGCCGCACCAATCTCAAGATTTTCTGTCTTTTGGTATCGAAAACCAAGGGAGTAGAATTTAGCTTTGGAGTCAGGAAGTTCAAAGTGCAAAGTTTTTTCAGGAATAGGAGTCTGGTCAATACCAAAACCTATCATTGTGGTCAGCTTATCATTGCATTTATGAGTGATGCCAATTCGATAGGCATCGGCATCATCCCAGTCTTTGTTGATCCGAGAATCAAACAGGTCTAGTGGTGAGGGTGACACAATTCCATCATAATCAAAATTGAGATGGGTATAGCGTGACCAGAATGTTCTGTCCCAAGTTAATTCTACTGTCGTCTTGTCAAAGGTATATGAAGTGCCAATGCTTAAAACAGCGGGGGTTACTACTGTTACTTCAGCGTCATCATCACTGGTAAAGGGAGAAATTAAGTCCACTAGCTTGGCGTCCCCCTCAAAGTTTAAATCAACTCGAGAACGAAAAGTAGCTCCTATTTTCCATTGTTTATTCGGTAGGTATGACAAAGCAAGATTATAACCCAGTTCAGCAGTCTCTCCATCTAGGTCTTGACTTATTGGGCTCAGAGGAGAAGAAGATTTTACCTTGCCTTCTGCTTTGAGGAGACGAACTCCACCTCCCACTGAAATTTTGTCGCTTATTTTATATGAAAGAGTTGGATTTGCTTCAATCACTTCAAGTCTGAACTCCTTTGCAGTCATTGAAGGCACGGGCTCATCCCAACGTTTGGAGAGGCCAAAAGGGTAGACTAAAGAAAAGCCGAAGCGGAAGTCGCTATAATTTTTAGAAACAACATGCAACTGCGGCAGAAAGAAGTTTTCGGTTTGTGATGAACCATCAAAAAAACCTCCTCTATTATCAGTGTAGTCGATAGTGGGGAGATTTATATACGTTAAGTCTGCTTCCAGTTGATACCGATCTTCTGCCCAGCTCATGTTTGCCGGGTTGAAATAACTTGCATCAGGGCCGTTGGCGTTGGCGATATATGCCCCTGCCAGTGCTGTAGAATTAATGGACTGCTCTGGAATTCGAAATGCAGACCCGTATGCGGAACCGGCAGCAAGAATCCCAGTTAAAGCAAGTAAAACAATTTTCTTCTTCATCTCTTTTCTCCTTGTTCTCCTGTTTTTCATTTACTCTTGATTTAAATTGACATAGTTGAAATTTCTTAACGAGAATTCTCAATTCTCAATTCTCAATTCTCAATTCTCAATTCTTATTAAACCTCACTCCGACTAGTATACAAATACCGTTTTATCTTATGGGTCGCTGTTTTGATAAATGGTTCCTGTCGTTCAATAAAGGTATGAACTTTGGAATAGGTGGGGAGTTGTGAGTTGACTGTCTGCTGGATTTCCAGAAGAATTTTATTGATAAATTCTTTCTGTTTTTCGTTTGATTTTCCTTTTGTCTCCTGGTCAATCAGGTCGTAGTCGAGATAGATCCTGGCTTCCAGTCGTTCGTTGTTCTCCATGACCAGAGATTCCATGACATACATGTTGCAATTGATTTTTTCTTCGATTGCCTCAGGGTAAATATTTTCGCCGTGGGCCAGAACAATGACAGATTTTGAGCGGCCCTTTATGTGAAGGTTGCCCTGTGGGTCAAAATTCCCAAGGTCACCTGTTGCCAGCCAACCGTCCTTGTCAATGGTTTCTGCCGTGGCTTCAGGCATATTATAGTAGCCCTGCATGATATTTGGTCCCCGGGCCATGATTGCACCGATGCCGGTTTCGGGATCCGGGCTGGTTATGCGAATTTCGACACCTGGCACCGGTTTTCCTGTGGAGCCGAGTTCAATGGTTGGATCATTTAATGGGCCGCCGGCAAGGAGAGGAGATGTTTCTGTAAGGCCGTAGCCAATAATATACGGGAACTTCGCTTCCCTTAAAAACTTCTCGGTATCAATATTAATTGCAGCACCACCGATTGCCAGAAGCTCCAGGTTGCCTCCAAAGAAATCCAGCAGTTTTTTGCCTATTTTCTGGAACAATATCTGCCGCAGGAAATTTACCTTCACTGCCATTGTAAGAAGAGTACTGTGCTCTACGGCTGTCATGACTCTTTTTTTGTATATTTTTTCCATGACCATGGGGACAATGCACATGGCCGTGGGTTTTTCATGTTTACAGATTTGTTCCAGAATCCGTGGTGTGGGAGATTTTCCGGCATAGGTAATTCTGCATCCATTATAGAGGGGGAGCAGGAATCCGATGGTGAACTCATAGGTATGCGACATCGGCAAAATCGATAGAAAAGTCCATTCCGGAGTGATGTTGACAAGCTGAGCCGCAGCTTGAACATTGGAGAGAAGATTACGATGGCTCAGCATCACGGCTTTGGAGTGTCCTGAAGTTCCGGATGTGTAGATAATTGATGCGAGATCGTTTTCGTCAATTTCCTGGGTCAGCGCATGTAGTTTCGCACGTTTTTTTTCGGGAAGTTGTTCGGACTGTGAAAGGAAATCGCTCAATGTGGTGAGGCTGGAAAGCTCTGAGTGCGGCTTACTGTCATCGAGTGTGATGATTTTTTCGATTTTATGGTTCTGAAGGTCCAGAATTTTATCAATCTGACGTTTCGTTGTGAAAACGATTTCAACCTTGGAGTTCGTGAGTATATGGCGGACATCGGTTCCTGTAAAGTCAGGAAGAATCGGAACAACTGTGGCGCCGAGGCGTATCAGGCTAAGATACGCAATGCCCCAGTTGGGAGAATTTTCTGCCAGAATGGCGATTTTGTCTTTCTTTTTGACACCGGAGGCGTATAGGGCCGAAGACATGGCCTGTACTTTTTTCTCAATGTCACCATAGGTTAACGGTTCTTCCATGGCCATGCTGAGGCAGGGGCGAGTTGCATATTCCCGGCAGCTGGTGTCAAAAAGATCGTTTAACGTTTTATGTGTATTTGTTCCGGAAGTCATGTGTAATCCACCAGGGTGAAAAATTAATTATAATCAATTGTGACTCTATAGGAAACTCAGCTAAAAGAACTTTTTTACTCTTTGAAAAGTCTGAGAACCCTGGATTCCCGCCTTCGCGGGAATGACATTTATTAAATACGGCGTCACTCCCGCGAAGGCGGGAGTCCAGAAAGGTTATAGCTGAGTTTTCTTAATAGCCACTTAATCAATTGAGTTTATTTATTGTGAACTCTGCAGGAAGTCAAGACAGATAATAATAACCACTGGACTGCATGCCACATAGTGGTTATAGTTACTATTGGTATTTTAAAACTTTAAGTGGTTCTTAAGGAAACTCAGCTAACGGTCTCCTGTCGCTTTTCAAGTAGCCTATGTTTCCTGGATCCCGGCTAAAAACATGCCGGGATGATGGTCTAACTTATGACTTGTCATCCCCGAATGCAGTTATCGGGGAACCAGAAAGATGTAGCTGAGTTTCATATAGAGCCACTAAACTTTATTATGAGGTGATATCCATGGGAAAACGAGAGATGGTCATTGGGATTGTTGCTCTTTGCGCGCTGTTTTTTTCAGCGTCATTTATTCAGGCCAGTCCTGATAAGAGGTTTGATGCTACGACGAACACCTGTCGTATTTTCGGTTTTGATACAGCCTGGTGGGGAGAAGGGAATAAAACTTTCAAGCAGAATTGCAAGAGTTGTCATTATCGGAATAATGATAAAGGCGCGCCCTTTCTTTACGCGGAATCTAAAAGTCCCAGGGCCTGGAACAGGGTATTTTATAAGAAGTATCCGGCATGTGCCAAGGATGGTTCCTGGAACATAGACCTTCAGCAGCAGCTTGCACTTAATGATTTTCTGTATAAATACGGGGCTGATACATACAACGCCTATGACGCCAACGATTGCGGTTGATGATATCTTCTCCTCCGGTCAGGAGGAAACATTTTTGGGTTTTGGATATGGGATTTTGGATTGCGGATTTGGGGTTGGAGTCTCGAAGGCTCCTTTACCCGTGGATTGGCATCGTTCTGTCTAAGATTCTGTGCAAAGAATATTAGGAGTACGATGTTACTCTTTTGTGAATATGATGATTTTCTCTCCCAAATCCCAAATCCCAAATCTCAAATCC
>JACKQG010006634.1_pt1 | contig 12078 bp, 8 predicted proteins | sample 8237621 | NCBI WGS metagenome assembly JACKQG01 (sample SAMN15677084, study PRJNA649215) | marine metagenome | biome: marine; feature: Black Sea; material: saline water; isolation source: suspended particulate matter (SPM) from the Black Sea western gyre | collected 2013-06-09/2013-06-10 | depth...
TTTCACCTTTGAGTACATGATACCGATATTTTGTAATCCAAACCAAATGTGCTGAAAGACGAGTAACTGTGTGGCTCCCGGACCTGTTTTTCATAAGGCTACTATACACTACTTCTTTAGAAAATATAATAGCTTAAAGCCTTGCACTGAAGGTGCATAGTTATAACTAGCGTACCGATACAATAAAGATAACTCTGGACGAAGATATTGCTTTCTTTCAAAATCAATTGAAAATCCAACTCATCATTCAAGAAGATAATGATCGGCAAAAAATAACATTTAGATCAGAGTCGAACACGATTCTATTTTTTATTCTAACATTATATTAAAAACTTGGTTAATTTTCTTGATTCTTACAACAATCGAGTGTCTTTTATTTTTCACACTGTTTGCTATTCCGGAACATTTTTTCTACCTATAGGGAACCATATTTTTACAACTGAAGTATGCTTGATATATTCTAACCAGAATTTACTTGTATTATTACAATAATATTATATTCTCTTAAGGTTCTAGAAAGTCATCGCTTATGATCTTAATAAGTTTTGAAACCTTCTAATAGTTGAAAAAAACAGCAATGAATCAGAAACAACCATTAGCTTATATCGCAGAAATTCACGAACAGATGGTGAAACAAATAGATCCTGCTTATTTAATTCCTCCTGATAAGCTGGAACTTGCGCCATTAACCAATAAAGTGATAGATGAGGAGGGAGCATCGTTACATTCCGTGTCAAAAATATTAGCAACCTCTTTACCGAATAAAATTTTCATAAAACCGTCCTGGAGTGGATTTAAGGAAGTTCGACATGATTTACTGATCCAGAGTTACTCAACTCTGATCGAAGCAAAAAACGAGATTCCTAAGGGGATTATAAGTAACTCAATACCACATATAGTAATATTATCTGAAAATCAGATACTTAAACATAAAATTGAGATATTGCTCTGGCAGCAATTATTTGAAAAAGGTGATATTTTTCTGGGACGAAGAGCATGTCTGCAAAATAAACATATACCTCCTATAAAATTAAATGATTGTGATATCAAGCTACTTGATGAAGAGAAACAAAACATAGACCTAGGATCATATTTGGCCGGTTATATTGCATCTTACGCAATTGCAAACAATAATGATATTTTAGAAACTTATTGTTCATTTTTAAGTAGCCTCTTGTCTGATAGAATTATTAATTTACCGGTTATTAAAATATGTTTGTGATTTTTTCGAGTAGTTAATAATTCGATTATATGAACCCTTAATGCAGCAATAACCGCTTTGGAACGATGAATAAAAATACGCGCTAAAACCTAACAGGACACTACTGAAAAAAACTTGAATAATTCATTTTATTAGATACGATATAAATCAATATTGGAAGACTGTTTTCAAGAAACCTCTTTTGCTAAAGGATTGTTGAAGAGTAAGCCAATGCTAACTACTTGCTCTCTTAAAAATTTGGCAGATTTTGGCATTGGCTTTTTTATTTATAGAACATGTAGATGTAATAAAACACTATGGGAAAAAAACACTCTTTATCTTCTTCACTTAAACAAGATATACCGGCAAGTGTCGTATTACTCTTTGTCGCCTTACCGCTTTGCCTTGGAATTGCGTTGGCAAGCGGAGCTCCCCTGTTTTCCGGTATTATTGCGGGAATTATTGGAGGAATAGTTGTAGGGACGATAAGTGATTCCTCTCACGGAGTCAGTGGGCCTGCAGCTGGTCTCGCTATAATTATTTTGACGGCTCTGGTTACCATGCCATTCGAAGCGTTTTTGTTGGCTGTAGTCATTGGAGGCGTATTTCAAATAATACTTGGTTTCATAAGGGCTGGAATTATCGGTTATTATTTCCCACTGTCAGCAGTACATGGAATGCTTGCGGGCATCGGTATCATTATTTTCATAAAACAGTTACCTTTTGCGCTTGGATATGATGGAGAGTGGAAAGGACCTGATTTTCATGCCTACATGAGTGAAGGTAGTATGTATACGGCAGTGTTGCAATTTTTTGAACATATAACAACCGGAGCGATAATCATTGCGGCTGTTTCAATGGGAATCTTACTGTTGTGGGAATTGTACCTGACAAAGAAGCATAATATTTTTAGATTAATACAGGGACCTATAGTTGTAGTAGCTGCAGGTATTATTTTTCAGCTTTTAACAGAAAGTTTTTTTCCTCAATACCATTTAAGCCATGAGTACCTGGTACAAGTGCCTGTTGCAAGTGGAGTCTCCTCTTTTTTAGGTCAATTTACATTTCCTGATTTCAACCAGATAGGCAATAAAGATGTTTGGGTTTTAGCTGTTACCATAACACTTGTGGCCAGCTTGGAAACACTCTTGTGTGTGGAGGCTACAGATAAACTGGATCCTCACAAAAGGACTACATCAACAAACCGGGAGTTATTTGCGCAAGGTATCGGAAACATTGTGTCCGGAATGATTGGCGGATTGGCGATTACCCAGGTAATCGTTCGAAGTTCTGCAAATGTTCAGGCCGGAGCAAAATCTAAGATATCAACGATCCTTCACGGAGCTTTTCTATTGATTTTTGTTGCCTGTATTCCAGGTATTCTTAACCTGATACCGTTACCGGCTCTTGCATGTATTTTATTAATGGTTGGCTATAAATTAGCAAAACCCTCTCTATTTGCGAAACAATACAAACTGGGATGGGATCAGTTTATTCCATTCATCGTTACGATACTTGGAATCGTCTTTGAAGATTTGTTGATAGGGCTCGCGTTAGGGTGCTGTGTTGGTTCTGCCTCGATCTTGCTTCGTAACTACAAGAATTCTCACTTTTTACATATGGAAACGACTGCCGGAGCAAAACAGATGAAGATAAGCCTGTCTGAAGATGTTACCTTTTTGAATAAAGGTGCGATCATAAGAGAATTGGCAAAAATACCTGCAGATACATTCCTGACTATAGATATGAGTAAATGTTATAGTATTGATTACGATGTGAGAGAAGCAATTGAGGATTTTATTACTTCTGCTGACGATAGAAATATTAACGTAAAGATATTACAACCAATAGGCAAGTCTACAAGTAGAGAAGAGATTTACTCTAAGAGACTTGACAAATGGGTCTATGCTTTGCCGGTACAAAATAAACCATCAAAGAAACAACAGTAATAGATTTTTAATTTAGCTTTTATACAAGTAATGATTGATCCTTAAACCTGACCAATAAGCAGCATAGAGTTACCCATCTCCTCACTCAGACTTTGTTGTTATCATATACTCTTCCTTAATAATCATTTTATTTATATAATTCACTAAACTTTACCTCTCCTGCATCCTTGAGCAGTCCAGGCAAGAATTCTTTATGTAAAAAGGAATTATTGCACAGCAGGTTTGTTATGGAGAGATTGTTATTTTAAATCTTTGACGGAGTTATCAACAATTACTATTTCTGTAAATGAAAACTAAAACTAATTTTGAATCCCACCCTTTCAGTTTCAAGGAAATGTTTTTTGATTTCAAGCACGTAAAGGGTGATGTATTTGGCGGAATAACATCCGGAATCGTCGCCTTACCTCTGGCTCTTGCTTTCGGTGTGCAATCAGGCATGGGTGCTATAGCAGGCCTTTACGGCGCGATGATGCTTGGTGTTTTTGCTGCGGTTTTTGGTGGAACGGCGACACAGATAAGCGGCCCTACCGGGCCTATGACAGTGGTTTCGGCAGTGGTTATTGCTACCGCAATTGAAATATCAGGAAGCTTGCAGGCAGGCATGGGAATTATTGTCGCAACCTTTTTGCTTGCCGGTGGCTTTCAAATCCTGTTAGGTCTGGTGAAAGTTGGAAAGTACATTAAGTATATTCCATACCCGGTGCTTTCAGGATTTATGACAGGCATTGGCATTATTATCATCTTGTATCAGTTGTATCCATTTATGGGATATAAATCTGCCAAAAATACCATAAAAATAATCACTCAAATCAGTGAACCTCTTTCAGCATTAAACTGGATGGCTATCGGGTTAGGAAGTTTGACAATGGCCATTATCTATCTGTTCCCAAGGATAACTAAAACCGTACCTAGTACTTTAGTCGCTTTGCTTGTGGCGACATTGGTGGCGTATTTTTTCCATATGGATGTTCCGCTTATAGGTGACATACCTTCCGGTTTCCCTTCGTTGAAAATCGGAGGAGAACTTATACTTGACCCGTCCATAACATGGACTACCGTTGGCTCGCTTATGAGTGCAACTCCTCCTGATATTCCTCTAGTAGGGCCGGGTGCACTACTTTCAGTCAATCCTTCTGCTATTGATTCCGTTACTTCTCAGATTATCCAGTATAATCCAGATTTACCTCTAAACATTCCATTTGTACCTTCGGATATTCCTTTAGTAAGAACAGGAGGACTGCTTTCAATTGACTCTTCATTGACGTGGATGATTATTCAGTTTGCCGCTACGATTGCTGCACTTGGTGCAATTGATTCGCTGCTTACTTCAGTGATCGCTGATAACATTACCAAAACAAAGCACAACAGCCACCGTGAGTTGATAGGACAGGGAATTGGTAATGTTGCTTCAGGGCTTATCGGAGGGTTGCCTGGCGCCGGAGCCACCATGAGGACGATAGTTAATGTAAATGCCGGTGGTAAAACCAGGCTGTCAGGTCTTATACACGGCCTGTTGCTTTTTGCTATATTACTTGGCCTGGGTAAGTATGCCTCTTACATTCCAATGTGTGTTCTTGCAGGTATTCTTATCACGGTTGGTATTGGGATCGTTGATTATCACAAGGGGTTGCGCCATTTGTTTAACGTGCCTAGAGCAGACACCGTAATTCTTATAATTGTGATGGCTATTACGATTTTCGGAAACCTGATACATGCTGTTGGTGTTGGAGTAGTATTGGCATGTGTTCTTTTCATGAAGAAGGCGAGCGATCTGGCAGAACTGGGAACTACGGTGACACCTCTTGGTAGTTCAAGAGAGGAGGAACTGTGGGAGGATGAAAAGAGTGTTTACGATGAATACAGGGACAAGATATATATCAAACACATGTCCGGGCCTATGTTTTTCGGGTTTACCTCAAGATTTCAGGAGTTGATAAAAGAGTTGGATCCTGGCATAAAAGTTTTAATAATCAGGATGAAAGAGGTACCGTATATTGACCAATCCGGAGTTTTCGTTTTGCAGGAAGCTATTCTGGAATTGAGAATGAGAGGTGTAGTGGTGTTAATGACTGGAGTACAACCTCAACCACTTGACATGATGAAAAAGATAGATATCATTCCGAGTTTAATAACCGAAGAGTTTCTATTTAAGAAATTTACTGATTGTGAGCTATGGCTGAAATACAATTTAAAGAATTTAAGTGAAAATTCGAAAAAATTATAGAGAGTACGGATGCAGTTAGGGAAAAAATATTTCCAAGAAGGCTTCATAGATGAGCTGATGCTAAACCAGAGAAAGAGCAAAAGGATGATAGTGAGACGTCCTAACCATAAACAATAATTTCATTCAATAGTAAAAATATCCTTAATATTTCTTGCTTCCAGCCGATAAATTACTTAGAATGCGCATTTCGCTCGAAAGTTAAGAAATCGTGCGTATTTGACAATATCTAAATTTAAAAATGCAACAAATATAATTATACAATGTTTATACTAATGGTCGCGGTTTTCGTAATTGGCTATTTGGCCATTGCTCTGGAACATCCGATAAAGATTGATAAGGCGGCATCCGCCTTAATTACTGGTGCTGTGTGCTGGGGTATTTATGCAATGGCCCCTTCTGATATACTGCATTTCAATAATCATGACTCAATCAGCACCATTATCCAATCAGAGGATATAACACCAGAATTTAAGGATTATTTATGCCATGAAACTATTAATAAAAGCATTGAAGGTCATTATACTTCTGTAGAGGACATTGTTAGTCACTTTAGCATTAAAGTCCCCATCCATCAGATCCCTGTAGAAGAGACACCAGAAATAGCACATCATTATATTGAACACTCTATTGCACACACTTTAAGTGAAATAGCGGCGATTCTTTTTTTCCTTCTGTGTGCCATGACTATTGTGGAAGTGGTAGACGCACACGAAGGCTTCAAGATAATCACCGATATGATCAGGACTCTCAGCAGGACTAAACTGTTGTGGATAATCGGGGTACTCACATTCTTTTTTTCTGCCGCGCTGGATAACCTTACCACTTCAATTGTAATGACGGCCTTGCTCAGGAAACTTATGAAGGAAAAGGAAGACATCTGGTTGTTCGCGGGTGTTGTCATAATTACTGCAAATGCCGGAGGAGCCTGGTCGCCTATTGGTGACGTAACCACAATAATGCTCTGGATTGATGGGCAGATTACGGCTCTTAACATAATATATAAATTAATAATTCCAAGTTTAGTGTGCATGGTCGTACCATTAGGCATTCTCTCTTTTATGCTAAAAGGTAGTGTAGAAAGGCCAGTGGAAATACCTATGCAGAGGCGTAAAGATGACAGAATAGCTGACCCAACAACAGAGACTGAACGAAAGGTCGTTTTCTTTCTAGGTGTCGGGGGGCTACTCTTTGTCCCCGTATTTAAGGTAATTACACATCTTCCTCCGGTAATCGGAATGACATTCAGCCTGGGTGTGCTCTGGATAGTTACAGAGTTGATGCATCACAGCAAGAACGAAGCTGTTAAATCAACTAGAACGGTAGTAGGCGTACTCAGGAAGGTGGACACACCAACCATCCTGTTCTTTCTTGGTATCCTTGTTGCTGTTGCCGCGTTACAATCTGCAGGACATTTGGGATACGTTGCCACGTTTCTTGATAACAGCATTGGTAATGTTTACATAATTAATTTAATAATTGGGATCTTGTCCGCAGTCGTTGATAATGTACCGCTTGTAGCAGGAGCAATGGGAATGTACGATATTGCCCCTGCCGGTAATTTTGCTGTGGACGGTACATTCTGGGAGTTTCTGGCTTATTGTGCCGGAACAGGAGGTAGTGTTCTGATTATCGGTTCAGCGGCAGGCGTAGCGGTCATGGGTATTCTTAATATCGATTTTATCTGGTATCTTAAGAAGATGAGTTTACTGGCGCTGGCTGGTTATCTGGCCGGAGCAGGAACTTACTTTCTTCTGAACACATTATAGGGATAGGTTTTTAACCCTGTCCTCCGCAATCAAAGTCATTTAAATTATTGCACGCAATCCAATTATTTAATACCCTAACCCGAATAAGTTTGAATAGAAATAGTTCTCCACAATGCCGCAACGTTTATTGACTATTACCTTAAGCCATTCTTTTTAAAAATGAAACAAGTGTAAAGATATTCTGCAGTAAATTGTTATGTTCCTCAACTTTAGACATTTTAGGCACTTTTAACTTGGAACTCTTAGGTACTATATACGAGACACCTTTTCTTCAATTAATTTACAACAAAGTTTATATGATTCGCTGGACTTATCTAGAGCAGCATCAGCCTCACAAAAAGCCCTGGCGTTTTCCTGAAGTTTCATTTTATCATATACTCCATTTATATTTGTAACCACAACTCTTCCTCGTGTATTAGAATAAGCACCCACAAAATCATATATACCACCAACGATTGCTAATTTTTTTTCCTTTACTCTGTCGCCATAATATTCTAATGCCTTTTCTACCTGATAATCCACGTTCGTCTGGCTCAGGTACGCAAGCTCCTTTTTTTCATCACCTATCTTCACTAACCGAGCAATTCCTCTCTCAATGGGAATCGTCAAAGGAAGCATTTCACGCTGGACCTCACGGCTGGCAGCTGAAAAATCTACCTTTCTCAGGTTACTAATGGTCTTTGACTCTCCTTTAGTAGATACGATTTGAATTCCACCTGGTTTTTTCTGTGTACCGGTAACAGGCGTTACCAGGGAAGTCTCTTTTGTGTCTCCCAATTTCCTTACATTTGCCAGGCTGGCACCGGCAGCAAAATTTACCGCACCACAATTTGTGTGTCCCAGTATAAAAAATATCTGAGTATTAAGGACAGTTAAAGCGTATGCAAGACTACCCTTGTTCCTTGCTACTTGATTTCCTGCATTGCGGACCGTAAAGACCTTATTAATAAGATCCATGCCCAGAATTTGTCCTTGTATACGAGAGTCGGCACAGGTGAGCATTGTTATGGGTGGACATTGATGATCTTCGTAGGCTGAAAACTGCGTATCCTTACTCTTCTCTGAAAATTTCTCGTTGTGGACTAGTAGATCATAAAAAAAATGTCCAAGTTCCATCTTTCTAACCCCTCCTCTTTAACTATTCTGTACAACCCAGGTAATTGACTCAGCATGATTTTCAAGAAAACTATCTACTGATTCTTGCGTTCTGGCAATAACTCTTCCAGATTCCTTAACTGTTTTTGCAAACGTATATTTTCTGTTTCATGTTTTGACTTTGAATCCTTCAGCTCCGCATTTGCCTTACTCGTTTGTTCATGCCTCTCTTTGCGCTTAGAAAATCCAGTTGCCATGCCGCGTATCTTATTATGCAAATAAGCCTTTTCCTTTTCATTTTTTGACTTTGTATCCTCAAGCTCCTTATATGCCTTGTGGATTTGTTTATCTTGTTCCCTGATAACAGCTGCCAACTTCTCTGCATCTTCCTTTTGTTTTGCAAAATCAGCAACAAGCCGCTCCATCTCTTCCACCGAGCCAAAAGACTTCATCACTCTCTTCCGGATTTGTTCCTCAACTGTTCTCTCCCTGATGTAACTAACCTCTTTTATGTTATCATATTGTTTAATCTTCTTATATGCATAACCAATATTTAATAGTAACAGAATCAGGATGATGGTCTTTGCGTTTATAGATAAACTGAACTCATTATTTCCCATAATTTATTACTCCTCGTCCGGTCATATTCATTTTCTAAAATCATGGGAACGTCATTGATCCGTCATATCCCTGAATATACCTTCAATCATAATCGGCTTTCCAGTTTCATCACGTACGAGACTGCAACTAACTTCATAGATAAAACGTTCTCCGTTTCTCTTTTTACAAAAAGCGGTATAATCCTTACATACTCCTTCTTTTTCCAACGTCTCGATTAGTTCATTCCTGTCCTGAGAGTTTACATAAATATCCACTACGCGTGTTCCCAATACCTCTTCAGGAGAACTATAACCAAGAATTTCAGCTCCCGCCTGGTTTATGTAAGTATACGCACCTTCTATACCCGGAACGCATTGATATACTCCATCACTTATCGAGTTCAACAATGCTTTATGCTGCTTCTCCGACGCATGGAGTTCTTCTTCAAGTTTCTTACGTTCTGTAATATCCCTGAAAACTCCAAAAATGAGAATAGGTTTCCCATTTTCATCTCTCACCATATTAGAAGTACGTTCCATCCAAAATTGATCACCATTACACTTTTTACAATGGGAAATAAAACCCTTCCATACACCATCTTTCTCAAGCTTTTTAACAAGTCTTTCGCGGTCTTCCAGGTCGATATATATGGTCTCTACTTTTTTTCCAAGTACCTCTTCCGGTGTATTGTATCCGAGAATTTCAGCCCCAGACTGATTAATCCAGGTAAAAACCCCGTCAACGCCGGGTTCACATTCATATATACCTTCCATTAACGAATGAATTCTTCGTTTATATCGCTTCTCAGAGGCTGAGAGTTCCCTCTTGTTTGCCTCCAGCGAACTAATCATTTTATTAAAGGCATCCGCCAAGCCGCCAATCTCATCTTTCTGTTTTATATCAATCCTTTGAGAAAGGTCCTCACCAGTTGCTAACTTATCGGTAAGTGCTCGTAAGCGAAGAATAGGATTCGATACCTGTCTGCCCATAAGATATGCTGCGAGGATAACAGGAAACGCAATAACAAAGAGAATGGCATTAACAACAAAATGGAGATTGTGTGCTAGGCCGTATCCTTCGTCCAGGTCAATTTCCGTAATAACGCCCCACTTGAATTCAGGTAACCAGTGCCATGCTCCTAATACGGTTATTCCTGTATAGTCTCTATAACCTTTTCCATCAAAACCGTTATTACCGGAAATACATTGTGCAACACCATGAGTCAATTCACCGGTATCCGGATCTGTTACTTTCAACTCCAGTGAGCATCTTTTTTTTACAATTCCTTTCTCTTTTAATTTATCAGAAAATCTGGACTCGGATATCATAAAGCCTTCTTCATTGACAATATATGTTTCTCCCGTCTGCCCAAACGTCAGGCTATGCATCATGTTACTCAAGGTGGCTACATGAACCCTCAATACAACAACACCGATTATCTCATAATCCTTGTTTTTTAGCGGAGTTGTAACAAACATTGTTGGCATCCCTATCTCCTTCTCATCAAGCTCGTTCATAAGTGGAACTTCAGATGGAATGACACTCGTTGCCAGAGTTTTTCCTTGTAAAGCATTCTTGAAATAATCTTTATTTGATAAATCCCTTCCCACACTCTCTTCAATCGTCGCTATAGTGACCACTCCTTTATCATCGCATACAAAAGCACCCATGTAACCATACTCAACCACAACCAACTCTAAATATCTTAGAGTTTCTTCATACTCTTTATCCTTCCTGGTAAGATTCACACTATTAACCATATAAGGGTTATCCGAAATAACCAGGACATCCTTCATCCTTTCACGCATCCAGTTAGATACCAGCAATGCCTGCTTATGCCCGACACTATCCAAATGGCGAATTTGCAACATCTCTACGTCAGACTCCACTTTAGGAAAAGCAACAATTTTTAAGACAACAAATGGCAGTAACGTAAATGCAATTAACAGTACAATGATTTTATTTTGAATCGAAATATACATTATTTTCTCCGTAATTTAAGAAAATTGTAATTACTGATACTTTCCCATCTTCGTGTGTAATAGCCTTTCAACATATTCAGTCAAGCTACTGGTCACAAATATAACACTATATTGCAAACAAATCAATAGAACGAAAAATTTAGCACCTTTAAGTTCTTTCTTCGGCAATTTTTCACGACCGTGTCTGAGTGGACTATACGAGAAATTAGCGGTACTGAAAGATTCAAGTGTCACAATTATACAGGTATAAATGTGAATTATATGAAAATAGAGCAGAAATTAAGGCAGGTTTATGAAACATGAATTATGGTGGAGCTTCCTGAACGAGGTTAGAACCTGCTTGTTGCAGGTAGCATAATCTCTTCAACTTCTTAACTTCTTTGTTACTATATTGTTGCACTAGTTAACTACTGCAACAAAGGCTGCCCGAGAATACTCGTTTCTCAGACAGCCTGCAATAATTATACAATCCCAAATATATGTGTTATGATTTCCAATTCATTACGTAACTTGTAGCACCCTCTACATAAAGATTCACTGAAAGCGAACCTTTAAGTTTTCCTTGATCCGCTATCTCACCATCAAATCGTACAGTCAGTGACACTACCTCTGCTTTTTCATCTTTTCCAGCAGGTTCCCCCCATCTAGCGTAAATTTCCTTTACACCTGGCAAACCGTCATTATTATTAAGAGTTACAAGAGGTTCACCTTTAATATGCATTCCTTCGACTAGTATATCTGACGTAAATTCCTTAGATGAAATATCACCATGAAAATCGTTCTCTTTGAAAACAAGTTTAGATACCATTTTTTCTCCTCACAAAAAAATTTATAATTATAATACAAGTAAAGTCTAAACCTTTATTATACAGGATTTTTTAAACTTATATATATGTTATTCATGCTTGCAAAATCAGCTTAACCCAAATATTCAAATTATTTAAATGCCTTGACTAACTAAATAAAAACTGAGTAGACTTAAATCATTCTAAAAACAATGCGCTGTCGTTATGTTTTCTCAGAAGGAGAGAAATGAAAATTTTAGAAATCAAGAAATAATTGAGTGGATGTAGAGGATTAATATGGGGTTTTTTCCTTTTTTTTATAAAATTCCAATTTAAAAAGAAAGGTAATTCTATGACTACGAATATTACCTTGTGGGACACCACCACAGGTGATTTTTTTGTACAGAGAAGAGAAGTAGCTGTGGTGATTGACCTAAGCACCGCCTCCTTAAATGTATTTGAACAAGGAAAGCAGG
>JACKQG010006635.1_pt1 | contig 12077 bp, 12 predicted proteins | sample 8237621 | NCBI WGS metagenome assembly JACKQG01 (sample SAMN15677084, study PRJNA649215) | marine metagenome | biome: marine; feature: Black Sea; material: saline water; isolation source: suspended particulate matter (SPM) from the Black Sea western gyre | collected 2013-06-09/2013-06-10 | depth...
GCCTTTCAACGTCATACGCTATTATTAAGAAACATGATGGAAATATTTTTGTCGAATCAAAGCCTGGAGCCGGATCAGTATTTAATATCTATCTGCCGGCAAACAGAGAAAAAGTAAGTATTAAGTATATATCAGAAGAAGAAACAGTAGCAGGTGCTGGCAGAATAGTGATTATGGACGATGATGTTCTTGTAAGAGAGTCTTTAGGGGAAATCCTGACCGCTATTGGTTACATAGTAGATTTTGCCTCTAATGGTAAGGAGGTAATAGACATCTATAAAAATGCAAAGGAATCCAATGATCCTGTTGATGCAGTGATCATGGACCTGACAATACCAGGGGGGATGGGCGGGAAGGAGACTATCTCGGAACTTATCAAAATTGATCCGAATGTAAAAGCAGTGGTCTCCAGCGGCTATTCTAATGATCCTGTAATGGCTGACTTCAGGAAGTTCGGCTTTTCCGGAGTGCTAAAGAAGCCCTATAAAGATATTGCGGAGTTGAGCAGGCTATTGAGCAAATTAACTGCAAGGCCGTAATCTGGTTTTAGAAGCTAAACAAATATCTGTCAGCGGCATATTTCACTCGCCTCAATATTCAAAGTTAAAATACTGCACAATAAAATCTGAAGTAATAATCCTGACTTATTGATTGATGAATAAAAAGTACCAAGTCCACACCTTCGGCTGATCGAAATTTGCACTGTGTAGAGACGATACTTATGTTGTTAAGTAAGTTAGCGGTCTTGAAGTAATAAGTAATGAGCTGTCCTTCTCCTTCTTGATTATTCGAGTAAATAGTCTTTATGACTGGCAGCTCTTTATCTTTAATTTTCCATCACAGAGAGCATCTCTAAATACCGCAGGTGGAAATAGTTAATTCCCCATTTTTTTACAGTAAATTATAATCTTGACAATCCATGTAACATATGTTACAAAAGTTACATATGTAACTACATTTGAGACTGGTTTGAAATATTTAAAGAAAGTAATGCGGAGAAATTTGAAGGAGCTTCATATTAATCAGCTAAGGAGAGAGGTGGGAAAAGATAAGAGCAGTAAAATTGTTTCAATAAAATCGAGTACGAAACCTTCATGGATCCTTTTTTTCTACACGGTACCCTCTAAGCCGGTGAAAAACCGGATTAAGTTATGGAGAAGGCTTACCAGGGCAGGAGCCGTGCAACTGAAAGGTGCTGTTTATGTATTGCCGCATAATGAAGAGCATTATGAGATCTGCCAGTGGCTGATGGCGGAAGTTGCGGCACTTGGGGGTGAGGGCGATTTCGTGATAACAGATAAATTTGAAATGCTCAGCAGCAACGAGATAATTTCCTTTTTTAAGACTCAAAGAGCGTCAGATTATAGTGCGCTGGGAAATAAAATCAATGAGCTCGAGATGAAACTCAGCAGTGTGGAAAAAGGCAGTAATGTAATAAACATCAATAATCTGCGATTGCAGCTGGATAAATTGCTAAGAGAATTCGCTTATATAAAAGATTTAGATTTCTTTCCGTCCAGGGCATCTTTAAACGCTGGGAGAGCTGTCAGCAGCGTGCAGAATAAAATGAATGCACTTTTAAAACAATTGGGAGCAAAAGCTATTGAGCGGAGGAAAATCACGATATCCCGAAGAGCGCTAGCTGACTATAAAAAAAGAGTGTGGGTCACGAGGAAAAATCCCTTTGTAGATCGGATGGCTTCAGCCTGGTTAATCTCTAAGTTCATAGACAAGGATGCGGAGTTCCTGTGTATTGATGAGATTGACAGAAAGACTGCCGGCAATAATGCTGTCACTTTTGATATGAAAGACGGTGAGTTTACTCATGCAGGGGATAATTGCACTTTTGAAGTCTTAATTAAGTCTTTCGGGATAAAAGACAGAGCTGTCAAAAAAATAGCCGAGCTTGTGCATGAACTGGATATTAAGGATGAAAAGTTCAGCTCTCCGGAAGCAAAGGGCATTGGAGAAATAATTCTGGGGATCAGAAAAACAGGTAAGGACGATAAGGATATTCTTGAAAAAGGAATGGCTGTATTTGAGATGCTTTATGCATCGAAACATTAAAATTATAGGAGGAGAATAATCATGCCGCCCATTGACAGACACATTAAAACAAGCCTGGATAAAACGGGGAAAGATTACAAAGAGGTTCATGAATGGCTGGACAGCGACCCGGATATGAAGGCAGAAAGACACGACATGACTAAGATTTATGAATTCGGGAAAATAATAGAAGAGAAGTACGGGAAGGAGGCGCTCCAGGAATACATTAGGCATATCCATGATGATGTAAAAGCTAAGTTTGACCATCTGAAAGAAGACCTTGATAAAGCCCTTGCAGAGACCCTGGAATTTTTTGGAGTTAAATGACTTTCGAGGAGACGTTATGAAAACAGAGACTAATACTTATGAGGTGCAGGATTCTGATATTGAGATTCTTAGAAATGAGGGTGTTTCGGAAAACGATATAAAACATTGCGTTCAGGTAGCGGAAAAGGCTTTGGATGTTGCGTACCGAACAGGGGCAAATCTCGACATGGAACTTGTCGGCAGGGGTGCCCTGTTTCACGACCTCGGCAAGGCACAAACCCATGAAATAGAACATGGAAAAATTGGCGCTGAACTGGGACAAAAACTGGGACTGCCGAAAGCGGTCACAGACCTTATGGAAAAACATATCAGGGGCGGTATGACCCCCGATGAAGCTGAAGAGCTTGGGCTGCCGGCAAAAGATTACACCCTTTCACGTCTTGAAGAGAGAATAGTAATCTATGCCGACAGGCTTGTAGATATCATTTATGACGGTATCGTTGACATTGGCGGTGATGAGACAGCGGCTGAGACGAGGTTTGAAGAAATACTGAGAGATTACCCCAAATACAAAAAAAACGATATAACAATGAATCGGTATTACGGTTACCACAGGGAAATACAGGGCTTGATCAATAAATGAGATTAAGTCCCTTTACCCTTCTTTGCGGTACAGGGCTTTTTGCGATTTTCAGCTCAACCATATCAAAAAGCCCTGTGCTCCCCCTTTTTGCGACCCATCTCGGGGCAGACCCTGCTCAGGTGGGCCTTGTTGCGTCTGCTTCAGCATTTACCGGCATTATTGCCAGCATTCCGGCAGGTTTGCTGTCCGATAAATTTGGAAGAAAAAGGGTGCTCATTGTTTCATCAGTCGTGTTCGCAACTGCTCCTTTTCTGTATCTGCTGATAACGAATATATGGCAGCTTGCGTTAGTCAGGTTTTACCATGGTTTTGCGACTGCCATATTTATTCCCGTGGCAATGGCGCTTGTTGCCGACCTGTTTCATAAAGAAAGGGGTGAAAAGATAGGCTGGTTTTCAACGTCGACGCTTGTCGGCAGGTTTGCTGCACCTGCCATAGGGGGAGTGGTTATAGGGGTCATGGCATTTAATCCGGGACTTAGCTATAAGGCCGTCTATCTGGTATGCGGTACGGCTGGTATCGCAGCGTTTGTCCTCGCTCTGAAAATCCCTGATCCTGGAAGGGGGAACGCGATAGAAAAGGGCTGGGCTGATACATTCAGAATGTTCCGTGAAGTTATCTCCTCGCGGGGGATTCTGCTGACAAGTTCAGCAGAAGCTGCAATTCTCTTTGCGTATGGGACGTTTGAGACATTTCTGCCTCTCTATTCTTTACAGGCGGGATTGAGTGCGTATGAAATCGGCTTTTTTATAGCTGCACAGATAATTACACTGGCGCTAACCAAGCCTTTTATGGGCAGTTTCTCTGACAGGCACGGCCGAAAGCCTCAGATAATTGCAGGAGCACTTATCGGCGCAGTGTGCATATGGAGTATCCAGTACTTTGTTGGCTTTGTCCCCATACTCCTGCTCAGCATTCTTTTTGGTCTGAGCCTGTCCATAGTTACTTCAGCGTCATCGGCGCTGATCGCTGACCTCAGCAGAAGGGAGACACATGGATCCTCAATGGGTATTCTGGGTTCAATTATGGATATTGGCCATACGGCAGGCCCGATAGCATCAGGTTTTGTAGTCGCCTCATATGGTTTTGCAAGGGCCTTTTCCGGCGCAGCTATTCTACTCGTGATAGCTGCTGTTGTCTTTGCAGTCGGGTTCAGGAATAAAGTAAATCCTTAAGCCTGAATCATTTCATCTTGTCCGGTATTAAGAATGACGGACAGGGTATCTCCAGCATACGCTTACGCCCCGGACTGAACCTGGCACGGCTAAATATGCCTAGTGTTTTAATCAATAATAGTTGAAAACGGTTGAAACGTATAAATGATTATGAATAAACCGTTATTCTTCAAATCCCCAAACCTCTTTAAAACAGAAAAATACATCGCATGCACGGATCCGTTGATTATGACCGGTAACGGCCGATGGTAAGGAAGGATATTGAAACCTATTAACACCTTTCAGAGAACTCCAGTCAATGTGTTAAAATAGCGAGATGAAATCCCTCGAAGAAATAAAGGCACTTATCTAGACGCATAGGGCATAGCTTAAAGATCGATTTTTTGTGAAGAATATTGGCCTTTTCGGTTCATATGTCAGGGGTGAACAGTCTAACCAGAGTGACCTTGATGTGCTGGTCGAGCTTGAAAGGCCGATCGGTTTTTTCAAGTTCCTTGGTCTGGAGGAATATCTGGAATGCCTGCTTGGTCTTAAAGTAGATCTGGTTACACGGAAAGCTCTCAAGCCGATATAAGCTATTTGCAGATAGGGGAGGCTGTTATAGGGATATCTTGATTTCATTCTTTCGGTAGCTGAATAAATGAATCGGTTAAAGTCACTTCAGCCTCTTTCCTTGACATAGCGTACGCAATGTGGTACGTTAAGTGCAGAGGTAATAAATATGACGACACTATCAGCAAGTGAAGCAAGGGCAAAGCTGTACAAACTTTTAGATGAAGCCGCTTCATCACATGAACCGATACAGATAACCGGAAAAAGAAACAATGCCGTACTTGTGTCTGAGGATGACTGGCGTGCAATTCAGGAAACGCTCTATCTGGTGTCTATCCCCGGCATGAGGGAGTCAATACGCAAGGGACTGGAAACGCCTGTAGAAAAATGCAGCAAAAACATTAAGTGGTGAGTTGGCAGATCGTCTTTACAAGACATGCGCAAAAAGATGCCAAAAAACTATCAGCAGCGGGACTTCGCCAAAAGGCCGAAGAACTTCTGGAAATCCTGGAGATAAATCCATTCAAAACACCTCCTCCGTTTGAAAAACTGGTAGGAGACCTGTCCGGAGCATATTCCCGTAGAATCAATATACAGCATCGCCTGGCTTATCAGGTCTTAAAAGAGATCAAAATCGTAAAAGTAATCCGTATGTGGACTCATTACGATTGAACATTAGCCTGATTTTATTAAATCTATCCATGAATATAGTTAAATATCAGCTGCAATTTTTTTCCGTTATGCATAGATGAGCGTACATGACTTGATAACTTATTGATCTATCAAGTTCCTTGAACTTGGAGTTTGAAGAAATAAACTGAATATAAACTGTCATTCCGGACCCCGATCCGGAATCTCGCTGCTCGGCTTAACGGCTGGATCCTGAATCAAGTTCAGGATGACCTGTTGGGCGTTCATGATGACATTGTGGGTGGTGTCAAGTCTCCATTATCCAGTTTTCTGCTAAAGAAATAGATGACGTCCTGTTGAAGAATAATGAACAATAAAGGTCTGACTGCCGAACGCAGGCGAGACAGTTCTACTATTCCCTTCATGCGCAGTCTTTACCAACTCTACCGGTTAACTACGCAAACAAGCGATTGATCAGGAATATGTTAAAATAATCCAATGAAAACCCTTGAGGAGATAAGACTGCTGATAGAAAATAGTAGAAATGAGTTGAGCAATAAATACTTTGTAAAAGATATCGGTATTTTCGGCTCATATGTAAGGGGAGATCAATCTAAACAGAGCGATCTTGACATCCTTGTTGAGTTTGAAAAACCGATTGGTTTTTTCCAGTTTCTTGATCTGGAAGGTTTGACAGGCGTCAAAATAGACCTTGGTACAAAAAAAGCACTTAAGCCTGTTATAGGAAAAAATATCCTCCAGGAATTAGTATCTCTCTGATGGCTAGAAATTATACTGACTATATCAATGATATCCTTAATGCGATTGAAGAAGTGTCAGAGTTTACTGCTGACATGTCGATGGATACTCTCCTTTCAACCTCGATAATCTGTTAAAATAGTGCATGAATAAGACCATTATGGACAGACGTGAAGACATTCTTTCAATTGCCAGGAATTTTGGGGCGAAAAGTGTCCGTGTGTTCGGGTCAGTTGCACGCGGAGATGATAACCCTGAGAGTGACCTTGACATAATTCTGGAGATGGAACCCGGGGCAAGTCTGCTGGATATTATTGCGATCAAACAGGATATTGAAGAACTTCTTGATCTTCATGTAGATGTAGTTACAGAGTCTTCCATCAGTCCTTACATACGGGATAAAGTAATTAAGGAGGCTGTCAGTCTTTGAAGGATGACAGTCTTTATCTCAGGCATATTCTTGATGCAATCTTAAAGGTAGAAGAGTACACTGCGGTGGGACGTGAGACGTTCATGTCCGAAACTCATTGGCAGGATGCAGTAATAAGACAATTGGAAATTATTGGCGAAGCAACCAAAAACATTACTCATGAGCTGAAATCGCAATATCCTGACACCCCCTGGAAGCGAGTTGCCGGCCTTCGAGATATACTGATTCATAATTATATGGGAGTGGATATTGCGGCTGTCTGGGAAATTACTCAGCAAAACCTTCCAGGTCTTAAAAAACAGGTTCAGAATATCCTTCCGGAAAAATAGACAGTTTGATTTATATTCTTCGAGCTTAGTATGACTAAAAAATACCACATCCACACCTTCGGCTGACCGAAGGTTACACTACGTAGAGATGATATTATCTCTACTGAGACGTTTAAATGGTTATGAATAAGGTCTTAATCTGCGTTTTGCATCTTATCTGAGTATCAATAAAAGCGGGGGAAGTCTAACAACCAGATAAAGCTCTGAGTAATATATAGCACATTACCTGTAATATGTTAAAATACACTGATTAATATAATCGGAGGGCATAAATAATGAAATTCAACGTAGTTCTTGACGAATCTGATGAGGGTGGATATGATGTCACCGTGCCGGCACTTGATGGATGCTGCACTCAGGGCGATACATTAGACGAGGCCCTTGAAAATGCTAAAGAAGCGATTATGTGCTACCTTGAAGGTCTTGAAAAACTGAATGAGATTAAATCCGATCCAAACCTGACAGTCAGGGAAGTTGAGATTGCTCTTTGAGCAAAACCTTATCCGGCAAGCAAATTGTAAAAGCCCTCCACCGAACCGGTTTTTAATAGACCATCAAAGAGGTAGTCATATTTTCCTGCACCATCCAGATAGAAACATATCCGTTGTAGTTCCGAATCATAAGGAACTGAAAAAGGGAACGCTTAACAATATCTTGAAAAAAGCAGGGTTGACGGTTGAAAATGTTAAGAAACTGGTATAGATCAGCAAATTTTATTATCGCTATCCTGAAATTGCAAAATACGTCTTGCAAACCTAATTTATCATTGAAGCAGATGGCTGTACATGACGAGATAACTACTTGAAATATGACTAAAAAATACCACATTCACACATTTGGCTGCCAGATGAATGTTCATGATTCTGAGAAGATCTCAGGAATCCTTGGCAAACAAGGACTGGTTGAGATCAAGGGATCAAAGGGCGCTGACCTGATTGTTCTGAATACCTGCAGTATCAGGGAAAAGGCAGAGCACAAGTTTTACAGTGAGCTTGGGAGGCTTAATAAGGTCAAGAAATCCCGGCCGGAACTGAAAATCGCCGTTGCAGGATGTATTGCGCAGCAGAGAGGTAAGGCGCTTTATAAACAATTTCCCTATATTGATTTCATAATGGGGCCAGATAATATTGATAAGATTGAGGACTGGGTAAAAGGTATTGATGAGGAATCTGATAAGCCCCAATTAATTATGCCTAAACTTAAACGCACCACAGCGATAGAGCATAACCCGGATTATCATCATTTAACTTTGCCGATGAACAGGGCAGGGGGGGTGAGTGCCTGGGTATCTATAATGTATGGGTGCGATAATTTCTGCGCCTATTGTGTCGTGCCCTTTACAAGAGGGCGTGAGCGGAGCAGGGCGGGTGCGGATATATATAATGAAGTAAAGGATCTTGTCGCTCAGGGATACAAAGAGGTCACCCTGCTTGGTCAGAATGTGAATTCCTACGGCAGGAAGGGCGATGGTGAGATGGATTTCCCTGATCTCTTAAAGAGTATTCATGATATTGAGGGTCTTGAAAGAATCAGATTTGTAACCTCTCACCCGAGGGATTTTTCTGAAAAATTGGTCGATATAATGATAGATCTGCCCAAGGTATGCAGACATATTCACCTTCCCATACAATCCGGATCTGATCATGTTCTCGGTCTGATGAACCGTGGATATACTCTGAATGATTACAGGGAGAAGATTGAGTACCTCAGAAGCAGAATTAATGATATAGCCGTAACATCAGATATAATAACAGGTTTCCCAGGAGAGTCTGAAGAGGATCATCAAGTGACAATGGCGATGCTGGCAGAATTTAAATTCGATCGTATATTTGCATTTAAGTATTCAAAGCGACCCGGCACGAAGGCCCTTGAGCTGTCAGATCACCTTGATGAGGTAGTTAAGTCCAGACGGCACTCAGAGATATTAGAGCTTCAGGAAGATATTATGGAAAAGAAAAACAGTGTACTTGAGTCTGAGATATTGGAAGTCATGGTTGAAGGCCCGAGTGCTTCTGATTCCGGGAAAATGACCGGAAGGACTGTAACCGATAAAATCGTAAATTTCAATGGATCTCCATCAGACATCGGCAAATTATTATTGCTCAGAATAACGAAGGTACGCCAGCATTCCCTTGATGCTGAAAGGACTGACCTGTCTGTGATTGAGGAAGAGTTTGCGTAAGGTTAATATTAAAACCCTGGGCTGTAAGGTCAACCAATCGGAAAGCGCCTCCCTAGAAGCAATTCTCAAAGACAATAATTATGAAATTGTCGATAATGAGTCTGAGGCGGATATATGTGTTGTAAACACCTGCACAGTCACTGCCAAGAGTGATTATCAGTCAAGACAGTTTATAAGGCGATCAGCGAGGGCCGGGGCAAAGGTTATTGCCACGGGCTGCTATGCCCAGACTCGACCTGAAGAATTATCAGTTCTTGAGGGGATTGAGCTCGTTGTGGGTAATTCTGAGAAGGATAGCCTGCTCAGTCATATAAACAATCTGGCTCGGGATGTCACCGTTGCAAGCAGTGACGGGGAGATTGAAAAAGGAAAACTGTCCCAAAAACCCTATCATTCGGGCAGATCGCGGGCATTTTTAAAGCTACAGGATGGGTGTGATTTTTCATGTTCCTACTGTACGGTTCCGAAGGCACGGGGAAGCAGCAGGAGTCTGCCGGCAGTTGAGGTCATGGATGCCTTTGAAAACCTGCAGAGGGACGGCTATAGAGAAGTCGTAATTACAGGTATTCATATCGGCTCATACGGCAAAGACCTCATACCTGAAGTATCACTCATTGATATAGTTAAAGAGGCCGCACTGAGGTTTCCCGATATCAGGATCAGATTAAGCTCCATAGAACCTCAGGAATTCGATGACGAGTTTCTTTCACTGATTCAGCAGGGAAGAGTCTGTCCACATTTACACATCCCGCTTCAGAGCGGATCGGACCGTATACTGAGACTTATGAACAGAGGATATAACACCTATGAATATAAACAACTTATCAACAAGATAATAACAGTATGTCCGGACATATCTATAGGAACTGATCTGATTACCGGATTCCCTGGAGAGAGTGAGCAGGATTTTACAGATACTGTAAACTATCTCAGACAAATTCCATTTACGTATTTCCATGTCTTCCCGTACTCCAAAAGACCCGATACAGCAGCTGAGAATATGGACGGTCAAATTTCAGGGACATTAAAGAAGGAACGTGTGAAGAAATTGCGGCATATTAGTGATGAATTTAAAAAAATCTATATATTAAAGCAGTTAGGAAGACAACTTAATGTTATAGTTGAATATAACAATGATAACAACATGTATAATAATGCATTGTCTGAAAATTATCTAAAAATAAGCCTTAAATCCAAGGGCCTTAAGCCAGGAAAATTAGTGCCGGTAATGATCAAATCTATAACAGATACCATGATTATTGGAGAACCCCTTTAGTTTGTGCTATTTAGTTCTAAGTCATTGAAATCTATAAGTAATCTTACTGCCTAATAATTAGGCAAACCCCGACAAATCCTTTATACAAGCCACTCCAATACAGGGAGGTGGTTCGTTTTCACATCTTTTGAACAGATCTGAGATATCGCTAGTGTCCGATAAGATATATTATGTTAAATTAGATATAATCTTTAATGAAGAAAGTAGATCATCAAACGATATATTTAAATAGACGCATTTAAATCGCTTATAACGTGATATCTATGGTCTACTGCTATTAGAGGGCATAAATTGATTCTGTACGACCCTATCACGATTTTAGGCAATATAAATATTATTCTAGCTTCTTTGCTTTGTGGATAACTCTGGGCAACTATGAATTAATGCTTTGCTGCGGATTGTATTTCAATCTAATGCTACGGATAACTATTAACTTCTGAGTTCTGCGCCCAGGTTCTTTTGCAGCCTGCTTATAATGCTGCCATGCACTTCCTCAACGTCACTGTCTTTTAGTGTATCCGAAGTCGATCTGTACCTGACAGCGAATGCAAGACTCTTTTTATCTGCCGGCAGCGGTTTTCCTTTATAAATATCAAACAGGCTCACACTCTCAATTATGTCTGAACCTGATGTTAATACCTCACGCTTTACATCTGCTGCTGTCACCGAATCGGACACAACCAGAGCAATATCTCTCTCGATATAGGGAAACCTTGGGATGGTCCTGTATTCAGGAATCGCTGCTGTATACTCCAGCAGTTTGTTAAGATCCCATATTTCGGCTACAGTGATATCACCCTTCAAATCAAAAGCTACTGCTACACCCGGGTGCAAGACCCCTATTGTGCCAATATTCTCATCATTAACCCTGATAATAGCCGTCTTACCGGGATGAAGATAAGGCTCAGTCTTATCGCAGGATGGCACAAACTCTACACCATGCAGATTGATTACTCTTAGTAAATTCTCAAGAACACCTTTCAGGTCATAATAGCCAACATTTCTGGCCTCCCAAAGGGCTGCAGATTTATCCTTATGTAAAATAGCGGTCAGTTCAGTCCTCTCAACGGGAAGCTTATCTCCTGTATCAGTATATGTCCTTGCAACCTCAAAGAAACGCAGCATTTTTTCGCCGCGATTAAGATTCAGGCTGAGATTTTGCAAGAGCGTAGGCACGAGAGTGGTTCTCATGGCCGAGTCTTCCTGTCGTAGTGGATTCTTAATACTTATAAAGCTTCTTCTATGATCTTCTTTGCGCAGTAAAAGTTGGTCGAGCATATTAGGATTCATGAAGCTGAAATTAACAGCTTCATAAAAACCCGACATTACCATTGAATTTTTCATGGTTTTTATCTGTTTATATAGTTCATGCTCAGGTGCAGGTGACATATGTACAGAAGGAAGCGTCGAGGGAATATTATCGTAGCCGTACAGTCTGGCAACTTCTTCAACAATGTCTATATCTGTCTGTATATCATTCCTGAAACTCGGAGGGATAATAATCAGCGTATCCTCAAGAGATCTGCTTGTGTCTATCTTGCGCCTGGTATCTAGACCAAGACTGATGAGCGTATTTTCAACAAATGACTGCTCAATATTCACCCCGATAATAGAGTTAATTTTCTCAAAAGTCACCTCAATCTCACGTGTCTGTACAGGCAGCGGATAGATGTCTGTAATCGTTGATACCTCGCCCCCTGCCAGTTCGTCTATCAATGTTGCGGCCCGGTCAAGCGCAAGGTCAAGTGCCCCAATAGCTGTTCCCCTGGCAAAACGGCAAGAAGACTC
>JACKQG010006637.1_pt1 | contig 12074 bp, 14 predicted proteins | sample 8237621 | NCBI WGS metagenome assembly JACKQG01 (sample SAMN15677084, study PRJNA649215) | marine metagenome | biome: marine; feature: Black Sea; material: saline water; isolation source: suspended particulate matter (SPM) from the Black Sea western gyre | collected 2013-06-09/2013-06-10 | depth...
GTGACGTCATCGTCCAACGGTTCGAGCAGTTTTCAGGAAAGAAAGCGGAGCGGGTCTCGGCCAGTACGAAAGCGGCGGCGTGACGTATGTCTGTGACAACGTATTTCGATTCCGACGGCATTACGATCTACCAAGGCGACGCACTGCGCGTCCTACGATCCTTGCCGGATGCTTGTGTCCATACTTGCGTGAGTTCACCACCGTACTGGGGACTCCGCGACTATGGCGTCGCGGGACAACTTGGTCACGAACGAATGCCCGATTGCCTGGGCTGGGCGATAGGGATTGTCTGCGATGAGTGTTACGTGTGCCGACTGATCGCGGTCCTAAAAGAGGTTCGCCGCGTGATACGTGACGATGGGACTCTCTGGCTCAACCTCGGCGATACCTACGCCGGGTATTGGGGCGACAAATACGCTCACAAGCCATTTGGCAAGGACCGAACTGCGGATGGGAGCACACCTCCGAACAAGCCGAGCTTGGACTTCAAGCATTCGCGGATCAAGCCAAAAGATTTGATCGGCGTTCCGTGGCGAGTGGCCTTAGCGCTACAGACACAGGGCTGGTATCTGCGGAGCGAGATCATCTGGGCGAAACCGAACGTGATGCCGGAGAGCGCTCGTGATCGCCCAAGTTGTTCGCATGAGCATCTGTTCCTTTTATCCAAGTCAAAGCGTTACTACTTCGACCAGCACGCCATTCGAGAGCCGTGTGAAAGTGGACGCGGGCGACTATTCGGTGGCGGGCTTCGAGCATCGCGTGGCCGTGGAACGTAAGAGCCTCCCCGACTTCGTTCACACAGTAATCCACGACGCGACTCGGTTTGCGGCCGAGTTGCAGAAGCTGGCTGGCATGGACGCCGCCAGCGTTGTGGTTGAAGCCAACCTCGACGACGTTCTCCGTGGCTGCCACGAAGATGTGCTGCGATCAGTCGCACCGCAGGCGGTCTTGGGCGCGGCGCTGCACATCGCACTGCCTTGGGGCATCCCGGTCTATTGGTGCGGCTCCCGCCAGGCTGCCTGCGCGTTCACCGACGCATATCTACGCATGTTCGTGCGGACGGTTGCACAGGGAGGTGCGCTCGATGCCTAACAAAATCAGCGGCACCGTGGACCGCACGTATTTTACGAGCCCGAAGTTTTCGGCCGGCGTTCTCGTATCCGACACTGGCGATCGCGTTCGGTTTCGAGGTCCTTTCTGCGCGAACGAAGGCGACATGGTAACGATGATCGGCCAATGGAAGGTTGATCGAAAGTATGGACCCCAGTTCGCCGCAGACAGTCTGAGCTACGAGTTGCCCACCAGCACCGAGGGACTGATTCTATACCTGGCCAAGCATCCTGCATTCGTCGGCATCGGGGAGGCCACGGCGCGCAAAATCGTGGACCATGCCGCCAGCGCGGCACATTTGGATCGTTTGATCCGGCAGGATATCGACGAGCTGCACCGGGAACTGCGCATCCGCAAGTCCACACTCGAGTCGCTCCGCGAAGCCTGGGTCGCCCACAGTGCCGACAACGAAGTCCGCTCATACCTCGCCAGCTTCGGCCTGACCCACCATCAAATGGAGACGCTGCTTCAGACCTTCGGCAATGCCGTGGTAGGCGTGTTGCGTGCCGACCCATATCAACTGATCCGTTACGTGAAGGGCTACGGATTCAAGAAAGTCGACAAGATCGCCCGCGCCATGGGCACGCCGAAGGATCACGCCGGGCGAATCGAGGCGGGTCTGCTGTATGTCGTCAGCGATGAATTGTCATCGGGGCACACGTGGACGGCGGGTGCGGACCTGCTCGACAAGGCCAACGACCTGCTGCTGTTAGACACGCTCGATAGCCGCGACGTCATTCGGGCAGCCGCTGAACGCTTGCTGCAGGAGGGGTTGTTGGTCGCAGAAGGCAACGCGGTGACGACGGCGCGTTGCCTGGAGACGGAGCAGTTCATTCAGTCCGTGTTCGACCTGCAAGGTTGGGACGAGCGACCGCTCGCCGGAATCCGACTGCACGTTGAGGGACTGAAAGACAAGCAAGCCGAGGCGTACCGAGCCGCGCTGCGGTACTGTATCTCGGTGATCTCCGGCGGTGCCGGAACGGGCAAGACGTATGTCTTGGCTCGCTTGGCGATGACCTTCCAGGATGCCGGCCTCCGCGTGGCACTGTGCTCCCCAACCGGCAAGGCGGCCAAGCGGATTGAGGAATCACTTCGCGCCCAAGGTCTCGATCTGGAAGCTAAGACGATCCACCGGCTGCTGGAATACGACGGCCACGACTTTCATCGCGAGAGCCTGTCGCAGCCAAGCGGTGATGACGATGACGACTCGTCGGATGCCGATACTGGTTTTGACGTCGTGGTCATCGACGAAGTCTCGATGGTGGATGTGCCATTAATGGCTGAGCTGCTGCAGCGGATCGACTTCACGCGGACACGTTTGATCCTGGTCGGCGATCACAACCAACTGCCACCAGTTGGACCCGGCAACGTGCTCCGGGACATCATCCAGCACAACCTCGTTCCGACAGTGATTCTCGACGAAGTCGTCCGCCAGGCCGGCGTGCTCAAAACCAACAGCATGGCTGTGTTGTCCGGCACGATCGCTCCCACGGCAGTCGATGATCCCGCCTGGTCGGTGGTCGACGTTTTCCAGGATCCTCAGCAGATTCAGGTCTATCTGCGGGAGTTGGTCCTGCAGAAGATTCCCGATCGCCTGCGACTGGACCCGATCAACGACGTTCAGATCATCACGCCCACGCATATCGGACCGCTGGGAACCAAGGCCGTCAACCAAATGATGCAGCGGTTGCTGCACGGCGAGGTCGCGCGAAAGTTCGCGGTTGCCGACAAGGTCATTCAGACCGTCAACGACTACGGCCTCGGTGTGATGAACGGCACCATTGGTCGCGTGGTCGAGATCGAGAGCGGGCCGGGCGGCGGATATTGGATCGAATTCGATGGTTGTGGTGTGCGGCACATCAAGGACGAGCAGGTGCTCAACGTCCAACTCGCCTACGCGCTTACCGCGCACAAGGCACAGGGCAGCGAGTTCCCTTGCGTCGTCGTGCTCTGCCACAAGTCGCATTTCTTCGCGGATCGCAATTGGCTGTACACCGCCGTCACCCGCGCTTCGCGCTACTGCATCTTGATGGGCGACCGTTGGGGACTACGCAACGCCGTCAAGAAGAACAACACGATTCGTCGGCGGACGTTGCTCAATCTGTGGGCGTCCACTGCTCAATCCGCCTCGCCGCTGGAGGTGCCCGCATGAACAGCGAAAGCCACAGCGGTCACGATCCCGTTGCGCGACCTCACCACTACACCTTCGGCGCGATCGAAGTGATCGACGCCATCGAAGCTTGGGGATGCGATTTTGTAGAGGGCAACATCATCAAGTACGTAGCTCGGTGGAAACACAAAGATGGCGTGACGGATTTGCGAAAGGCGGCGTGGTATCTGAAGCGACTTATCGACCGGGAGACCAACAATGACTCGGCTGGTTGATATAAGTGGCCAGAGATTCGGCGCACTAACCGTACTACATCCGCACGGCCGCGATGCCCATGGGCGTGCACTGTGGCTGTGCCGGTGCGATTGCGGACAGGTGCTAGCCATACGCTCTAACAACCTTCGCACCGGAAATTCAAGGTCCTGTGGCTGTAAAAAGCACGCCGCGAACCGACGCCTCATCAATCTGGTTGGGCGAGTATTTGGCAGGCTGCTTGTCATTGAGAGGGATACGACCCAAAAGGCGAAGACCTACTGGATATGCAGCTGCGATTGTGGTGCTGTCCGATCAGTGTGGTCGGCCCATCTGCTTCGTGGACGCACCCGATCATGCGGCTGTCTCGTGTCCGAGAAGTCTCGACAGATAGCGTACAAGTATCTTGCCGGAAAGCGAGGCTCCGACCACCCGCGTTGGAATAGCGAGCTGTCGAGCGAAGAGCGAAACGCGCGTAGAACACAAGAGGACAAGGAATGGGCTGCGTCGATTATCGCTCGCAGTAACTATCAGTGCGAACTGTGTGGAGCAACGGGCAGATTGAATGCCCACCACATCAAGGCTTATGCAAGCCGCCCCGATCTGAGAACCAAGCTCTTCAATGGCATAGCCCTGTGCATTTTGTGCCACACGGAATTCCATCGAACTTGTGGCTACAGCGGTTTCAGTGAAGACGATTTCTTCGGCCACTTTCAGTTGCCAAATCCAGGCTGCGTGGCCGGGCTATCGCTGCCATTGGGGGGCGACTTAGCCAACGTCGTCAAGTACGTCGCTCGGGCCGCACACAAGGGAAGTTTCGTGGAGGACTTGCGAAAGGCCCGCTGGTATCTGGATCGGGAGATTGAGCGACGAGCGGATGAGTTGAATCCAAATGCGCACACTCCACGGGAGATCGAGACATGACTTCCGCGGCAGCCGTTGACCTTCATCTGATCCATGCGAATGCGCCAGCCGGCGCACGTGATAGCCCGCAGTGGGTCGCGTGGAAATACATCGAGCGGGATGGGAAACCGACGAAGTCCCCGATCAATCCGCACAACGGCGAGTTTGCCAGTTCGACGGACGCATCCACCTGGGGAACATTCGACGAGGCAATCGCTGCCTGCACGCAGGACGGAAACCTCGCAGGCGTAGGCTTCGTGTTCACGGCCGACGATCCGTACTGCGGCGTCGATCTGGACGATTGCCGCGATCCCGAAAGCGGGCAGCTCAAGGATTGGGCGCGGAACATCGTCGAGCAACTCGCCAGCTACAGCGAAATCAGTCCCTCGGGCACCGGCATCAAGGTGTTCGTGAAAGCCACCAAGCCGGGACCGCGCTGTCGCAAAGCCTATCACGATGGTGAAGTCGAGATCTACGACCGCGATCGGTTCTTCACCGTCACCGGCGAGCGGCTGACAGAAACACCTGCCAGCATCGAGGTGCGACAGGAGCAACTTGACGCCTTGTACTTGGCTGTCTTCGGCGACGATGGCCACAGTGATGGACCGGCGACATCATCTGGATCGCCGGGGCCCCGGCCAAGTAACAACGGCCACGTCCACTTCGCGGACGACGAGATTATCGAACTGGCTTCGAAGCAACGTCGTAGCGGGGCGAAGTTCACGGCCCTATGGTCAGGCGATTGGAACTCACAGTTCAATTCTGCCAGTGAAGCGGATTCATCGGTAGTCTTCACGCTGGCGTACTACACGAAAGACGCCGCACAGATTGATCGGTTGTTCCGCAGCTCCGGACTCATGCGCTCCAAGTGGGACGAAGTGCATGGCGAGCAAACGTACGGTCAGATGACGGTCGCAAAGGCCCTGGGCAAGGTCACCAAACAGTACAAGCCGACGGGCAAGCGATCACGTCCGCCAGCACCGCCGCCGGCGAAACCCGGTTTGCCATCCATCATCATCGACGACACGCAGCTCAGCGATCTGACCGACCAGGCGATGGCCGCCGTGATTCAGGCCAACGAGCCGCCCTCGGTATTTGTGCGAACCGGAACGCTGGCCCGTGTGATATGCGACGAAAACGATGTGCCGAAGATCGAATCGTTCGACCGCGCGCGGATGCGCTGCCGGCTGTCCGAGGTCGCCAACTTCTTCACGCTCCGCAAGGGCGAAGGCGGTTGCTACGAGCAGGTCGGCACCAATCCGCCGTTGTCGCTCGCCGAGAACGTCCTGGCACAGACAACATGGAACTTGCCGCCGCTGGCCGGCATTGCCCGCGCGCCGATTCTCCGTCATGACGGGACCATCTGCACGACGCCCGGATACGACCCAGTCAGCCGTCTGATGTACTGCCCTGATCCTGGATTGGTGTTGACGCCAATCCCGGAGTTCCCCGACGGAAGCGAGGTCCAGGCGTGCGTTGACATCCTGCTCGAAGTGATCAGCGACTTTCCGTTCGCAGACGAGCCGAGCCAAGCCAACGCGCTGGCGATACTGTTCTCGTTGCTGATGCGGCCGGTGCTCACAGGGCATGTGCCACTTGCGATCGTGGATGCTCCTGTGCAGGGGACCGGTAAGTCATTGTTGTCGACCGCTCTGGGCATGATCGCTGTGGGGCACATCGCGTCGGAGTCCATCCCAGCCAGAAACAACGATGACGAGTGGCGGAAGAAGATCACCTCCATTCTGCTGACCGCGACACCGCTGGTCCTGCTGGACAACATTCCGGACAACACCACGATCGACTCGCCAACGCTGGCAGCCGTGCTAACGGCACGAGAGTGGTCCGACCGGCTGCTCGGGCGCAATGACACCATCCGGTTGCCATCAAGAGCCGTATGGATCGCGACGGGAAACAACTTGCACGTGGCCGGCGACATCCCGCGGCGCAGCTACGGCATTCGGTTGGACGCGAACGAGGAGCGTCCGTGGAAGCGTAAGAACTTCAAAATCCGAGACCTGGAAGGCCACATTCTGGCCAATCGTGGTGATCTTCTGAGTGCCGCACTGACCATCATTCGTGCCTGGTATACGCACGGAAAGGCGATGGCGGACGTGCCGACCTTGGGCAGTTTCGACGAGTGGGCTCGCGTCGTCGGGAGTGTCCTGGCGTATGCCGGCATTCAGGGCTTCTTGGGCAATCTCGAGCAGACGCAGATTGTCCAAGACGAGGATACCGAGCAGTGGACCGCGTTCTTCGCAACGTGGTGGGACCACTTTGAAGATGCCTCGGTGACCGTCAATGACTTAGCACGGCTCATGCTGCCTCACAAAGACGACGAATCGCCAGCCGTGCCGGTGTGGGAGAACTTGCCGGAGCCCCTGCTGGTCAACAGAGATCGTGGCGAAGGATCCTTGCGGCGTTCAATTGGACGAAATCTGGCCCGTCTCACCGGGCGCATCTTCGATCGTCGCAAGCTCGTTGACGCGGGCCGAGACCGCCTCCGCAACGTCCGGAGTTGGGCGTTGAAGCCAACAACCACGGAGGCCACATCATGAGATTTGGATGCCCACTCGACGCCACAAACGTACACGGCCGTTGGTCCGGCGATGGCTCAACGTCGCGCGCGCAGACGCCATGTACAACGGCGCGCGCACATCATGTACATCGCGATGTACATGGCCTGTACATGGCCCTGCGCGCGGTTGTACATCGAAACCGCCCAACTGCACGCGAATCGCTGGAAGTTGTGTTGCCAATGAAACTAACGTCGCACAACGACGATTCGCACGTCGGAAGCGCCGGGTTACGTAACCCGGCGCAAAGCCCTAACCCGGCGCTAACCCGGTGCCGGAACACGAACAGTGATCGCATGTTACACCGACGCGCCGGGTTACCGGGTTAGATTCGCCCTTACTTATATATAGGGAAAACATGTACGCGGTTTTTGATGTACATCACGCATATAGGAGTGGGGGGAGAAAAACCCGGTTAACCCGACTAACCCGGCGCTGCGGGAAAGTCACCGACTGCACAACGCACCAATTCGAATTCCTGCAGGAGCCCGCAGCCATGCACAGCCATGAAAGAACGATGCTTGCCAAACTCGGCTTTGCCGACCCTGATCGTCGTGAACCGCTGCACGACGTGGCGTGCCACTACCTCGTAACGCCAGACGCAGTTCGTCGCCTAATACGGTGTCTAGCAATCGAGCACGGACCAGAACCGTACGCGGACAACTCAGGTGACGAAGAGCGGACGTCCCAGTTTCTGCGAAAGGTCGCATCCCACCGAGTGACTCGCGAGTGCGAAATTGCGAAAGGATGGGGCCAGTATCGAACAACCGTCGGGTTCGCTGATCTCGTTCTACAGCTACACATTGAGGAGCACCATCGCGAAGCCCAAAAGCGGACGCGAAACGTCCCAGACGGGCGAGGCAATCTGACTTGGACGGAATGGCACCCTGTCGCTGACTTCGTGTGGCAATCGAATGAAGAAGTCGGCGTCGAAGTGAAGGTGACGCCGGTGGCAGTCAGTGACGTGGTCCGGCAGGTCAAACTCTATCGGTCGTATTCCGGCATCCGAACCTGGGTCGTCGCAACCACCTACCAGATAACCCGAGCAGATCTCGAATGCCTTAGGAATGAGAGGTTTCAGCACGTCTACCTGGGCGAGCATTTTCAGGCCTTCGTTGCGGAACAGCCCACGTCCGATCCTGCCGTCAGCATGGAGGTATGACCTTGCAACGCCCCACGAATAGTCCGTCGTCGCCCACGTGTGCCGTGTTCGCGGCGTGGCCCGCAGCCGCCACGACGATCCCACTTACGCCACTTCACGCGACACGTGGCCACACGGTCGCCCACGTAGCACTAACCAAGGAGAGCGCAGCGCATGACCGAATTGACCAAGCCAGTATCCCGCCGAGTTCACGTCTCCGGCAAAGGCGATTTCGTGGTCACGCTGACCAAGCAAGGCGTGTCCATCCGGAAGCTCCGCAAACGCAAGACCGTCACTCTACCGTACACGCAGCTGGCCATGCGTGCGTTGGAGCGCGACAGGTGGATGCTCAATGCGAAAGAGTGGGACGACCCGCTGGCGACGCTGGGCAAGCTCAGCCGTCTTCGCCGAGCCAACAATTAGGTACTTCCCGTGAATCTAGGCAATCTGAGGTCAGCGGGAACAGTCGCCAAGCTAGACAGAGTTTGTTTTCGTAGTCCGAACTTTGAAGAGGAGAAAATCAATGCAGCAAACGCCCCATGTCGCTTCCGACAAACAGCCTACCCGCGACGAGGTCTGGAAGAGTTTTGTCGTCCCAACAGCCAAGGGCCTGGAGGGCTTCGCGTGGCGCGTTGCCTGGTTCGCGGTCGTCATCAAGATCCTGTTCTTTACCTGATTCACGGAGGTTGCCATGCAAGTCACGTTACGTCCGATCACGGACATTCATCCCTACGAAAAGAACCCTCGGCTCAACGACGACGCCGTCGACGCGGTGGCCGCCTCGATCCGCGAGTTCGGTTTCCGCCAGCCGATCGTGGTCGACACCGATAACGTGATCATCTGCGGTCACACCCGTTACAAAGCGGCGCTGCAACTCGGCTTGGAAAAGGTGCCGGTCCACACCGCGAAAGACCTCACGCCCGAGCAGATCAAGGCCTACCGCATCGCCGACAACAAGACGGCCGAGCTGGCGGAATGGAATTACGAATTGCTGCCGCTCGAACTGGGCGAGTTGCAGGCCTGCAACTACGACTTGGGTCTGCTGGGTTTCGATCCCGACGACCTGGCCAAGCTGCTGGACCCCGGCGTGCAGGAGGGGCTCACCGATCCGGACGACGTGCCCGAACCACCTGACAAGGCGATTACGCAGCCTGGTGACCTTTGGATCCTGGGCGATCATCGGTTGTTGTGCGGCGACAGCAGCAAGTCGGAGGACGTCGATCGATTACTCGACGGCGCCGAGATCCACCTCTGCAACACAGACCCGCCGTACAACGTGAAAGTGGAGCCGCGCAGCAACAATGCCATCGCGGCGGGCAACAGCAGCTTCTCCAACAAGCACCACCAGAAGTTCGACCTCGAGCGGCACCCGGAGAAGTCCAAGCCGACCAACAAGAAGATGAGGGCCAAGGATCGTCCCCTGGAGAACGACTTCGTTTCGGACGAAGAGTTCGATCGGCTGCTGGCGGCGTGGTTCGGCAACATCGCTCGCGTGCTTCTGCCCGGCCGATCGTTCTATATCTGGGGCGGCTACGCGAACCTTGGAAACTATCCTCCCTTCCTAAAATCCTCGGGGTTGTACTTCAGCCAGGGCGTTGTCTGGGACAAGCAGCATCCCGTTCTCACGCGAAAGGATTTCATGGGCGCGTTTGAGATCTGCTTCTACGGATGGCGTGAAGGCGCTGGCCACAAGTACTTCGGCCCGAACAACGCGACCGATCTGTGGCACGTCAAGAAGGTCAACCCACAGTCGATGATTCACTTGACCGAGAAGCCGGTCGAGTTGGCCGTTCTCGCCATGCAGTATTCATCGCGCACCGGGGAAAACGTCCTCGACCTATTCGGTGGCAGCGGCTCGACGCTCATCGCGGCCGAGCAAACGGGTCGCAACGCGTTCCTCATGGAATTGGACCCACCGTATTGTGACGTGATCGTCGAGCGGTTCGAGAAATTCACCGGCAAGAAGGCCGAGCGCGTCGAGGCGGTGGTACAGGAGGCCAAAGCATGATCTACCTGGCCAGCCCGTATTCGCATCCGGATGTTGCGGTGCGTGAGAGACGCTTCCGCGACGCTTGCCGCGCGGCGGCAAAGCTGATGCGGGTCGGCCACACGGGGTTTTCGCCGATTGCACACGGGCACTCCATCGCGTCCTTCGGGCTGCCAACCGACTGGCGATTTTGGGAACCGTTCGACCGTTTCCAATTGGAGCGGTGCGACGAGGTGGTCGTGCTGACGATTGACGGCTGGGAGGCGAGCGTTGGCGTGCAGGCGGAAATTCAGATCGCTATCGAGTTGGGAAAGCCAGTGAGATACCTCGGCCCCGACTGGTCGCCCACGTTGGCCCACGTTGCTAAGGAGGCGGAAGGTTGAACAGATACGCGACGAACAAGAGAACGCCGCACGTGGGCGGCGCGTGTTGCGACACGGCCAATGCTACGGCCTGTCGTGGTGGTCTCCAACCATCTCGAACCGGTCGGGCGGCGACACGAGCATCAGCGCGCGCCCGTTGTCCCAGGCAACATCGATCTGGTGCCATACTTCCCGACCGCCTCCGTGGCGATCAACGTGAACGACGGTCCCCACCGATCCCGGCTGGATCGGATCGGGATCGTCTTGCATGGCGACCAACCGGATTCGGTCGCCCGGTTTCGGAATCGATGTCATCGCTGTTTCTCCTTTGCGAGCATTTCGTGATGCCAGGTCCAAAGTTGGATCTCGTCATCAGTCGCCGCCCGCACCGTGTGGATGTCGATTGGCACATCCTTGCCGAGCCGCTCGCGCACGTCCGCATACAGCTCGTGCAGCGCGGGGCGGCCAAGTTCGCGGGCCTGCGATTCGCTTTCAGCGTCGACCAGCACGTATCGTGCGACCGTCGCGACAAAGTAGGTTCTCATGTTTTCCTCCGATTGGTTTGGTTGCGGCCGTCCTTTCCGACCGCCAACACACAGGAGCCACAACCGCGCGAGAACATCAATAGGCCCGTCGCGACGTTTGTGCCGTGTGACGATCGGCAGCGTTGGTTGCCCAGCACGCCAATCAACGAGAAAACGCCCCAACGTGGCGAACGTGGGGCGTTGGGTCGGAACCCGTCGCGTGGCCTAGCCATTCGCGGCGAACTGGCCGCGTTCCGTTTTCTTGAAACGGGCGTCCTTTCCCTTCGCCTTGATCTCCCGCAGGATGGCGCTGTAAAGCGTGGCGTTCGGCGTCTTTCCGCCAGGGCTGGTCCAGAGCTTCTTCGTGGCCATCGCCTCGATCAGCTCCTTGCAGTTCATCGGTTCCTTCGCCGTGGCCAGCACCTTCGCGGCCGCGTCGATGGCGCTGAGCTTCTTGGCCTTGGCCTCGCCTTTCGGCGCGGCGGGCTTCGTCTTCTTCGCCGCCGGCTTCGCGGGCTGAGCCTTCTTCGCCGGCGCGGCCTTGGTCGACTTGGCGCTGCGGGTTGCCTTCGGGGCAGCGGCCTTCTTCGCGGTGGTCTTCTTCGTCGTGGTCTTCTTCGTTGCCATGATCTGGCTCCTTCTGAAAAACGTTCGCGATGGTTGGGCTGCCATCATCAGGCGACGGGAACCACCCGCCGCGACGCCCGCGTGGGCGTTTCGGCTTTAGTAGGCGACCTCCCAGGCTCGCGTCGATCCGTAGCAGCGCTGCTGGCCCTCCACGATGAAGACCACGCTGTCTTCGTCCACGTCTTCGTCTTCATCATCGCCGTCGTCGAGCTCGTTGATCTCTTCGCCAGAGGCGAGGCCAACGATCTCGTTTTCAAACGGCCAGTTCTGCTGGGTCATCAGGCGGACATCGGATTCGCCGCCGATCGCGTCGCGGTACTCTTCCAGGCGCTCAATCAATTCGTCGATGGTCATGGTTTGGTCTCCCTTGGCGGTTGGTGGTTACTCTTCGGTGCCTTCGAGAAAGGCGACGACCGAAGACAAGCGGTTGTTGACTTCGTTGACGCTGCCAACGTCGGCCCAGTTGATCGGGTGCTCGTCGTTGC
>JACKQG010006638.1_pt1 | contig 12074 bp, 8 predicted proteins | sample 8237621 | NCBI WGS metagenome assembly JACKQG01 (sample SAMN15677084, study PRJNA649215) | marine metagenome | biome: marine; feature: Black Sea; material: saline water; isolation source: suspended particulate matter (SPM) from the Black Sea western gyre | collected 2013-06-09/2013-06-10 | depth...
CTCTCCTCGCACGTGTGCCTGCGGCTCAGTACAGGCAATGACGTATAAGGCTTTACCCACGATTTTAGCCAATGCCGGATTTGGTCTGGTGCACAGTATCACCATGGAAAGATGAAAATAAAATTTCACCATGAATCTAAAAACCCCATTGAACTGTAGGCCGTCGGGTTAGCTTGCTGGCAAGGTGTTTCATTCAAAGATAGCTTCCACAAGAGAAGAACTCACAGAGTTTAACCCGGAGGTCGCAGGTAAGTGCCCGAAAGGGTTTCGAGTCCTGCCTCCGCTACTAAAAGGTACTTTTTCGGTACCTTTTTTGCGGTTGGTCTCCGATTTATCCGCTCGGTAGATCATGATTTTATTGGCTTTATCAGGAAATTGGATGGTGGCTATTCGTTCCGCTTTTCAAGAGCGAATATTCAATCCCAGGCATATTGTCCATCAAACTCACTAAATATTTTTATGAGCAAATAATCCGTTGGGTTAAGGCTGTGTAGGGTATAATCTGACCAAGGCTGTCTGATAACTCTGGGTTTGGTGCTATTATATAGGTAGGAAAATCGGTTGAATTTAAAGATAATTCCGAAATTATCGCACCAGCATGTACCGATTGGATTATATATTGACTCCAAAAATCCTGAGAAATCGCACTTGCGATTATTGCTGTGATGGCTGAAGCTCAGCGGAAGCAGAACCAGCAATCAGCTAAGTTAGAAACGGATATACACCGCTCTGTATAAACAAACGAGGCTAACCCATGAAACCGGCTCCTTTTGATTATCATATTCCTGATTCTATTGAAGAAACCCTGGGCTTATTGAACGAGTCTGGAGACGAGGCGAAAATATTGGCCGGGGGACAGAGCCTTGTACCTGCCATGAATTTTCGAATTGTTCAACCGAGTGTGTTGATAGACCTAAATCGTGTTGGTCATTTAAGCTATATCAACAAAGATGAAGAAGTCATTCGAATTGGTGCGATGACCCGCGACAGGAAATTGGAGTTTGATCCGGTGATCGCAGATTGGGTCCCGCTTCTGGCGGAGGCTGTGCCATATATTGCTCATCCTCAAATTCGTAATCGTGGCACGATCGGCGGAAGTATCGTTCATTCAGACCCAGCGGCCGAAATGCCTGTATTAATGCTGGCTTTGGATGCGCGCCTCAAAGTTCGAAATTCTTCGGGTGAGCGTTGGGTGGATGCGTCCGATTTTTTCACTGGTATGTTCACCACAGTCGTAGCGCCAGATGAGATCCTGGTTGAAATTGAGTTACCCGGAAATACGCCAAATACGGGATGGTCATTCATGGAGGTCGCCCCGCGCAAGGGAGATTATGCGCTCATGGGTGTTGCTGCGCAGGTTAAATTGGACAAGCAGAATAAATGTGAAAAAGCAAAGCTGGTGTATTTGAATGCCGGTGATGGTCCGGTAAATGCGAAAGAAGCCGCTCAATCCCTGGAGGGCGAAATCCTGAATGAGAAAATAATCGGGGAAGCTGCCCTGCATGCAAGCGAAAAGGAAATCACACCCTTTGGAAATATCCACACCTCACCTGAATTCCAAAGACACCTGGCAAATGTGCTCACACGCAGGGCATTGGGGGTAGCAGCAAGCCGGGCTAAAGAGGGACAGCTGATATGACAAAAAAATATTCAATAACGGTGACCATTAATGAAAACGAATATACACGTGAGGTAGAACCGCGCTTGTTGCTCAGTGATTTCGTGCGTCATGAACTCGGATTGACCGGTACGCATGTTGGTTGCGAACAGGGTGCTTGCGGGGCTTGCACGATCCTGGTGAATGGCGAATCTATGCGTTCATGTTTGATATTTGCTATTCAAGCTGATGGTCAAAACCTCACAACAGTTGAAGGCCTGGGAAAAGATAAAGACAACCTGGATCCTCTACAGCAATCTTTTTGGGAAGCACATGGATTGCAATGTGGATTTTGCACTCCAGGGATTCTGATGACCCTGGTCCCATTTTTAAAACAGAATCCTGATCCAAATGAAGATCAGATCCGCGAAGCCTTATCCGGAAATCTGTGCCGCTGCACAGGCTATCAACATATCGTGGATGCAGTCAAACTTGCGGCTGAAAAGATGAAGTAATTGATTATGAATTTAGCACCTGCCACCAACGCGCTTCGCACAAGCAAATTAACGATTCCAAAATTTCTTTCCGAATTGGAAAACTATTTCTCGTCGCGTGAACCATCTGTTTTGGCCTTCCTTCCCGAGGAAAAACGTTTTCAACGTTTACAGATGGAAGCGGAAGAACTTTTTGGACGATTCCCCGACCCCGAAAACCGTCCACCGCTTTTTGGCATGTTGGTTGGGGTTAAAGATATCTTTCATGTCAATGGTTTTCCAACCCAGGCAGGTAGTCGTTTGCCATCGGAAGAGCTCCAGGGCCCTCAGGCAGAAAGCGTGACCAGGCTCAAAAATGCCGGGGCACTCATCCTCGGAAAAACGGTGACAACCGAATTCGCATATTTTTCGCCTGGTCCCACCCGCAATCCGCATAATCCCGAGCATACACCGGGTGGTTCAAGCAGTGGTTCTGCGGCGGCAGTCGGGGCAGGCTTATGCTCACTGGCCCTCGGCACACAAACGATCGGGTCGGTTATCCGTCCAGCCTCTTTCTGTGGTGTGATTGGTTTCAAGCCCACTTATAAGCGCATCTCTCGTGATGGCGTCATTCCGGTTTCATCCTCACTCGATCATATCGGATATTTCACCCCCAATCTCGGAATAGCAAGAGAGGTAGCGCCTGTGTTGATTGATGATTGGAATCTCCGCACTGTGGATCCTTTCCCGATTATTGGCATTCCTGACGGACCTTATCTTCAAAACGCTTCAGACGAAGCCCTGTCCTGCTTCCGTTCAAATTGCCAATCCCTCGCTGAGGCGGGGTACGAACTACGCCATATCTCGGTCATGGATGATTTTCTCGAAATTCGTACACGTCATACTGTGATCATGTCCACCGAAGCTGCACAGGTTCACAAAAGGTGGTTTGAAAAATACGAAAATCTTTACTCAACAAAATTTATTGAATTGGTTCATCAGGGGAAATCCATCACCGGATCAGAATTGGTTGAGGCATTATCCGCCCGAGATACTTTTCGTGTTGATATGACAAAAACAATGGACGAAGAGAATATCGATGTATGGATCTCCCCATCGGCGGTTGGCCCCGCACCAAAGGGCCTGGAGAGTACGGGCGATCCGATCATGAATCTTCCCTGGACACAATTAGGATTTCCTACAATTAATCTGCCAGCGGGAATGAGTTCATCAGGGCTTCCACTTGGGCTGCAAGTTACCGGTAAAGCATTAAATGATGAAAATTTACTCGCCTGGGCGGAAGAACTTGAAAAATTGGTTGGTTACCATTGAGCGAAACTGAATTTGAAATCCGCAAAGGTGCTTATTATGACTCGGTGGTGTTGATGAGATTGCAGCGCGACCTGGCAGCCTTACCTGGCGTGATTGATGCGGGTGTAGTGATGGCAACTGCTGCAAACCGCGAATTGCTATCCGTTAATGATTTATTGCCTGGATCTGTCAATTCAAGCCCTGACGATTTGTTAATCGTCGTTAAAGCTGATTCAAAAAATTCTGCCACGAATGCGCTCGGGAATGTGGACGAGTTACTATCCCGCAGGAAATCTTCAGGGGTGAGCGAGGATTTTCGCCCGCACAGCTTGAACGCCGCGGTCAATCAATTACCTGAGGCAAACTGGGTGCTGGTCTCGGTCCCCGGACGGTATGCGGCCAGTGTCGCACGCGAGGCGCTTGATTTTGGAAAACATGTCTTTTTATACAGTGACAACGTTTCACTCGAAGATGAAATCGCGTTGAAGAAGACTGCCCGTGAAAAGGGATTACTGGTGATGGGTCCGGACTGCGGAACCGCGATCATCAATGGGATTGGGTTGGGATTTGCCAACCGTGTGCGCCGTGGGCAAATCGGGCTGGTTGGCGCCTCGGGTACTGGAACCCAGGCCGTGACCAGCCACGTGCACGCTCTTGGCGGGGGAATATCCCACGCGATCGGTACCGGTGGTCGCGATCTCAACGCTGATGTTAATGCGATCACCGCCCATCAAGCCCTGGATTTGCTTAAAAATGATCCTGGAACGAAGGTGATCGTACTGGTTTCCAAACCCCCCTCATCTGAGGTTGCCACGAAATTGATCTCTGCTGCTCAAAACGCGAACAAACCCGTTGTTGTTTATTTTATCGGCTATCCTGCACCTGCAAGAAAGATCGGATACATACATTTCGCAATCAGTCTCAGCGAGGCTGCAGACATTGCGGTGGAGCTAATTAACAGTAATTTGAAATTAGCAGGAGGAGATAAATTACCGAATCCCAATTCGTATTTCCGCGGGTTGTTCTCAGGCGGTACGTTGGCCTATGAGACCCTGCTTGGTTTACAGGCTTCGCTCTCACCGATATATTCAAATGCCCCCATTTACGCACATCAGACCTTGAAGGACCCGCTAAAAAGTGAATCCCACACCATCATCGATTTGGGCGATGAATATTTCATGGTCGGGCGTTTGCATCCAATGCTCGATAACGATCTGCGCATCAGGCGACTGAAACAGGAGGCCGCCGACCCTGAGGTTGGGATGATTTTATTGGATATTGTTTTAGGGGATGGCTCGCATCCTGACCCGACCAGTGAGCTGGCTCCCGTTATAAAGGATATTCTAAGGGAACGAACTGATCTAACCATTCTGGCACTGGTGATTGGGACAGATGAAGACCCCCAGGATATTCAGTTGCAAATTGATCGTTTGGAGGAAGCAAATTCAGTTGTCTTCCGAAGCGTAACCGAAGTAGTGGAATATATCAGTTTGATATTCAGTACGCACAAATCAAGCCAGTTTCCAGCTATAGCACTTGATAGTCTGACTCAGGAATTTACAGCGATAAATGTTGGTCTTGAAACATTTTACGAAAGCTTAAAGTTGCAGGACGCGCAGGCCATCCATGTGGAGTGGCGACCGCCTGCCGGTGGAGATGAAAAACTCGCCTCACTGCTTGCCAGGATGAAAAACTAGAGAATTTTGGAGCGTATGTATGAGCATTGAACAAGCCAATAACACAGCGGTGAACCGCATGATGGAGGCCAGACCGATCCTGAAAGGTGTTGCCCTGGCAAGGGATGTCATTCCTGGCATGAAGGATAATCTTATATTGCATGCCGGTCCACCGATAGAATGGGAGCGAATGTCAGGACCCTTACGGGGAGCAACTATCGGTGCAATGCTCTTCGAGGGGTTGGCAAAAAATGAAACGGAAGCAATTTCAATGGTCGAAAGTGGCGAGATCGAATTTGATGCCTGCCACCACCACGACACCGTTGGGCCAATGGCAGGGGTCACCTCTGCATCCATGAAAGTCTATGTCGTTGAAAACGTGGAGCATGGCAATAAGGCCTATTCAAATCTCAATGAAGGGTATGGAAAGGTTTTGCGGTATGGCGCCTACAGCAAGGAAGTGATCAAGAAATTGCATTGGATGAACGATGTCCTTGGCACAGCCTTGGCAGAGGCGCTCGCTCGATCAGATGGCATCGACATCCGCGCGCTGATCGCTGAAGCGCTGCACATGGGCGATGAAGGACACAATCGCAATAAAGCCGGTTCGTTGCTGTATCTAAAATCGATCTCTCCCCTGATCGCCAGAGTGGTCAAAGACAATTCCGTGCTCTCAGAAGTGCTCGCATTCATAGGAGATAATGCGCTGAGCGTATTGAATCCGGTCATGGCCGCTTGTAAGGTGATGACGGATGCCGCCCACGGTATTGAGAAAAGCACCATCGTCACCACCATGGCGCGCAATGGCACAGATTTTGGTATTCGCGTCAGTGGGCTGGGGGACAAAGAATGGTTCACCGCACCCGCGGAAATTCCCGTGGGATTGTTCTTTTCCGGTTTCACTCAGGAGGATGCAAATCTGGATATCGGGGACAGCACTATTACTGAAACCGCAGGAATTGGCGGCTTTGCGATGGCCTCAGCACCAGCAATCGTCACCTTTGTGGGTGGTTCACCACAAGATGCCCTCAATGCGACCCTGGAAATGTATGAGATCACATTTGGTGAGAATAAATATTTTACGATGCCCTCACTTGACTTTCGGGGTACGCCAACCGGAATCGATATCCGCAAAGTAGTTGAACTAGGGATAACGCCTCGCATCAATACAGGAATCGCACACAAAGATGCAGGTGTTGGGCAGGTTGGCGCAGGTTTGGTTAGGCCGCCTCTTGCAATTTTTGAGCAGGCAATAATAGCTTATGCTGAAAAATATAATTTATAAGGAGTAAACACATGACTAAAATTTATGATCTATCTCAGGACCTCAATCAGGATTGTTCATTCTGGCCTTTCTATCCACCCTTTGAGGTGAAATATATTAAACGGAAATCGGAACAGGGTGTGAATGCGCAATATATTCAGACCTCGAATCATATGGGCACGCACCTTGATGCGCCCAGGCACTTTGTGACAAATGGCAAGACAATTGACCAGATCCCGATCGAGTGGTGTTATGGCCCCGGCGTGATCGTTGACCTTAGCGATATGCTCGACGACCTGGATGTCTTTACCCCGGAAGATATCGAACAACGAGTCGAGGTACGTGATGGTGATATTCTCTTCATTCACACAGGCTGGAGCGATTACTCATTTTTCAGCCCAAATGGTGACGAGGAACGATACATCCAACGCCACCCGGGCCCGCATCACAGTATCTGTGATTGGCTGCTGGAAAAGAAGATCCACATCTGGGGTGTGGATATGATCTCAACCGATCATCCCATGAACCTGCCCATTGGTCGTTTTCTTGGCAAAGGCGGATTGGAACACTGGAAAAAAGTACGCAACAAGGTGGAAGAGAAGTTTGGTGCGGATAAGGTTGATGAAATGTTCCCGGAAGAGGCGTATCAATTAACCCACAATGCACTTTTCCCGCATGATTGCATCCACGTTGAAAATCTTGGCGGCGACATTGGCTTGAAGGAATTACATAACAAGCGCATTACCCTGGGCGTTTTCCCATGGAAATTTAAAGGCGGAGAAGCAGCCTTTTGTCGGGCAGTTGCCTGGGCATAATTGTTTATCTAGCCACATGACAGTTTGTTCAAAAGAGCGTTCGTTGGTTGCCTGCACTTGTGGTGCGGCACAGGTGAGTAGGCGATGCTTTTCGCTGTATCGCCCGTCCTGGCGCACCGGGCCAGGGAAACCAACAAACGGGCAGAAATAAACCCAATTTTGTGGTTTCGATACGCTCTTCGCTTCGCTCTGAGCTACTCAACCACCTTCAAAAAAAAATGTCATGTCGCTAATTGTATATTTGTCATTGCTGCGGGCGTCGATTTTCCGCCCGAAGCAATGACGGGAATTGAGGTTTTTTATGGCAACGCGATATTTTGGTAAACGCATTAAACGTAACGAAGACCCCCGCCTTTTGACAGGGCAGGCACTATTTGTGGATGATGTAAATTTGCCCAAAATGCTCCACGCAGCCTTTCTGCGCAGTCCATATGCGCATGCGAAAATCAAGGATATTGACGTTTCGCAAGCACTGCTCCGTGAAGGTGTGGTTGCTGCGTATACTGCCTCTGACCTCGGGGATTACTGGAAGCCCGGTCCTTTGCTTGTACCGCCTCCACCTATCAAAGACATTATTTTCAATGAGCGGACACAGGTACCGTTGGCGAAGGATAAGGTCCGTTTTGCTGGAGAACCGATCGTGATGGTTTTGGCAGAGAGCCGCTATATCGCGGAGGATGCACTGGTCGATATCCAGGTGGATTATGAACCCTTGGATGTTGTAACGGATATTGAAAAAGCCTTGGAGCCAGATAGCCCATTTGTGCATGCAGAGCTCGAGTCAAATATTCAAGCTCATGTTATTCAGACAAAAGGTGATTATGAGGCCTCGAAAAAAGAGGCTGCTCTCATTATTGAACGAACCTTCAAATATGACCATGGTTGTGCGGCGGCAATGGAAAACCGCGGCATCGTCGCAGAGTGGGACCCTCGAGCGGGACGATTAACCGTCTGGGACACCACGCAGGCGCCGGTTGTGATCCGAAATGGGTTAGCTGGAATGCTTGGGCTTTCTGAACGAAATGTGCGCGTAATCGCACCATTCATTGGGGGAGGCTTTGGCCCAAAGATCATGATGTTTTATCAGGAGGAAGTGCTTGTGCCCTGGGTGGCGATGAAATTGAATCGCCCTGTCAAATGGATCGAAGACCGGGCAGAAAATTTTGTGGCCACCACTCACGAGCGTGGACAAGTGCATGATGTGGAAGCCGCTTTCGATGAGGAAGGTCGCATTCTGGGTGTTCATGATACATTTTTACATGACGCCGGCGCCTATGCTCCCTATGGATTGACGGTTCCTCTCAATAGCCAGTGTACATTGCTTGGTCCCTATGCTATTCAAAATTATTACAGCGAATTCACGGCTGTTTTCACCAATAAAACGATTGTCACCCCCTATCGCGGCGCGGGGCGTCAGCATGGTGTTTTTGTTATAGAACGATTGCTTGATCTTGCTGCGAAAAAGTTGAATATTGACCGCACAGAAATACGCCGTCGCAATTTTATTCCACCGGATGCGTTCCCGTACAACAATGAGATTATCTTTCAGGACTTTGCCCCACTTGTCTATGATAGCGGGAATTACGAACCTTTGCTGGATTCTGCTCTCGAAAAAATTGATTATCACAAATTCGTCAGCGAAATTCAACCAAAATTAAGAGCGGAGGGAAGACATGTGGGTATCGGATTAGTGGCCTATGTTGAAGGAACCGGTATCGGACCCTACGAAGGTGCAAAAGTTCAGGTGATGAGCAGCGGACGAGTCTCGGTCGTTACGGGTATTGGCACGCAAGGTCAGGGACACTTCACGAGTTTTGCGCAGATCGTTGCCGATCAACTTCAAGTCAGTGTTGACAAGATCGACGTTGTGACAGGAGACACGGATCAGTTCTACTGGGGTGCGGGAACATTTGCCAGCCGGGGCGCGGTCGTAGCGGGGAACGCCATTCACGAGGCTGCGAAAGTTGTGCGGGCGAAAATCCTGAAAGTGGCCTCTGAACATTTTGAAGCACCAGAGGAGGAGCTTGAGATAAAAGATGGCATGGTGTGCGTACAGGATATTCCGCGCATGTCCATTTCCCTGGGCGATTTGGCTAATAAAGCCAACCCTTTACGTGGTGCGGTCAAACCCGGGACTGAGCCTGGTCTCGAGGCAACCAACTATTTCGGTCCGGAAAGTGGTGCAACAGCAAGCGGTATCCATGCCATGATCGTGGAAGTCGATCCAGATACGTTCCAAATTGATATCCAAAAATATGTCGTTATCCATGATTGTGGAGAGGTCATCAATCCGCTCATCCTCGACGGACAAATTCATGGAGGTGTGGCGCAGGGGATTGGGAATGCTTTTTATGAACGGCTTGCATACGATGATTATGGCCAGTTACTCAACGGTACCTTTATGGACTATCATCTTCCCACCAGCCTGGATGTGCCCCATATCATAAGCGGACATGGGGTCACCCCATCACCGCTAAACGAGTTGGGCGTGAAGGGCGCGGGCGAGGCGGGTGCGATCCCTGTCGGCCCGTTGTTTGCACAGGCCCTCGAAGACGCCCTTTATGAGGTGGACTTTGAGATTTTGGAAATCCCGCTTAATTCGCATCGCCTGTGGGAATTGACCCGCGCTAAAACCTAACAGGCCGTATGATACTGATTACAGGTGCAGGCGGCAAAACAGGCCGATCGCTGATCAAGACGCTCTCAAATGCCGAGAGTGTCTGTGCATTGGTTCGTCATGATGAGCAAGTTTCAACGGTAAAGTCTTTAGGCGCTGAAAAAACTGTCATCGGTGATATGCGCGATGCGTCCGTAATTCGTTCTGCCATGACAGGTACGCGAGCGGTTTATCATATCTGCCCAAATATGCATCCCGAGGAAATTCTGATCGGCAGGCTACTCATTGATGAAGCCCGAAAAGCGGGTGTTGAGCATCTTGTGTATCATTCTGTCTACCATCCACAAACGGAAAAGATGGGTCATCATTGGGCTAAACTACGCGTGGAGGAATTGATATTTGAATCCGGATTGCCCTTCACCATCCTCCAACCGGCCCCCTACATGCAAAATTTGTTGGCAGAATGGAAGAATATAAATGAGACCGGCGTTTTGCGGATCCCGTATTCAGCGGAGGCAGAACTCAGTTTTGTCCACCTTGAAGACCTTGCGGAAGCCGCTAAAATCGTGTTGACTGAAGGAGGGCATACCTATTCAATTTATGAAATAGCAGGCACACCGCCCTTATCTCATAACGCTGTTGCTGAAATATTTACCGAAAAGCTGAATCGCGATGTACGGGCTGAGAAGGAAGATGTAAAAACCTGGAGGGTTCGCAACCAGGGTTTGGGCGAATACGCAATGGAAACCCTGATCAAGATGTTTGCTTATTACGATCAATGGGGATTACCGGGAAATCCCAGGATTCTGAGTTGGCTTCTGGATCGAGAGCCGGTCTCCTTGGACCGTTTTATTGAAAATCTAATCACCTGACAGTTTGCTAAAAAGAAATGTTCGTTGGTTGAGTAGCCGATGCTTTTCGGCATATCGCCCGTCCTGGCGCTCCGGGCCAGGGAAACCAACTAGCGAGTAAAAGTAACCAAATTCTGTGGTTTCGATACGCTCTTCGCTCCGTTTACTACGCTCAGATCTACTCAACCAACTTAAAAAAAGAATGTGCCAAGTAGCAATTAGTCTGTCAAGCATGAAATGACGGAAACGATTTACCTAATTGTAGTAAATAGATTACAGTTCCTGAGCGGAAGACGACTGTTTTTGAGCCTGTAGTCGAAGGACGATATCACAAAAACCGCTCTTCACCCAAGCGGGTACAGGCGACTACGCTCCGCGCCGCTCAGAGACTGGATGCATTATTTATCAAAATAAACTTGACAATGAAATAGTTGAAAATCTTATTAATGAATCTCATGCCATCCATTAAGCGCACTTCTAGCCCATCTGAAAAAAATTTAAATATTGGCCCACTACAGGTTCGGACGCGCTTGATGGAATTATTAATTTATTTCTGCAATGGACAGAAAAATATTCCTTACCTGCTGAGGGTTCCCTATGTCTTTCCTAAACGCTTTCACTGAAAATGTTCACAAATATCCCGATAAAGTTGCTTTGGAATTTATTGAGCCTCCGCTTCAAAGTTTTACCTATGCGGAACTGGATCAGTTAATCCAGCGCACTATGCTCTATTTACAAGGACTGGGGGTCGAACCTGGCGACCGAGTCGCCTTGCAATTATCGAAAAGCCTGGAATTTATCCTCCTTCATCTGGCGACCGTGCGGCTGGGAGCCATTACCCTTCCCCTTAATTTGGCATATCCACCCGAAGAATTAAAATATTTTCTGAGCGATTCCGGCGCAAAATTATTCTTTGCACTCGAATCATCCAAAGAAAATACAAAAAACATACTTTCAGAGTTACCCGATTTGCAGGATTGTATCTTTCTGAATCCATCCGAACCTGAACAATTTATTTCTCTAATCCCCGAAAGCCTAAACCCAACTCCCGATTCTCAACTCCCTGAGATCGATTTTCAGGATACAGCCATCATTATCTATACCAGCGGTACAACCGGGAGGCCTAAAGGTGCGGAAATTACGCATGGAAACATTCAATCCAATCTGGAAGCGCTCCATACCGCCTGGGGATGGAGACCCGATGATGTACTTTTGCATATTCTGCCCATTTTTCATGTGCACGGGTTATTTGTTGCCCTCCATGGCGCCTTGCACGCTGGTGCAACAACCCTGATGATGCGCGCGTTCAATGACCGAAAGACCCTGCAAAATCTGGTTGAAAGAAAATGTACCGTATTGATGGCTGTCCCCACTATTCACCGACGTTTGATCTCCATACCCAACCCGAAAGATTTTGATCTCTCACATGTCCGCTTGATCACTTCCGGCTCAGATCGCCTGCCAGATGAA
>JACKQG010006639.1_pt1 | contig 12073 bp, 9 predicted proteins | sample 8237621 | NCBI WGS metagenome assembly JACKQG01 (sample SAMN15677084, study PRJNA649215) | marine metagenome | biome: marine; feature: Black Sea; material: saline water; isolation source: suspended particulate matter (SPM) from the Black Sea western gyre | collected 2013-06-09/2013-06-10 | depth...
CAGCATTAGGCGACCAGACTTGCCGACATCATGGCGACTGAAAACCCGTTGGGCGCACCAGAACAGGTTCCTTTCGTGCAGGTAACAGAATCCGAGTCTGGTGCATTCCTTAACCTTGGCCGCGCATACTCTCTTACGCTCAATCTGACAGTTGACGCCGTCGCTGAACTCGAAACCTCTTGGTCCGAGGTGAGGTGCCGTGTCGAGCGTTGGCGTCAGAAACAAGGCGAACGCGCTCGAGATGTTACGATTTGGTACACGGTCCCCGACAACATCGCGCCTGCAGCCAAATCTCTTTTGGGCAAACATCTCGTTTGCCACGAAGAGCCTGAATTCGTTGGGATGAAGGTACTGGCATTCGTCGTCAATCCGCAGGGTGGTTTCTTTTGTGAGATTGGCCTACCCAACCTTGATTGATGTCGCCCAACAGCGCATGCCCGCACAGATCCGGCCTCCATGCCGGATACGCCTTCGGATTCACTTCCAGTTGCCGGTGTGTCACAATGGCAGTTGGTTGCTCGACGTTTTTCGCTTCGTTCGGGGCGGCGTCGGGCATGCAAACCCGTTGGGCGATCATAGATGGGCAGCAACCTCGCTCGTAGTTCCGACCAAACCGAGTGGTCGCGCGAGGGTCACTGCTACGACCTTTACGTTCTCGACGAGCAGCGAACCGAGTACACGAAAGCAGCTCGACTCTGTGATGGACGGTACACTGAAGATGGATGGTTCTACTACCGAATTGAAGCCATCTCGGAAGAGACAGAGCCACTGATTCGAGACTCCAAGATGTGGTTTGAATGGCGTTTCGATGTGGCGTCCGTTGGACGCCAGCCTCTCCCCCCCGATAAACTCGAAGGGCGTTTCTGGATGCCTGGTGGACACAAGCAGTTCTGCAAAGGGGAACAAGATGGTGTGCCCTTCAAGTACCTGTACCCACCGGGGGTGGTGACGCAGCCGAACTCATGGTCGTGTCTGTTGGTGGTGCTTCTATGCCTGACGCTTTCACTGTTAATCGTCTTCTGTGTTTGGTGGGCCATCCAGAGGGATTTGCTCACGGTTGTCGGAGTGTGTGTTGCGTTCGCCGTCTTCTGGGTTTGGCGGGCCATCCAGAGACTCCTATTTGACTGACGATTTGCGTAATGTGATGAACTGGGTTCGGCGAACACGCCGACTGGGCTCATCGCCCGCTCAGAAGAAACGCAGAGTCGCCAGGTCGCCGCCCAACAACGCACACCCGCAGGGATTCGCCATCCGTGGCGAATACGCCGTTGCCTGTGAAGGTCTGGGAAGTAACAATGCTTCTTGAGCATGTCCGGGAGACTTGACGGATGGTCCGTCGGCGTCGGGCGTGCGAACCCGTTGTCCGCCCTGGTAATTCGCTGCGATGGCTCGTGCACTTCAGATTTATGCAACGCGAGAAGATTGGCTTTCGTCCCTTGAGGTCGTTGAAGCCCAGAGACCGCTTGCTTACACCGTCACCGGATTGTTTGACGAATCTGTCCATTCCAGCTTCATCGGTGCGGTTACCATCCCAGACTTCGGTTTGGCCTTAGAAGGAAACGAGGTTCTTGAACCTTGCTATTTGGTTCACGACGCGGATGCCGAAATTGAGATTCGGCCGGTTCTGCAACGGCGTGATGGCACACTCTACGCCGTCGATCAATTGTCCAACCGATTCTCTGTTGGCCTGAAGCCCGGCGGAATGCACGGTGGCAGTATTCTGATTTCGGGACAACTCGGTACGCCAAATGAGAACCAACATAGCCGCGATATCTACCGCCTAATCTTGGGCCAAATCAAACGACGATTCAATCGCATCAAGGCGTATTGGGTTGGACCCTCTGCTGAATCGTTCCTCGACGCGGGTGGTCGTTTGTCCGTTTCCAACACTCCAAATACATTGCTTGACCTCGTTCGCTGACGTCGCCGGGCGTACAACACGACACGGCCGCAAGGCGGAGTCACCGCTCAGCGATTCCAACTCGTCGGGCTTCGTCTATACTGTCTGGTGGTTTAACCGTTTACTCCTTCGGCACGGGCGGTGACGGCCGTGCCAACCGTTGGGCGAGCCAAATGAGTCTCGAGTTCTGGCCAACTGTCTTGATCGCTTTGATCATGCTCGGCGTGCCGCTTGCTGTATGGCTATCTATGGCAGGCGATCGTCGATTTCGACGCGAATTCAATGCGCGCGAGTCGCTTGATGAGGACACGTTCCTGCGAACGTTTTACGCCTCTACTGAGGTTCCCAAGCACATTCCACGGCGTCTTCGCCCCATCTACGCAGACTACTTTCAATTGGATGCCCTTAAGCTGCGGCCTGAGGATCGTCCGCCCGACATCGTTGATTTTGATACTGTCGATCTCGTGCGCGCTATCGAGACTGAATTCAACGTGACCATCACTGATGCGGACGCGGAGACCATGGACGGTTCATTCGATTCCATCGTACAGTTCCTCGCCAAGTCCGAGGCCGCCCAACACACGGCCGCGGAGTTCGGCATCCATTCCGAATTGCCTTGAGCATTGGGTTATGGTCCATCATTTGGTAAACTAATGTTGATGCACCGCTGTTTGGCGTCACAACGTGTGGCGAGGGCAGTGCGAACGCGTTGGGCGAACAAGATCATAGGACAAGGCAATGACCACTTTTTCCGATGTTGTCGACGCGGCGGACGATTTGTCCGTCGATGAACAGGAAACGCTCGTCGAGATTCTCCGGCGGCGAATCGCGAAACGAAATCGAGAGGCTCTGGTCCGCGACGTTGCCGAGGCCCGCGCCGAGTTCCAAACCGGTCAGGCTCGCGCGTCAGCAGTGAGCGACATCATGGAGGAGTTGCGTGGTGAATCGTGAACTCATCCGAAGTACGGCGTTCATCCGTGCGGCGCGACGGCACCTGAAGAAGCACCCGCAGGCCGCCGAGGACCTGGAGGCCACTCTCTTGCTGTTGTCCGAGGATGCGTTCGATCCACGACTCAAGACGCACAAGCTCAAGGGCGACCTGGAAGGCGTCTGGGCTTGCAGTGGGGGATATGACCTGAGGATTCTCTTCGAACTTGTCCAGCACGAAGGAGCGGAAGCAATCCTCTTGCTTACGATCGGCACTCACGACGAAGTATACTGAGCCGCCCAACACCGCACGGCCGCAACGCAAGTCACCTTCGGCGTAGTGCATTCGGCGGTGGCATTGGTGGAATCAATCGTAGTTCCAACGGTATTTTTTGACACGGGCGGTGACGGCCGTGCCTCCCGTTGTGAAGCCACTCCGATCCCATCACGCGCACCATATACAGGCGTAACGCGGCCATCTGCAGATGTAAGCAAGAGCCTCGGGCTGACCCGGCGACCAAGAGCCGAAGCACGAGATTGTCGCGTCCATTCGACCGATCGCTAGCGCGCGGAGGTGGCGCACCTCTGTACTTGGCAAGATGCATTTTCGTGCGTCGGTGAAATCGACCGACGCATCGAAGTCGCACAGGCGGGTCAAGTCAAGAAAGGTTCGAATCTCGGGGTACTCTGAACGGGAACCCGGACGAGAGCCTCTCGCCGAGGCCCAATTCCAGGAATGCGAGGACTTCTCGCACACGCCCGGCAGTTCCGTCAATGAGTGGTTTCCTCCGACTTCCCGGAGAGGCAGGCGGCGCTGGGTGTAGAACGCGCCGCAGCCTAATACAATAGACGCTGTCACGAACCTGGATGGTTTGCAGGCGTTGCCCAAATAGAAAATGCTGGACAAGAAAGAACGACAGGTGATGGAAAAATCCTACTCGGCGCTACGAGCCCTTTTCGTCGTTTTCACGACTTTGGCATCGATCAGCCTATGCCCGGCTGACGAGGGCCGGCCGTGGTGGCGCGACTACCATACGGTGATCTCTTACTCCACGCACAAAGAAGGACAAGAATGGGAGCTTGGCATGATGGCCGAGCGGAGCAGTTGGCCCACCGGTTGGTATGGGGCGTGGTGGATCCAACACCAACTTGAACGTCGGGGCAAGTACGACGCCATCAGGCATGTCGAGCACTTTCGAAAGCGGGGTGTGAAGAACGTCTTCTATTTCGACGCGGGCGAGTTCGGCGAGTTTGTCGCGCTGGTCGAGGACGGCGAATTGGTTCGCAACCAGTGGGAGTTGGTATTCTACCAGGGCGAGACGGGAAAGCTGGCCTGGTTCGGCAAGGATGGGTTTTATCGCGACGAGAATCCGATACGGCTGAAGAACTACCGCGACTTCGGCCTGCCACCCTGGACGCTCCCCGACGGCAGCCGGCCATCAAGCCTCTACGACCTGGCTCGCATTTCGTTTGAAGGCCGCCGCGAAGCGTGGGACTACTCGTCGGTTCGGGTATCGCCTGAGATCGCGCGGAAGCTGAAGCTTGATGCCTTTCTCCGCGCTGGCCCCGATCCGATTCCGCCGGAGGCCGAGGGGAGTTTGGGGCGAATCTGTTCGTACGACCACTCGAATCCCTTCTTGCTAGAAGATTTCAAAGTGGGCGTCGGGATGATGCTATCTTTGAAACCGGCCTTCATCCACTTCGACAACTACTTCGACAACGAGACGGTCTATCCCCAATGGCAGGCATTCGGTCCGTGGAGCATCGAGCGTTTTCGTCGTTTCGCCGCCGCGCGACTCGACGACGCCAAACGACGCGAACTGGGCCTTGACGCTCCGGGTTTCGACCTGAAACGCTACATCGACGACAAGCCGTTCGAGTCGCGCGGGCATCGATGGCACTATCTGAACAAGCGGTGGAGCGACGACCCGATCTGGAACTTGTTCGTCACGTCCAAGCTGGCCGACAGCGACCGTTTGTTCCGGGGCCTCTATGCTTTCTGCAAAACCGAGAGCCGGCGCCTCGGATCGGAAGTCGTGGTGGTCGGCAACACGGTTCCCATCTTTCCCGGTGGCTCGCTCGTCTCGGGCGCTCTGGACATCGCGCATTTCGAGCACCACGCGGCCACGCAGTATGGACCGTTAGTCGTTCCCACGGGACTTCCGCCGTTGGGCAGACTGGGAGGCGTGGTCCGTTTGGGCGCGGCGATCAGCTCGGCCGGCTATTGCTGGCCATCGGTCTACGTCCCGAAGGAACTCAGCGGTCCCGGCCACGAGAATCTGCACAAGGTGATGGCCATGGATTGCTTGGCCAACAAGGGCGTGCTCGACTACAACCACCAATACCTGAAAGGCTACTCGCCCGGGTCAGATGAAAGCGCCGTCTGGGCCAACTGTTTCATCAAGAGCTTCTCATCATACTACGGCTCCCGCCGATCGTCGGCCGACGTAGCGCTGGTGTTTCCCGGGCACTCGCTTCCGGCCAGCGTCTCGGTGTTCACGATGGACCCGGAGAAGTGCCTTTACGATTACCTGGGTTGGGCCCAGGCCCTGACCGATCTGCACGCGCAATGGGACGCCCTGCCCGACGATCAGCTCTCGCTTGAGCGAATCAAACCGTTCAAGGTCGTCGTGCTGCCCAGCGCGGCCTGCCTTTCCGAGAAAACGATGGACGCGATCCTGGCGTACGCCGACGGAGGTGGCCGAGTGATCGTGTCGGGCGAGGTCGGCACGCGACATGGACTCGAAGAATTTCTCTGGTTCCGCGAGCCCGGCGAAACGCTCCTTGGGAGGATGTCGAGAGATTTGGGCGCGCGACAAGAGGCCGTCGAGCAAGCTGGCAACGGACGCTTTGTCCTCTGTCCGGAGACGCCCGGCAAGACCTATTACATGGACGTTGCTGACGGTGAGCGGACTGACGGCAGAGCGCGAATCCAGCAGGCCATCGACGATTGCCTGGCGGAGACCTCGGTCCAAGTCGAGACGAACGCGCCAGTCACGGTCGGTGTATTCGCCTTCTACGACGCTGACGATGCCGTTGCCGTCGACTTGGTGAACTACCAAGTCGATCCGCCGACCGATCGGCTTGCGCCCGCCGAAGGCGTGACCCTGACGATTCATCCACCGCCGGACAGGCGGTTCTCCTCGCCACGGGTGACGCTCACATCTCCCGACCTTCGCAAGGCGGCCGACGCTGCGGCCGAGCCGAAACCACCCACGCCTTGGCTCTACGAACGCATCACCCTGGAAGGCCGACTGCGAACGGATGGCGCGCTGGACCTCGATATCCCGAAATTCGACATCTACTGTACCGTGACCGTGGCTACGCGTTAGGCAAGCATATGTGCTATTCCTCACCGCTAGTGTTATACTACGCGGATCGTCTACGCCGTACGGCAATGCAAGACATCGAGAACCTAGGAGTACCCACCATGCAAAAAGTAACAGTACCATTGATTCTGGCCAGCTTGTGGTGTGCGGTAGCGGCAGCGGAAACGCCGTACAAGAAGCTGCACTTGACCGACAAGTTCTATTCCGAAGGCGCGTATTGCGCCGACTTTAACCGCGACGGCAAGTTGGACGTCGTATCCGGGCCCTACTGGTACGAAGGACCGGACTTTCAGCAACGCCACGAGGTCCGCGAGCCGAAGGAATTTGATCCCAAAGGCTATTCCGACAACTTCCTGACCTACACCGACGATTTCAACGGCGACGGTTGGGCGGACATCTTGTACGTGCCGTGGCCCGGCAAGGATTCCTTTTGGTACGAGAACCCTGCCGGAAAAGACGAGCACTGGAAGGCGCACGCCGCTCTGAAGAACGTGGGCAACGAATCGCCGATGTGGGGTGACGTGAACGGTGATGGACGCCCCGATCTGGTATTCAATATCGACGGCTTCTTGGGCTTCGGCACCTGGGACCCCGCCAAGCCGAATGAACCGTGGGTGTTCCATCCGGTCAGCACCAAGGGCGGCTATCAGAAGTACTCGCACGGCGTGGGTATCGGCGACATCAACGGCGACGGCCGCGTCGACGTTCTGGAGAGCGTTTGCTGGTGGGAACAGCCCGCCGACCCGCAGCCAGGCCAACCTTGGATCCGCCATGACTACAAATTTGCCGCCGCCGCCGCCCAATTGTTGGTTTACGATATCGACGGGGACGGTCTAAACGATGTGATCACCTCCTGGCATTGTCATCTCTACGGCCTGGTCTGGCATAAGCAGACGCGTGGCGACGCGGGCCAGATTGACTTCCAGCAGAATGTGATTATGCCGTCGGAACCCGATCTGAATTCGGATGACTTGCGGATCAGTCAGTTACACGCCTTCGACTTGGCCGACATGAACGGCGACGGTTTGATGGACGTACTGACCGGCAAGCGGTTTTGGGCCCACGGCCCCAAGGGCGACAAGGAACCGAATGCGCCGGCCGTGGTCTACTGGTTCCAGTTGCAGCGCAATGCCGACAAGAGCGTGCGTTTCATCCCCCACCAGGTCGACGACGATTCGGGAGTCGGTACGCAAGTTGCCGCTGCGGATCTGAACGACGACAAGACGCCTGACGTCATTGTCGGCAATAAGAAGGGCACGTTCGTGTTTCTCAGCAAGTAGGGCGATTCGGAATGACGATGACCCCACGTGAACGCGTCCTGACAGCGCTCGATCATGACACGCCCGATCGCACGCCGCGCGACTTTTGGGCGGAAAAGCCCACGTGGAAACGATTGTTCGCCCACGTGGGACACGACGACCGGGCGCAGTTGCTGGACGACTTGGGCGTCGACGTGCGTCACCTCGAATTGGACGGCCCGGCCGAGCGACACGTCGGCGAGGGCGTCTACCAAAACTTCTGGGGCGAACGTTACATCTATCGCCAGACGCCGTGGGGCCCGATGCGCGAGGACACGTGCGGAGCGCTGACCGACGCGCAGACCATGGCCGACCTGGAGAGTTTTCCCTGGCCGACGCCCGATCAGTTCGACCACGCATCGCTCGTCGCGCAGTGTGAGCGCTTCGACGATTACGCGATCCTGTACGGTTTCGCGGATGTCTGGCAACGTCCCGGATTGGTTCGCGGCTGGGAGGGCATGTTCCTGGACATGGCCACGCGGCCCGAGTGGGCGCATTTTCTCTCGCGAAAGTTCACCGATTTCTACAAGGAGGACTACACGCGGGCGGCAGAAGCCACAAACGGGCGCATCGACCTGTACCTGCTGATCAGCGATCTGGGAAGCCAGCATGGACCGCTGATTTCAGTCCCCATGTTTCGCGAATTCGTCGCTCCGTACCTGCGAGAGATGATCGATTGCATTCACGGCTTGGGCGGAAGGGTACTTTTTCACAGTTGCGGCTTGATCCGACCGTTGATCCCGGAGCTGATCGAGTTGGGCATCGATGTACTGGACCCGATTCAACCCGTCGGGCCGGAGATGTCCCCCGAAGAACTCAGGGCCGAGTTCGGCGACCGGCTAAGTTTTCACGGCGGCATCGACATGCAGCATCTGCTGCCGCACGGCACCGCAGACGACGTTCGCGCGGAGGTCCGCCGATATTGCGATGTCTTCGCACGCGACGGCGGATACATCTTGGGGCCGGCCCATCTGTTCCAGCCCGACGTCCCGCCAGAGAATATCGTGGCCGTGTATCTTCGCCGTGGAGCATTGTGATGAGACAATGCGTTCTGCCGTGTCTACTGACTTCCATTCTCCTTGCCCGATTGCGCCCGTAGCGGCTGATGACCAGAAATGGACTTGTTGCCGCGGGCCCAATGGTTGCGGTGGCGGTCAGACGCGTCGAGACAGCCATCGCCACGCATTAGGCGAATTCATGTCGAATGCCGAAGCCGGTCAGAAGGTGTCGAAAACGGAATCGACGTTATCTGCCGCGAGCAAATCGCGATCGACGGTCTGTTCGTCCTCCTCTTCCGACCCTGCGATCTTTCCAATCACCGAGAGTCGCCGTGGCGAGAAAGCTGAGCGTTCGGTCGCGGCGAATGGCCACCCGGATGCGATCGACCCTACCGCTTCGTCCAAGATCTCTAGCCGGACTGTTTCGTCACGTCCGTGAATCCCTTCGATCCCTAACGTCCGAGTATCGATCTGGGCTCCCAGGTCTCTGGAGAACTCTGATTGAAGTGCCCCGTCATATGGGGCGACTGCATCGTGTCGAAAGGCAACCTCCAGAGTTGAATTCATGATGGAAGCTTCGTCATGCTCGAATCCAAGCACGTGGCCAAACTCGTGAGTAACGGCGTTCAGTAAATCCATCCGACCCGGCGAACCACTATCAACAGACCAGCCGTATCCGGAAGCGTCTTGGTCGAACCAGACTGCATCAGGAGAGGCGGCGCCGAGATAACGTCCGGGAAGATTTGCGACATAGATCGGGATCTGACTCAGCCGAGCCATGTCCGCATCACTCGCCCCATTTGTGTACCAGTAGTCTCTCGCCTGGCCAACAACGAGATCGAGTTGAGAAGATGTCAACGCCTCGACTGGCACCTGACTCGGTGCTGCCGACGCAGCCATCAATGGCGAACCCGGAAGCGCCGATTGAATCGCCGCGTTGGCTGCGTCAATCAACGGTTGCCCTTGCGCGGGAGTCAGATCCCCGTCGTCCATCAGGTCGACTACCTTGTCGATGAACTTTTCTAGATTCTTGATCCCCTTGTCGCCTTTGTTTTGGTCGAACTCGTCAACAGCCTTGCCGAGTTCCTTGATCAGCTTGCCGCCGTCTTTGCTCGACAGAATGTTGGTGTCGACGAGACTTTGAACATCACCAATGATTTGTTGTGAAAGCTGTTGGGGGACAACGATCGCCGCAGAGGCAATCGCGTCATTCGCGGCATCGATCAATGCCCGAGCCGCCGCCGGATCGAGCTTTCCTTTGTCCGACAGTTTGTCAACGTCCTTTATGAACTTCTCCAGCTCCTTGATCACCTTGTCGTTCTTCGCCTCGGCGAGTTTCTCGGTCGCTTTATCCAGACGTTTGAGTAGCTTGTCTCCATCCTTATGGCTCAGCCCACCGCCGTCAATCAGCGCCTGAATGTCGTCGGCGAGATTCTGAAGTTGCTGCAGCGCGTTCGTTGGATCAACCGTGATCGTGAATGTCTGAATCGTGGATGAATCGTTGCCGCCGTTGGCCGTTCCACCATCGTCCTGTACTTGGACGTCGAACGTCGACGTACCAGACGCGCCGGGGGCGGAAGTGTACGTCAAGGTGCCGTTGGCAGCTACGGTCGGAGCTGCGGAAAACAGCGCGGCGTTACCGATGTTGGAGACTGCATAGGTAGCCGTTTGCGCGGACTCGTTGGCGGGACCTGGATCAAACGTTGCCCAACTCAGGATCGTCTGCGGCCCCAGATCTTGATCGACTGCCGGCGGATCGGTGGCTGCGAACGACGGTTCGTCATTGACCGGGTTGACGGTGATCGTGAACTGCTGCGCTTGCGAAGTGTCGTCGCCACTGTTGGCCGTGCCGCCGTTGTCTTGAACCTGAACGTCGAATGTGGATGTACCGTTCGCATCTGCGGCAGGTGTGTACGTCAGATTTCCGCTGACATCGACACTTGGCGCGACATCGAACAAGCTTGCGTTGCTGATATTGCTGACCGGGTAGACGAGCACACTCTGTCCCGATTCGTTCGCCGCACCTGGATCAAACACCGCCCAGCCGTTAAGGCTTTGCGCGCCTGCGTCTTCGTTCACAGTCGGTGGGGTTGAGGCGACAAATGTTGGTTCGTCATTGACCGCGTCAACGATGATCGTGAACTGCTGCGTCTGCGACGTGTCATCGCCACCGTTCGGCGTGCCGCTGTTGTCTTGAACCGCGATGTCGAACGTGGATGTGCCATTGGCCTCCGCCGCGGGTGTGTAAGTTAGATTACCGCTGCCATCAATACTCGGCGCGACCGCGAATAGGCTTGCATTGTTGATGTTGGTGACCGTGTAGGCGAGCACGTTCTGACCGGACTCGTTCGCCGCACCGGGATCGAACGCTGCCCAGCCATTTACTGTCTGGGCACCAGCGTCTTCGTCGACCGCCGGTGGATTCGAGGCGGTGAAGGTTGGTTCGTCGTTGACGGCGTTTACAGTGATGGTGAATTGCTGCACTTGTGACGTGTCATCACCGCCGTTGGCCGTACCACCGTCGTCCTGGACTTGAACGTCGAATGTGGCCGTACCATTGGCATCCGCGGTAGGTGTGTAGGTTAAATTGCCGCTGGCATCCACGCTGGGCGCTACGGCGAAGAGGCTCGGATTGCTGATGTTGCTGACCGTGTAGGCCAGCACACTCTGCCCCGACTCGTTCGCAGCACCGGGATCAAACACCGCCCAGCCGTTGACCGTTTGTGCTCCGTCGTCTTCGTTGACCGCGGGCGGGTTCGCTGCCGTGAAGGCCGGCTCGTCGTTGACGGCGTTGACAGTGACCGTGAACTGCTGCACTTGCGAAGTGTCATCACCTCCGTTGGACGTGCCACCGTCGTCCTGGACTTGAAGGTCAAACGTGGACGCGCCGTTGGCATTCGCGGCCGGTGTGTAAGTCAGATTGCCGCTGGCATCCACGCCGGGTGCCACGGCGAAGAGACTTGGATTGCTGATGTTGCTGACTGTGTAGGCCAGCACACTCTGGCCAGATTCGTTGGCTGCGCCCGGAGCAAACACGGCCCAGCCGTTAGCCGTTTGTGCTCCGGCGTCTTCGTTGACCGCCGGTGGGTTGGACGCAGTGAATGATGGCTCGTCGTTGATGGCGTTAACGGTGATCGTGAACTGCTGCGATTGCGAAGCGTCGTCGCCGCCGTTGGCCGTGCCGCCGTCGTCTTGGACTTGAACATCAAACGTCGACGTGCCGTTAACGTTGGCCGCTGGAGTGTAAGTCAGATTGCCGCTAGCATCCACACTCGGCGCGACGGCAAACAGGCTCGCGTTGCTGATGTTGCTGACGGTGTAGGCAAGCACGCTCTGACCGGACTCGTTAGCGGGGCCTGGATTGAACGCTGCCCAACCATTGACTGCCTGGGCACCAGCGTCTTCGTTGACCGCCGGTGGATTGGTTGCAGTGAAGGTCGGTTCGTCGTTGACCGCGTCGACATCGATCGTCACCGTCCCGATATCCGATCCTGTGTCGTCATCAACAACCGTGAAATCGAATGTGTCGGTTCCGAAAAAATCAGGGTCCGGCGTATATGTCGCGGTGCCGTTCGTGGCGATCGTGACCGAGCCGCCTTGCGTGGTCGGGAACGTACCTGC
>JACKQG010000964.1_pt2 | contig 12068 bp, 13 predicted proteins | sample 8237621 | NCBI WGS metagenome assembly JACKQG01 (sample SAMN15677084, study PRJNA649215) | marine metagenome | biome: marine; feature: Black Sea; material: saline water; isolation source: suspended particulate matter (SPM) from the Black Sea western gyre | collected 2013-06-09/2013-06-10 | depth...
GTCGACCCCACCCGCGAACGGCTTACCGTCCTCTACACTGGCCCAATCCCCGACCTGCTTCAAAATGAAGCGCAGGCCATCATGACGGGTCATATCGAAGCAGACGGCATCTTCTACGCAGATGAGCTATTGCTCAAATGCCCAACCAAATATGAAGAAGCTATTCCTGAGCAATCCGAGGGATAAGCTCAATCTCAAAAATTAAAATGTGAAATGGCAGTCACATACAACTCGTCAAATTGGGTTCGTGGCTGTCATTTTGTTGCAAAGGAGTAATTTTATGCTTCCCAGTCTTGGATATGGTGTCTTGGTCCTGACTTTATTGGTTACACTATATAGTGTGGGGATTGCCCTTTACGGAGAATCAAAAAAATCCGCAGCGATGATCGAGAGTGCCCGCCGCGCCATGCTACTCACCTGGCCACTGCTCACAATTACAGCCGCGGTCCTGATTTATTTGCTCGTCAATGAGCACTACGAAGTCGAATACGTCTATTCGGTAACAAATAGCACCATGCCACTCTATCTCAAAATTACGGCCTGGTGGGGTGGACAACCTGGCTCACTCCTCTTTTGGGGTTGGCTGCTTTCCAGCTTTACTTCGGCAGTCACCCTGCGCAAATGGGACCGCGACCGGGAGTTACTTCCCTGGGTGCTGGTTGTTGCAGGGATAACATTGGCCTTCTTTTTAGCACTAAATGTTTTCTTTGAAAATCCCTTTAGACTTATCCCCGGCATCCCCCCGGTAGATGGACGTGGATTGAATCCTCTCTTACGTCACCCGGGCATGATCATCCATCCACCTGCGCAGTATTTGGGATTTGTGGCCTTCACAATCCCCTTTGCCTTTGCGATCGCAGCCCTTATTACAGGCCGCACCGATGATCGTTGGCTCCGCATCACCCGTCGCTGGACACTTTGGGCCTGGCTCTTCCTTTCATTGGGGCTGGTTCTAGGGATGCGCTGGGCTTACGATGTGCTTGGCTGGGGAGGCTATTGGGGCTGGGATCCGGTCGAAATCGCCGCGCTAATGCCCTGGCTGACAGGTACCGCTTTCCTGCACTCGGTCATGATCCAGGAAAAACGCGGGATGTTGAAGCATTGGAATATGATCCTGATCATTCTGACCTTTGATCTTGTTCTCTTTGGTACATTCCTGACCCGTTCAGGTGTCTTATCATCGGTCCACGCTTTCGCGCAAAGTGCAATCGGTCCGATGTTCTTTGTCTTTATCGGGTTCACCTTCATCACCTCGATTGGCTTATTGATCTATCGCTGGGCAGATTTGAAATCTGAAACCGAAATGAATTCGATGCTCTCCCGTGAGGCGCTCTTCCTGTTGAATAACCTTTTCTTCCTGAGCATTTTGGTCGTCAGCTTCTGGGGGGTAATCTTCCCCCTGCTTTCCGAGCTATTCACCGGCTCAAAAGTGACCGTTGGACCTCCCTTCTATGAGCGTGCCACCGGCCCGATCTGGGGTGGCCTGATCCTGTTGATGGGTGTTGCCCCCCTCTCTGCCTGGGGTCACTCCACCATTAAAACACTCGGGCGTGCCATTTGGAAACCAGCCCTCTTTGCCCTGCTCGCCCCCATTTATGCTTATCTCAGCGGTATCCACAATTGGATTGCCCTGGGCGGCTTCACCCTGGTAGCACTGGTCATCACTGTGACCCTCTACGAATTTTGGCGAGGGGCGCGTGCCCGCAGCCGTAAATCAGACGAGAATTTCATCACCGCCCTGTGGCAACTGATCAAGCGTAACCGCCGTCGCTATGGTGGCTATATCATCCATATCAGCATGGTTTTAATGGCGATCGGTATTATCGGTATCGAACTCTTTCAAACCGAAACTCAAAAACACATTGCTGTTAACGATACAATCTCACTGGCCGGTTATGACCTGCATTACGATCAATTGGATCAGTTCCGCCACAAAGATGGTCGTTGGATCACCCGTGCAGAAATTAGCGTAAGCAAGGATGGCGAGGACATTGGGAATATCGCTCCACGCTTCGATATTTACCCGGATGGGCAACCGATGACCATCCCCGGCGTTCGCAGCACCCTTGTTGATGATATTTACGTGGTTCTGATCAACTGGGAAGGAATCACCCCTGAAAGCACTCCATTCAAGGTTTATCACAACCCACTCGTAAAATGGGTCTGGATTGGCAGTTATGTTTTCATCATTGGTATTTTAATTGCAGCCTGGCCCGAAAAAGAGGATTAATAGATAAAAAAGTGCGTCGCACCTGTGGAAGGGCTTGCTACTGTTTAGGAAAGTTGCTGTGTCTATAAGCATTTCCCCATAAAAGGGATTACAGTTCCTGAGCGGAGCGACCAAACGGGAGCGCAGTCGCCTGTACCCGAATGGGTGAAGGATGAGTTATGCAAACGCCACGCTTCGTCTCCGCTCAGAGACTGGGTGCTTCTCAAAAAGGAATAATTATGAAAAAAATCTACCCTCTGATGCTGATCGTTATTCTGCTCGCTCTGCTCTCTGTGAGTACGGTTGCCGCCCAGGATGGTGTGGATGATGTCAGCGATGACCAGGTTAACGCCATTGCCAAACAACTTTTCTGCCCGGTCTGTGAGAATACGCCCCTCGATGTTTGTGAGACCCAAGCCTGCAAACAATGGCGTGAGCTGATCCGGTTGAAGATATCAGAAGGCTGGACAGAACCTGAGATCAAGCAGTATTTTGTCGATAATTACGGCGAACGCGTGCTTTCAGAACCGAAACGCGAGGGCTTCAGCTTGCTGGTCTATTTCGTACCGCCCATGATCATACTTTTTGGCGCAGTGATCCTCTTCCGCGCGTTGCGGGAATGGAAAATCGACGGGGACGATGCTCCTGAAATGGGGGCAAGCTCAGGGTTCACGGACGATTCGGGTGATTCCGATGATGATTATATTGCTCGCCTGGAAGAAGAAATGCGTAAACAAGACTAAAAATCCCTCCCCCGCAAGCAAGAGATGGACTGGTTCTCCTCCTGTGAAACGGGGGGAGTTAGAGGGGGGCAAAATGGAGAATAATATGACTGAAGAAAATATTCCTGAAAACACAGCCCCAAATCGAGGGGTACCGCTTTGGGCCCAGATCACCATCTGGACAGCTTTGGTTGCCCTGCTGGTGGTTGTCTTTATGGGCCTGCAACGCGCTCAACAAGGGCATGTGCCTGAGGGTAGTAAAACTGAAGGATTTAGCTTCACTATGCCGCTCTTCGATGGCTACGGGTATGAAGGCCAATCAGAGATCGCGCTGGAATCTTTGCGCGGCAAGATCGTGGTGCTCAATTTCTGGGCGTCCTGGTGTGTAACCTGCAAAGATGAGGCGCGTGAACTTGAAGAGGCCTGGCGCTATTATCAGCCCGGTGGCGAGGTGGTATTCCTCGGTATTGATTATGTCGATACGGAGCCTGAAGCGCTCGGCTACCTCAAGGAATTTGATATTACCTACCCCAACGGCCCCGATATGGGCACCAAAATTTCACAGGCCTTTCGCATTCAGGGTGTCCCTGAAACCTATTTTCTTGATCGAAATGGCGTTGTTAAGCATGTTCAACTTGGCCCATTCAGCTCTACCGGGCAGATCATGGCTCAGATCGAATCGCTCCTGGCTGAATAAAGTATTTTACCCAAATACTCTCTTAGGTCTACATAACAAGAAAGAAAAACTATGGATATTGGCGCTATTTTCTTACTTCTCGCTTTGATAACTTTGGTTGGCATGTATCTGGCACAGCCCTTTTTGGAACGACGCAATCAAATCGTCTCTGCCGAAGAACTGGAACTATCTTCCCTTCTCGCTGAACGTGATCGTTATATTAGCGCGCTCAAGGAATTGGATTTTGATCATACCCTGGGCAAGATCCCAGCCGGGGAATATCCTGTCCAGCGCGAGGAATTGCTTAATAAAGGCGTGGACGCCCTCCGTCGTCTGGATGCTTATCAGGCTGGCGGGGCTCAGACAACGACAGCAGAAGATCGCCTTGAGGCCGTCATCGCTGCCCACCGTGCAGATGCAACTGATGCTCCTGGTGCGGATGGCACAGATGATGAACTTGAATCACTCATTGCAGCACGACGGAGCAAGCGCAAAGAAAAATCAGGAGGATTTTGCCCGAACTGCGGACATCCCATCCTGGGCAATGACAAATTCTGTACAAACTGCGGAAAAGCTAAATCGTAAATCCGTAATGATGGGGGTAAACTCACCCTGGCAAAAGGATCTCGTATGAAATCTCGTTTCATCATTTTATTCACTTTATCAGTGCTACTTTCATCCTGTGTTTCGTTGGCTGAGGATATTACGCCACCGCCGAATTACGTTGCCCCAACGCCTCGTCCAACAATGGCACCGGCCTGGCCTGAAAAAACTCCCAACGCCGCAAACGGCGCACCTATTTTCGCTGAAAAATGTGCTCCCTGCCACGGCGAGACGGGGCTGGGCGATGGTGTTCAAAGCGCACAACTTCCCAATCCCGCCACTGCGCTCGGTTCAGCCGATATCGCTGCAGAAGCTTCCCCGGTTGATTGGTACATTGCTGTCACAAAAGGAAATCTTGAATCATTCATGCCGCCCTTCACCAGTCTCTCTGATGCAGAACGCTGGGATGTGGTTGCCTATGCCTTTAGTTTGAGTACCTCCTCAGAGGAGATTGCTCGCGGCGAAAACCTGTATCAGGCTGAGTGTGCTGAATGTCATGGCGAAGATGGAACAGGGGCTACATCTACGATCGATTTTACAGACCAGGACTTCATGTCTACTCGCTCGGCAGCCTTGCAGGCAGAAACTATCATTGCTGGAACAGATAGCGACATGCCCCCTTATGGTGAGAAATTCAGCGATGCGGAAATTTCCGCGCTGACGAGTTATATCCGTTCCTTTACTTTTGACTTCGCCCTTGAAGAAGCGACCGCGGATGAACCGGTGGCTACCGAACCCTCGGCTGTAGATACAGCAGAAACACCCCTCGCCGAATCCACACCCGATGGGGATGAGCAAACCCCAACAGAGGCAGTCGCGGCAGAGCCAACGGCACCCCCCATCCTGGAAGGTTTTGGGACCATTACCGGCACGGTTACAAATGGCTCGGGTGGTGAGCTGCCCTCAGGTTTAATCGTCGAATTGCAGGGCTACGATCATGATGTGGCGACTGGGAGCTTTAATGAAGCGCTCCTGGTAGAAGCACCCATCGCTGCAGATGGAACCTTTATTTTTGAAAATATCGAAATGCCCGATCAACGCGCTTTTGTGACAGTTGTCTATGAAGGCGAGCTCTCTTATGGCTCTGAGCCAGGGTTTGTGACTGAGGGGATCAACACACTCGACCTGCCCATCACTTATTATCCAACCAAAACTGATGCCTCTGTGCTGAGCGTGGATCGTTTGCATATCTTCTTTGAATTTCCTGACCCCAGCTTCGAGATCGTACAGGTTATAGAAGTTTTCGTGGTGACAAACCCAACCGATTATGCCATCGCTCCCGAAGAAGAGGGACAGGCTGTGCTTGAGTTCGTCCTGCCCGAAGATGCCGAAAATATTCAATTTGAAGACGGGGCTTTTGGCGAACGCTATACCAAAACAGAGCATGGCTTTGGCGATACCGCTGCCGTTGCACCAGGCATGGGACAGCACCAGATCATCGTTTTCTTCGAACTGCCATACGGCAAAAAGATGGACTTCACACAGGCGATCAATCACCCCATCAGTTCGGCCATTGCCATGGTTCCGCAAGGGATCAAGCTCAAAAGCGATATGCTCCAAAACAGCGGCCAACGCGACGCCCAAGGCTTGGTGTACGATGTTTACGCAAGCCAACCCCTACCGATTGGTGCAATGCTGACGATGAATATTTCGGGTAAACTTGCCTCCAATACTCCTGTCAGCGAAGCTGATTCACAGAAAAATATCATTTTTGGTGCCATTTCCTTTGGCGTCGTCTTGATCGGCGCGGGTCTGTGGTACTTTAGACGCAGCAAGGAAGACGACGATTTATACGATGACGATGATGAGGTCGAATTTGATGATGCTGAAAAGATCATGGATGCCATCATCGCCCTTGACGACGCATTTCGCGCTGGTGATATCAGCGAAGAAGTCTTCAATAAACGCCGCGCTGATTTAAAAACGCAGTTGAAAGAATTAATTTAAACACTTATGATAAAAGTTCGCAAACTCGTCAAACGTTTTGGTCTAAAAACAGTCTTGCGCGGCATGGATTTCTCCGTTGAATCGGGAGAATTCGTTGCCTTGATCGGGCCGAATGGCGCGGGGAAAACCACTTTTCTGCGCATCCTGGCCTCGTTGGCGCGTCCCTCCATGGGACTGGTGAGCGTTGCCGGGTATCAACTCCCCAGGCAGGCCGCAGATGTACGTCGACGGCTGGGAGTGGTTTCCCATCAACCCCTGCTCTATGTCGATCTGACGGCTGCCGAAAATATGACCTTCTATGGACGGATGTACAATCTTCCCAATCTTAATGACCGAATCGATGAGGTTATCGAGTTGGTCGGGTTAACAAATCGACGGAACGACCTCGTCCGGACATATTCCCGCGGGATGCAACAACGGCTTGCCATTGGGCGTGCTGTTCTCCACAACCCGGACGTGATACTCTTCGACGAGCCTTATACCGGTCTAGATCAGGATGCCTCTGCCATGCTCGATGAGGTACTCCGCACCGTCGCTGCCCGTGGTCGGACCGTGGTAATGACCTCTCATGATCTGGCCCGCACCGAGGATCTTGCCACCCGCTTTGATGTGCTCTCACGCGGCAAGATCGCAGCCTCAGCCACACATAAGGATTTTGGTTCAGGGAATTTACTGAGTTTCTACAAAGGTGTGCTGGAAGAGGGGAGGCAGAATTGAAAAAGATAATAGAAGATAGAAGTCCCCTCTCCCTCAGGGAGAGGGCGGAGGGTGAGGGTAAAACCCCCTCTGGCAACTACCTGCGTGCCATCGGCGCTGTCGCCTGGAAAGATCTGGCCGCAGAACTGCGCTCAAAAGAATTGCTTTCCGCGATGCTGGTCTTCGCCCTTTTGGTCATCTTTATCTTCAACTTCGCCCTTGAACTGGATGTGAAAACACGCGACTCAGTTACCTCCGGTGTTCTCTGGGTGACCTTTGTCTTTGCTGGAACTTTGGGTCTCAATCGCTCAATGGCCATCGAAAAAGATCGCGGCTGCCTGGATGGGCTGCTGCTCGCACCCGTCGATCGGAGCGCGATCTATTTTGGGAAGGCGATCAGCAATCTGGCCTTTATGTTGATTGTTGAAATCATTGTATTACCTGTTTATAGCCTTCTATACAATACCAATCTTTTTCAACCAGGTTTGCTTCTGATCATTCTGCTCGGATCTATCGGTTATACTGCTGTTGGCACCTTGCTCTCGGCAATGAGCGTCCAAACCCGCACAAGGGATGTGATGCTCCCAATCCTGCTTTTCCCAATCATTTTACCCGTTGTGATCGCAGCCATCAGGGCCAGCGGAGCCTATTTACAAAATATGCCCTTCGACCAGATTTTGCCCTGGCTCAACCTATTAATTGTTTACGATGTGATTTTCATTGCAGTCGCCTTTATGGTTTTTGACTACGTCGTTGAAGAATAATTTATTGGAGAATATTTTATGAAAACAAAACCTTCTGCACTCAAAGCACTCGATATTGCCTCTCTCATCCTGTTGGCCGTCGCCACTTACCTGGCATTGGTTTTTGCGCCAACCGAGCGGGTAATGGGAGATGTCCAACGTGTCTTCTACTTCCACGTCGCAACGGCCTGGGTCGGTTTACTGGGATTTGTCGCCGCGGGCGTGACCGGCATCATCTACCTGCGCACCCAGGACCTGAAATGGGATCTGGTGGAGCAGGCAGCAGTTGAGATCAGCCTGGTCTTCTTCTTTATTACCATTATCCTTGGTTCGATCTGGGCACGCCCGATCTGGAATACCTGGTGGACATGGGACCCGCGTCTGACCTCCGCCTCCATCGTTGAGCTGATCTACCTCGCCTACCTGATGCTGCGCCAGGGCATCGAAGATCCTGACCGCCGGGCACGTTTTGGCGCGGTCTACACCCTGGTTGGTGCGATCAGTGTTCCGATCACCTTTCTTTCCATCCGCCTCTTCCGCACCATTCACCCGGTCGTGATCGGCAATGAAAGTTCAGCTGCCGAAGGTGGCTTTGCCATGACCGGCGATATGAAAATCGCCTTCTTCTTCGCGCTTTTCGCCTTCACCATCATCTTTATCGATCTCTTCTGGAACCGCATCCGCCTCGGACATTTACAGCAAAAGGTGGAGCAATTGAAATTAAAGGTAATGGACTAAAAAACCTTAACACAAAGGTCACGAGGAATATCTTTGCCTGCACTGTGCGCAGGCACACGTGTGTTCTTTGTGCCTTTGTGGTGAATAAATAGGAGCCAAAAATGTTATTTCAAAATACCATCGATACGTCCAGTTATATGATCGCCGGATATTCAATTTTCTTCGGCGTGACCATTATTTACCTTTTCAGCCTCTACACTCGCTGGCGCAACCTGCTCCGCGATCTTGAAACACTGGAAGAATTGGAAGACAAATAAATCTACATTCTTTGATGACAGTTACTTTTGAAGTGACTGTCATCTTGGAAAAAGCCTGCCTTTGCAGGCTTTTTTGATTCCCAACAGTGCTATACTTTGGAGAAAGAGGTAAAACAAAAAAAGTATCTCAATATTCAGGCCAGGTATGAAACCAAATAGAATTATTTTAATCAGACACGGAGAATCAGAAGGAAATGTTGATCGGGAACAATATGGCAAAATTCCCGATTTCTCTCTGAATTTAACAGAAAAAGGGATAGATCAGGCCAGGAAAGCAGGCGCTGAAATAAAAAATATCATTGGTGCTGAAACGGTTGGCGTATATATCTCTCCCTTTTATCGAACACGACAGACTCTTAAATATCTCAGGGAAAATATCGAAGAAAATATTACCAGCGCATCCGAAGACCCTCGCATCCGCGAACAGGAATGGGGGCATCTCAGACCACTGGAAGAAAATGAAGACATAAAAATCGAGCGTAATGAATACAGTACATTTTACTTCCGAATTCCTGATGGAGAATCTGGCGCAGATGTTTTTGATCGGGTCAGTACCTTTCTGGAAACGCTCCATCGTGATTTTCGAAAACCGGACTTCCCCGAAAATGCGCTCATCGTTACTCACGGCATGACCTTACGTCTTTTCCTCATGCGCTGGTATCACTGGACAGTGGAAGAATTCGAAAATATCCGCAACCCAAAGAATTGTCAAATTATTGTCATGGAAAAGCAGGATGATGATAAATATGAACTAATTGGCGACCTGAAAAAGAGAAATCCTTGACAACCTTCAAAGCCATCTTCTCCCCCATTTCCGCCTCTGAAACGCTGAAAAAACGAGGGCAAGCCATTCGTGAGTGCGTCCGCGAGGTCGGGTTTCATGGCGCAACGGCGCTGGTCGCCATTGGCGTCGAATAAAATCCAAGTAGTGCCTCGCACCAAACCGATGGGAGCACCCCACACAGTACGGTGCGAGGCACTGCCTAATCATAAAAGGAAAAAATATGACCAACCCACATCTCTCTCTTGACCAGAAGATCGTCGGCGATATCTACACCAGCGGCGAGTCGATGGAAAATCTCTCGGTGCTCTGCGATGATTTCGGCTCCCGCTTTGGTGGCACAAAAGGCGAGCGTTTGGCCGCTGATTTCATCAAAGCCAAATATAAAGAATATGGCCTGAGCAATGCCCATCTGGAGCCTTTCGAATATCTTGGCTGGGAACGCGGCGAAGTTAAACTTGAGATCATCAGTCCGATCCAAAAAGAGATTCCCTGTATCACGCTGCCACATTCGCCACCTGTTACTATGGAGGCTGAAATCTTCGATATAGGCCCGGGTGCGCCAAATGATTTTGATACCCTTGGCGACAAGATCAAGGGCAAGATATTGATGACCAATAGTGAAATTTTCCCGAAGAAGGTCAAGCGCTGGGTCCATCGCCAGGAAAAATATGGGCGCAGTCTGATGGCGGGTGCGATCGGTTTTATTTTTGTCAACCATTATCCTGGCTACGGTCCGGCAACGGGTGGGATCGGCGATTATGACTCGGCAGGGCCAATTCCTGGCATTTCGATCACCAGGGAGGACGGTGCCTTTATCCAGCGGCTCGCGAAACGCAAGGGAACCGTCAAAATCAGGTTAACCAGCACTGACAAACTTTCCAAGATGACTTCCTGGAACGTGGTCGGCGAATTGCCCGGCACAGTGAAACCGGAGGAGATCATTATGCTCGGCAGTCATTACGATGGGCATGATATATCTCAAGGAGCCAGCGATCCGGCATCCGGTGTGGTTGCTGTAATGGAAGCTGCCCGGGTTTTGGCAAAATATGCCGGAAAACTACCGCGCACGATCCGCTTTGTGATGTGGGGCGTCGAAGAAATCGGCCTGCTTGGTTCCTATGAATATGCGCGTGCTCATGCCGACGAACTAGAGAATATTCGTTTCTATCTCAATATGGATGGCGCAGGTGGAAGCCCCTCCAAGGATATCAATCTTCATGAGTGGCCCTCCTTGCAGGATACTGTCGAAGGCTATCGAAAAGAAATGGCGCTTGATTTTGCGATTGGGCAGGCCTTCCATTCGGCTTCCGACCATTACCCCTTCCTGCTCAAGGGCGTAATCACCGCAGGCATCGAAGCCGTCCAAATAACCCGTGGCGGACGCGGGTATGGTCACACACAATACGACACGGTGGATAAGGTCACCTTGCAGGGTTTGCAGGATGCGGCCTCCCTGGCGGCCCGGATGGCGCTCCGCGTTGCGCTCGAGGAAAATTGGCCTGCTTCCCCGCGGGATGCAGAATCTGTTGACAAGCTTTTGAATCAGCCGGACCGCACCGAGATTCAGGCTTATCTCAAAAGGGTGAAAGCTTTTTACAAAGAAATTGCATAATGTCTCTTCAAGTTGCCATCATCGGAGGTGGCCCTGCTGGATTGATGGCCGCAGAGGTCTTGCAAAATAGCGGTGTAAAAGTTTCGCTCTATGAAGCCATGCCTTCCCCGGGACGGAAATTCCTCGTCGCGGGGAAGGGTGGTCTAAACCTGACCCATTCGGAGCCATACGAAGATTTTCTCTCTCGATATGGTTCACGTCGCCCACAAATCGAGCCTTTGCTGGATGTCTTCGGCCCAAAAGAACTCTGCGCATGGGTAGATAAACTCGGCGTAGAAACCTTCATCGGATCATCAGGGCGTGTTTTCCCCAAAGGAATGAAAACCACTCCCCTTCTGAATGCCTGGCTGGATCAACTAAAAGACAGCGGTCTGCAAATTTTTATACGACACAAGTGGATCGGTTGGGGCGAAGATAACTCCCTTCACTTTGAGACACCCGATGGAGAGAAAATCGTAGAAGCGGATGCGACCATCCTTGCATTGGGTGGTGGCAGCCGACCGGAATTGGGCAGTGATGGAAGCTGGATTCCACTTTTGATAGAACGTGGGGTTGAAATTGCCCCTTTGAAACCCTCCAATTGCGGGTTTGACCTCAACTGGACCGATCTTTTTCGGGATAAATTTGAAGGGGAGCCCATAAAGCCAGTGGCAATCAGTTTTAAGGATGAAAGAAAGCAAGGGGAATTTATTATCACGAATAACGGCATTGAAGGCAGCTTGATCTATGCTTTCTCCGCGAAAATAAGAGATGAAATCGAGCGGGCCGGTAGTGCAACCATAGAACTCGACCTGATGCCCGATTGGACAGAAGCGCTTCTGATTGAGAAATTATCCCAACCGCGCGGCTCACGATCCGTCTCCAGTCATCTGAAAAGAACAATAAATCTTACCGGGGTGAAAACTGGCCTGCTCTGGGAGTATCTACAAAAGAAGGATTTCCTCGATCCCAAAAAGCTGGCCACAAAGATCAAAGCTTTGCCCCTTCCCCTGGTTTCAGCACGTCCAATCGAGGAAGCGATCAGCAGCGCGGGCGGCGTTGCCTTTGAAGCCCTCACTGAAAACTTGATGATCCGCACGCT
>JACKQG010005068.1_pt2 | contig 12068 bp, 1 predicted proteins | sample 8237621 | NCBI WGS metagenome assembly JACKQG01 (sample SAMN15677084, study PRJNA649215) | marine metagenome | biome: marine; feature: Black Sea; material: saline water; isolation source: suspended particulate matter (SPM) from the Black Sea western gyre | collected 2013-06-09/2013-06-10 | depth...
GGTATAAAACCCTTCCGCAGCTCGAAACCATTGCTCAGAAAGAACCTGTCGTCATAAAGAAGAAACCTGTCATCGTCAAGAAGAAACCTGTCATCGTCAAAAAGAAACCTGTCATCAAAAAACCAGCGCCTGCACCGGTAACAGTAACTAAAAAGAAACCTGTCATCGTCAAAAAGAAACCTGCAGCGCCTACTCTTCTATCCATACTTGAACAGTTAAATGAGCTTCAGCGAAAAGTTAATGAACTGCAGAAACAGTCTGTTAAACAAAAAGAAATAATCGGCCGGCAGAGAAAGGCTCTAAATAAGATAGCGGAAATATCTCCTGGAGTAAAGGAGGCATTGCTTCCGCCGGAGCGTAAATTTCTCGTAACCGAATTCATGATAAATGACGCTGAGTTATTTACCACTGAAGATTTTGAATTTATCCTGAAAAAATATCGGAATCAGAAACTGGGCATGAGGGATTTAAACAAAATAGCTGACGAGATAACCGGCTTTTATCGCAGCAAGGGCTATATCAGCAGCCTGGCCTTTCTTCCGGCTCAGGATGTAACTGATACAGTGGTTGATTTCAAGGTTGTTGAAGGTGTGGTCGGAGATATAGAAGTTGAAGAAGGCGAACATTACAGCAAAGAAGCAATCGGGCGGAAATTTCTGGTTAAAAAGGGAGAAAACTTAAAGTTTCAGGAACTGCAAAAAAGCATCAGGCGTATTAACAGGCAGCCTGACAGGACTGTGAAGGCAGTATTAAAGCCTGGAAAGGAAAAAGGCGCCTCAGATATTTTCCTGAAGTTAAAAGAAGAAAAAGATCCAAAGCATTTTTACCTCGAATACACCAATCGTGGGACCGAAGTAACGGGTAAAGACCGTTATGGTGTCGCGTTTGTTCATAATAATCTATTTGGGAATGATGACATTTTAACCGGCAGGTTCCGGATGAGCGAAGATTCCGATATTTTTTCCTGGAGCATGGATTATAACTCGCCGGTTAACCGTTATGATACACGCGCCGGCATTTATGGCGCTTACAGCCATTCTGATATCGGCGGTCAGTTTGAAATTCTTGAACCTGAAGGCAGGGCCACTGCATGGGGAGTTTATCTAAGTCATCCTCTGTTTGACAAAGATTTTACCGATCCTGCGCTGAATCTTTCCAGTAAAGTTACAACAGGGTTCGATATAGTAGATGTTCAGAATGAGATATTGGGTAAAGAAACCAGTCATGATCAATTGACTGTAGCTAAAGTTGGAATCAGTTTTGATGAAAAAGACAAGTATGGACGCACTTTTTTCTCTAATGAACTGCGTGTTGGCATAGATAATTTTCTTGGTTCAATGGATGAGCATGATACCCAGGCAAGCCGTATGGATTCAGGCGGTGAGTTTGTGAAATATGTAGGTTCATTGAACAGGATTACGCGTCTGCCGTTATCGTCACTTTTCGTCGCATCGATAAGAGGCCAGTACACAGATGCTCCTCTGGTTAATTCTGAGCAGCTCTCTTATGGCGGAGCCGACAGCATAAGAGGATTTCCTGAAAACGACTATCTTGCTGATTATGGCTGGATATCAACTCTTGAGTTAAGGACACCCGCGTTTATTTTCCCGCGTGTGGTAAAACTTCCTTACTCTGAGGTTTCTTTAAAAGACGCCATGCAGTTTGTATATTTTGTCGATTTTGGAGAAGGCACTCTTAAACAGCCCCGTGTAGGTGAAGACAAATGCAAGTTATTAAGCGGCGCTGGAATAGGATTGAGATTTGAATTCTACGAGCACCTCCAGGGCACGATAGACTGGGGCTTTTCATTGGGTGATGAAGATCCAACCGATGGTTCATCAAACACCCTTCACGTAGGTATCAGGTATGAATTGTAATAAAAAGCAACCGTTTACGGTTTACAGTTATCGGTTCACGGTTGAAAAAAACAGAGAAATTGGAAATCAGACAGGATTTACAGGATTTACAGGATGTTTTTCCCGCCCTTTGGCGGATTATTCTTCATCACTTTCATCAGGAAAGTTATGAAAATAAAAAATAAAATATTCTGTAAAATCCGGTTAATCCTGTCCAAAAACAGTTTTTAAAAATTTGCGCCTTTGCGCCTTTGCGTGAAACAATTTTTTGTCATTACAAAAATGAGGAACGAAAATGAAAAAATTATCTAATAGACGCTCATTTCGTAACTTTTGCCTGTTTATGGTGGTAATCTTTACCAGCTCTATGGTTGCTCCGGCTTCCGTGTTAGGAGGTGATCTGCCTGTCGGGCCGAACGTTAAGATCGGAGATCCCACAATCAGCGTTGTTGATAAGACCATGAATATTAATGCGGGTCTGCATGACAAGACCTGGATTGACTGGCAGGGCGGATTTAATATCGGCGCTCAAAACACGGTTAATAATATTGGCCCGTCCGCAGCCGCGGCCATGTTGCATAATGACATCAGCGGGTCCATATCCAATATACAGGGTATTTTAAACGGCAATTGTAATGTGTTCCTCCTTAATCCCAACGGCATACTGTTTTCTTCCACAGCTCAGATAAATGTCGGAGGTCTTGTTGCTTCAACATTGATGATGTCTCAGGATGATTTCATGTCAGGCAACTATATTTTTAAGACAGATGACCTGCTGAATCCAGGCTCTATAATTAATGAAGGCACAATTAATACATTCGGCAGGGCCGGAGTTTCCATGCTCAGCGGCGCTGTCAGGAATATCGGCACAATCAAGGCGAATCTTGGAACAGTAAACCTGATTTCCGGCAGAGAAGTTACCTTGAATGTAGCCGGAGACGGCAGCATTCAGGCTGCAATGAACCAGGAAATTTTAAATAATGTTTATGATCAGAATGGAAACAGAGTAAATGTAGGAGTTGAGAACCTTGGCGCTATCACCGCAGACGGTGGTGAGATACGCATGGAAACAGGAGCGGTTCAGGATGTATTTGATACCCTGATTAATCAGGATGGTATTGTCCGTGCCGGTTCAATGGTAGAAAAAGACGGCAAAATTGCGCTTGTTTCAGAAAGCGAAGGCATAGTACAGAATACAGGGACTCTGGATGTTTCCGCGATTGAGGCAGGAGCTACAGGCGGCACAATAGAAATGACAGGTTCAAAGGTCGGTCAGTTCGGCAAAGTCCATGCGGATGGCATGGGTGAAGGCAACGGCGGAGATATTGATATTTACGCAACAGATGTTGTTGCGTTAAGTTCTGAAAGCTTGACTACTGCTAATGCGGATGTAAATGGCGATGGCGGAGAGGTGATTATATTTTCGCCTAATGCGGGATTGTTTACTCCCGATGCAAGAATAGAAGTCAGGGGAGGCAGTAATTCCGGTGACGGCGGTTTCGTAGAAGTCAGCGGTCAGCAGTATGTCGAAGCCAATGGTTTCGTAGATAGAAGAGCCCCTAATGGCGAAGCAGGTTTGTTATATATTGATCCTGTTAACCTTACTATTGACGATGGTGGCAATACCCCTGTTACATGGACACTTGATAGCTGGGCAAATGGTACAGGCCTTGATGATACTACTATGGATATAGATACATTGGCAGGCCATTTAGCAGGCGGTCATACAATCATTGATGCAACAGCCGGCAACGGCGCTGGCGCAGGAAACATAACGCTTGATGCCGGAAAAGCTTTAGTGGATGGAGGCGGAAATTTTAATCTTACTTTAACAGCTGTGGCTATTACTATTGCTGCCGCTAGTCCTATTACTTTTAGCGGTACAGGAAATCTTACTCTTTCAGGAACTGCCGCTACAGATATTAATGCGGCTATTACTTTAGCCTCTGGAGTATTTACCTCAACTGGCACTACATTTGACAATACAGGCGGTGCGATTGCGACAGCTAATGGCCTTATAGATATTCAAAATACCGATGCTGTTACAATAGGAGCTAATCTAACACCAGGTAATGCTAATGTTATAATTGATGGTGCTGGTGCCGGAGCTGATAGCATAGTTAATGGTGGTGGAACAATTATTATGAATGGCGGTGATTTAGAGCTCCATGCTATAAATGGAGTAGGTACATCAGGTACGCCGATTGCAACACAAGGTCTAACTGATGTTGCATCTCAAACAACAACAGGAGGAGGTATTTTTATAACTAATACCTCATCTGGTGCAGTAAATATTACAACTGTAGATGGTTCTACAGGTTTAGATGCCAATGCAGGTAACATTGCAGTAGATAATACAGGTAGACAAATCACAGTAACTTCTCCAATAGATACCGATAATGGAACAGTTACATTAACAGGTACATTGTTAGACATAGATAACACAATAGACGCAACAGAATTAATAGATTTAAACGATGCTGGCAACACACAGATAAGTGGAACAATAACATCCTCAGGCGGTAGTATCGATATAGATGCAAACGCTTTGTGGGTAGCAGCGGGAGAACAGATAATAGCAGGAGGAGATGGGACAGCTTTAACAATAGATACGGCAGGATATATAACATTATGGGCTGGAACCGGAGTAGATGATGCAACAGTTGAAAACTCAGGAACAGGTACTATTTCACTGACAGCAGCAGGTGATGATATATCTTTGGAGGAATTTTCAATAGATATAGCAGAGGGTGCATTGACGATAAACACAAGTGCTAACAAGATTATAGCAACTGACAATGCAGCTACTACAGAGATTCGGGCAGATGGAGATATTACTATAACAGCAGGTGCAATAGGAGATGCTAACGGAGGTTTAGATATAACAGGAGATGCAAGCGGAGATAGCATTCTTACTGTGAATAGTCCCAACGATGGAGATGTTGATATAGATATGGATACTGACCAGTTTAGCGCTGTTAATATCACAATCGCCGATGTAACTACTGACACTTTTGATATTGACTGGGCAGCTGATGGTATTGATATGGAGACTGATGGAACTGCCCTGACCATTACGAGTATTGATACCTCCGCTTTTGACCCTGCAGTTACCATTACTCAAAGCGCCGGCAATATTCTTGTCACAGTTGTTGATACAGATGCCGGAAATTGTAACCTTACTGCTTCAAGCGGGACATTAACAGTTTCTGATGGCGGCGGCGGTATCACTACGACCGGCACTGCCGATATCTCTCTTACTTCAAGCGGCGCAATGGTTATTAGCGATCCTGTAACCGCTGCTGATGATGTTACGCTTGATGCAGGAGGCAATATCACAACAGGCACCCTTGGTTCTGTATCTGCTGATGTGCTGACTATTACCAATACTGGCGCGGCTTCAACCATAGGTACGGTGACAGCGACACCGCTTAGCAATGTGCCGTTTCTCATAGACGCTGCAACAATTAATGCTTCAACGACTCAAGGCCACATAAGTATCAAGGATACAGCGGATGGTGTTATCGTAGGAGCCATAACGACACAAGGGGATAAAGGAGATACTGACGCGACGCGTGTGATCCTGGAGGCTGTCTATGGAGATATTATCGTTACTGATACTGCAGGAACTGATATTGATGCCTGGACAGCGAACATTATAACCAGCGCTTCCCCTGATGATGCGACGCATTACGGAGGTGCCATAGGCACCACAGGTAATCCTATAAGGACCGATGTTACGGTTTTAAATGCCACTGCTGATGACGGTGGTGTTTATATTAATCAAGCTGGTGCAGTTGATATTATACTTGGTGATATTACAGCCAAGTCAGAAGGCAGGACACCGTATAAGAATGACGATGGTTATGTTGTTATAGCTACAACAGGCACTACTACAAGCGATTTTGATATCGAGATTGCCGCTGGCGCAAATATTTATCTTGGCGGTTTGGTCGCGGCTCCTGATGATCTTACTGTAACCGCGGTAGGCAGCCTTTCTGATAGTCACGATGGTACTGATTTTATCGCTGGCACACTAGATCTAACCGCGGGGAACGCTGGTTCTATAGGTATTGGCCAAAGCGCCAATCCTTTTGAGATGTTGGCGGAAACCGTAAATGCCACATGTACTGGCTATGGTGTATATCTTACTGAGGGTATGGGTACTACGGTTGGGACGATAACTTCCAGCGGAACTAACAATGATGTAACTGTTACCGCAAGTACCGGCAATCTGGTGCTTGGGGTAATTGATGCTGATTCTGATGATGATGCAACAGTGACAGTTGAAAGCACACAGGGGGCCATAACAGATAATAATACTGGTGATGTGAATATTTTTACTAAAGGTATAAGCGGCACAGCAGTATTGACCGCTGCTGATGGTATAGGCGCTAGCGGTGATTATATCGATACAACAGCGGCAATTCTTTCAACAACAGCTACTGAGACTGATGCCGGTACATATATTGAAAACGGAGCAACTGATCTAACTTCTATTACTGTTGACACAGAGGACGGCGTTGTAGGTATTGAATATGGTGCACTTACCTTGAGTTTTACCGCAGGCAACAATCTATCTCTCGATGATTCTACTTTAACGACCCTTGATTTTGAAAATACAGGCGGAGATATTAATTTAGCCGGCATAACCGTAGATACGACGGCGAATATCACTGCTTCTACTTCTATTGATCAGGCATCAGGAGACATTACCGTAGATACAGCTACTTTAACCGCAGGAACGAATATTGGTGCTTCAGGCACACCTATATTAACTGATGTTACTACTTTAACGGCAGCTGCAAGCGCTGGTGATGTTTATATAACCGAGGCAGATGGTTTAACTCTCACGGCATCCGCGGCCGGCACAACAAAAGACATAGTCGCCATCGCTACTCTTGGAAATATGACTATAAATGCCATTACGGCCACCGGGGATGTTACCTTGACTGCCGCAAGCAGCTTACTGGATGGGGACGATGCCGCAACAAATAATATTTCAGGGACATCAGCGACTCTAGTAGCTACTGCCGGCGCAATCGGCGAATCAGACGATCCAATAGAATCAGAAGTTGTCGGCGCTATAAGCGCTACATCAGGAACAGGGACTTACCTTACTAATGTGGGAAATGTGTCTTCGTTTATTGCTTCTACCAGCAATGATCCAATTACCTTTACTAATACAGGCAGCGTTGTTTTAAATGCTGTTGATGCCGGAACTAATACAGTCACTCTTACTGCTTCCAGAAATGATATCACTGATGGTAACGGTGATACCCTCAATATTACCGCAGGCACCTTAAATGTAGACTCCGGCAGCTTTGGCGCAAGTGATGACAAAATAGATACAATTGTTGGAACGATGGACAGTATAGTTACAACCAACGGCGGTATATATATTGATGAGGACGATGGCGTTACAATTAACACTGTAACAGCCGGCGGTAATGGCGATGTTGATATTTTATCTGCAGGGACTATTTTACTCGGAGCAATCACAGCATCAGGTGATGACGTTACACTTAAAACAACAGGCGGCAATATTACGGATAATAATGCCGGTAGTACTAATGTTACCGCGGAGACTTTGGATATATCCGCAACCGGTGGCACGGTTGGTAGTAATAATTCGCTGGAACTTGCTGTTAGTCAGATTACTACTAGCGGCACCGGCGGCATAAACGCGGCTGTTACTGGCAAGCTATCGCTCACAGCTGACTCCTTTAGTAACGTTGCATCAGCGGTAACGATTTCAGCTGATGATATAACTATAGTTGATGGCAGTACTGCTACGATGGGAGCTGGAGGCACCATAAATCTTACCGCAAACTACGGGAATATTGTTTTTGTTGATACGACCGAGACTATTGCTACAAATAACGGAGCTATTACACTGACAGCAAATTATGATGGTGATCCTACAGGCCATGCAGGTATAACTAATGTTTTACCTGGCCGCATTAAAATAGGAAATTTAACTACAGGGAACAATCAGGATATAACGCTTGCAGCTAATTCTGATATTACTATCGGACACTTGAATGCAGGCTCTGGAACTGTAGCTATTACGGCAAGCAATGGACTTATTTTAGATGGTAATACTGGAACTAATAATATTACAGCTGGAACAGCAACTTTAGTAGCGGATATGCACACAACCGAGGAAACTTTGCTAGCCCGTGAAAAGGCTATAGCGGCTTATGCTGCGAGTGTGGCAGAAGCAAATTCTGAAGAGTCGTTAAAAAATACATGGGATAGTAATTATACGACCCTTACCGCTCTTGTAGCGGATACGCTTACAACAAAAAATACATCTCAATCCAGTTATAACTCTGCGCTGTCCGATTACAACACTGGAAATGCTACCCTGGATGGTTACAATACACAGATGACTACATACGCGGCTGTCAGAACAGCGGCCCAGCTCGTAAAGGATGGAGCGGCATTTGTTACAGGCGCTGCGCAGGCAGTACCTTTCTCCGGTGATGCCGGTGCTGACGCGGTATTTGCCACCATTGATTTAGCTTTTTCTATTGCTGATGCTGTTATGACAGCTTATGAGCTCACAACTGTAAATCCCCAGGAGGATGTTGTAAGCGGACTTAATCATGATCTTAGTGTGACTACTTCGAATCTAGAAGCAGCTACCCTGGATTATAACAATGCAGTGGATAGCGCCAGCGCGGCTAATGGCTCGCTTGCTATTGCTACGGCTGATTACAATGCTGCTGTTGTTGCCCGTGACCATGCCAATGAGATAAGGGAACAGGCTATTGCCTCTTATGATGCAACTGATGCTATTTCTGAACTTGAGATAAGCGCTGGGACTGTCGATGTGACGACAACAGGTGCAGCTACCGGAGCCGCGGATATGACCCTTACTGGCGCGACTGCTGTAGGATTAGACACCATTGGGGATATATCTATAACTAATGCCGCTAGCGCACACGCGACATTAGATTTGGTCACCAGCGATGGAGATGTTACCTATACACAAACAGGCGCTTACAATGTATTGATAGATGTAGTTACAGCTGATACTACAGATGATACAGTAACTATTACTTCAGCTGGAGCAATTTATGATGATGCCAATGATAGTACTGTAGATATCACAGCAGCAACGATTACTTTAAGTGCAGGATCAGACGGCGTAGGCCAGACCAATGGTACTCTTGATATAAACGCGACAACAGCATTGAATGTGACAACTTCAGGTAATGGAAATATAACAATAGAGGATTTAACAGGTGATTTACCAGTAGGCACGATTACGGCTGGTTCAGGTACAGTTGCTTTGACAAGCGCCGGTACCATTGATGATGCTACTTCTGACACTACTACTGACATTACCGCGGCTAATTTAGCTTTGACTGCTGCAACTGGTATTGGCGCCGGAGAGGGAGTCGAAACGGTAGTATCAATATATGCGGCAACAACAACAGCTGGTGACATGAATGTTGATAATGCAGGAACGCTTTCAGTAGGCACTGTTGCTGGTGTTACTGGGGCAAGGATTACCGCGGGTGGCACGAGTGATGATATCCTTATAGTAACAGCGAGTCCTTTAACAGTAGACGATGCAGTGCTTAATGCTGGTGGTGGAAATATCACCCTTGTAGCGGATGGCACGGCCGCGTCGGATAAGCTTACCATTAATAATACTATAACTGCTTCCGGTGGTAACGGAAATATTACTCTTTATGCAGGTGAGGATATTAACCAGAATGCTTTTGCTGTTACAGCCGCTGGTTCAGGTAATATTAATTATTACGCCGGTGTTGATTATAATGGCGGTACACCTCAAGCAGGGCTTTCTACAGGTTTGAGTGATATAACTATGAATGGAAATTCAGCTACAGCGACTTCTGATAGTGGAAATATTACAATGACCGCTCCAAGAAACATCGTGCTCGGCGTAGTGTCAACGTCGGGTGATGTATCAATGACAGCCGATGATTCTACCTATATTGCTTCTAATAGTAATGGTGGAATTACAGAAGTTACGTCAGATGCTGCAACGAATATTACTGCTGCCACTGCAACTCTCCGCGCTGCAACAGGAATTGGCTCAGGTGACGATCTTGAAACGAAGATTACCGCACTTGATGCTTTAAATTCAATTTCTGGCAATATAAATATAGAAGAAATTGCTGCTGGTGGAGCATTAGGTATTAATCGGGTAACCCAAAGCGCGCTTGGCGATATTTTAGTTCAAACAGCCGATGGCATACTTACAGTAACTGCTGGCCAGAGCGGAGTAAGCTTAACTACAGGAGCATTAACTTTATCTGCCGGAGCAGGTTCTAACGATGATTTAGTGATAAACGCGGCAATTGCTTCAACAACAGGCAAAGTAAATCTCGATGCTACCAATGATGTGATATTTGGCGCTGCCGGAGACGTAACTACTACCAGTGGTGAGATAGAAGTCGCTGCTACTGACGCGATGATCACTATGGTAGACGGGACAGTTCTTGATGCCGGAGATGATCTGATCGACTTAGATGCCGACGAGAATATCGCGCTTGGCAGTTTAGTAACAATTAATGATACAGCAACAGCCATAGATATTAATACCGCGAATGGCGCGGTTACAGATGCAAACACTACATCAGTAAACATCACTGCTGCTTCCGGTGAGGCAACGATTAAGGCTCAAACCGGCGTAGATGTAGATACAACGCTTGCAACTATAGATGTTATAAACGATGCTTCCGGAACAATAAACATAAATGAAACTGATGGTCTTTTGATTAATCGGATTGTGCAAACTACCGATGGCTCGATCGTGGTAGCAACCGCCGGAGCAACAACTGTGGTAGCTGCCGGAGGCGGCATAACAACTGATGCTTCAAGTGCTACCGGAGACAGCATCAGCATTACTGTAGCCGGGGATAGCAGTTTAACCGTTAATGACGGTGTTACTGTTGATAATGGTACAATCAGTTTACTTGCTGATGATGATGTTATCTTTGGCGCTGATGGTGATATGGATGCTGGTGTTGGCGGTGCTGGAACTGATGGTGATACAATTACGATTACTGCTGACAATGATAGTGATGCTAGCGGGACCGGTGGTGCCATAACATTAGCTGATGGCACACTAATTGATGCCGGAGATGGAACAATTGATCTAAACGCCGATGAAGATATTGCTCTTGGTGGCTTAATAACAACTGATAATACTGCTTCAGCTATAGCTATTACCTCAACTTCCGGTGCTATAACCGATAGTGGTGATGCTCATACCGATATTATTGCTGATACTGGTTCTGCTGTAGTAACAATTGATGCTGTAACCGGTGTTGGTAGTGCCAACGCTCTTGAAACTACAGTTGCTACAATTGATATTGACAATAATCCTGCTACTGGCGCAAGCGCCACAGGAAATATACAAATCATTGAATTAGACACAGCTACCGGAGGCTTAATTATACAGAAAGCATCTCAGGGTGATGTTGGAGTTGATACTGCTAACTCCGGCAATATTGATATAAGTACTGTTGATGGTTTAATCAATGTAACCGGGGCGATACTAGCTCGTGATGGTGGTACAATCACCATTGATGCCAATGATGCCAATACCGACGAAACTCTCGCTCTTACAGTTGGTAACACGATTACTTCTTCAGTAGGACTTAAAGACGTCGGGCTTGGTCCAGTTTATGCTGGGAATATTACGCTTTCCGCTGATCACGACATAGATGTAAACGCCAAGATAAGCACTGCTAATGCCAACGCGGATTATACGGCAAACGGGGATATTTCCTTGACTACAGATTCCGGCCAACTCGGTGATGTCAGAATTGGAAATGAAATAGAGGTAGTTTATGAGGGAAGCATTGCTGTCACCGCTGATGTAGATGTAGATTTTGATACAGTAAACGGATCGTTGGACACAACAGAAACTACAGCCGGAGCAGATGCGACTATAACCGCTCGCACTGGTAATATTACCGAAACATACGATGACAGCGGCGCAGCTACAGTCGATATTCAGGCAAATACGATTACTTTGAACGCGGTCAGCGGCACGATCGGGCAGGTAGCCGATGGAACAACAATAGAAATCGATAGTGTTTTAGCAGTAAACGCGGATACTTCGACAGGCAATGGTGATATTACATTAAGGGAGTGGGCCGGCAATCTTTTGGTTGATTTAATAACAGCAGGAACAGGTACGGTGACTTTAACAGCCGCTTCCGC
>JACKQG010006642.1_pt1 | contig 12063 bp, 8 predicted proteins | sample 8237621 | NCBI WGS metagenome assembly JACKQG01 (sample SAMN15677084, study PRJNA649215) | marine metagenome | biome: marine; feature: Black Sea; material: saline water; isolation source: suspended particulate matter (SPM) from the Black Sea western gyre | collected 2013-06-09/2013-06-10 | depth...
CGGTTACGAAGACCGATCCCAGTGCCAAAATTTATTTATTCGGTTCACGAGCAAGGGGAGATGCAAGAGAAGATTCTGATTGGGATTTCTTAATTTTAGACAGGCATTCAAAAATACCACTCGAAATACAAAGAAAGTACCGTTATCCTCTTTATGAAATAGAATGGGAAACAGGTCAGGTTATTAGTACTGTTATTGTCTCTGAGTCGAAATGGGAAGACCCGGTATTTCAGGTTACACCTTTTTTTGAGAACATAAAAAAGGAAGGCATAATTTTATGAAATATCCGAAAGATGATTTAATAATATATCGCATTAAAAGAGCAAAAGAAACATTTGAAGCAGCAAAAATTATGGCAGACAACGACCAATGGAACTCATGTATCAATCGTCTTTATTATGCCTGCTTTTATGCTGTAATTGCAGTTTTGCTGAAAGAAAACCTGTCTCCTAAAACGCATAGTGGAGCTCGTTCGCTTTTCGGTTTACATTATATAAAAACCGGAGTTGTGTCCAAAACTGAAGGAGAAATTTACAATGAATTATTTGATCTGCGTCAAACAGGTGATTACGAAGATTTTTTCAATTTCGACAAAGAAATTATTGAACCATTAATTGAACCTGCAGGAAAATTTATTGAAGTAATAGAAAGTCTTTTAAATTAATCTAATTTCCCGATACATTAACAATTTCTTTTTGTCTCACAGCATACTGGCTTTTTCGGATTTAGGCAGAGTCCTGTGTGGAAGCTAATCCGAAAACAGATAATTTATGGATTTTGAAATCCGTGGCTATTTGCTTTCGGATTAGCCATCGCCTATTTCCACGCCTAAATCCGAAAGAGCTTGGGACTTAAATATTTCATTAATAAATGCGTCAGGATTTTCCATAAAATTATTTTTCATACTTTTGTGATGTTGCCATTTTAGCCTCTTTTTGTGTTGAATTTTTAACTCATTTTCGGTCAATATATTTAGTCAAAAAAAACTCTAATAAATTTATTCTTATGAAAAATAAAAAAAATATATTCTTGTTTGTAATTGCTTTGCTATTTATCAGCCCCACAATCACTTTTGCCCAAAAAAAATCTATTACTGCAGATGATAAAAGTTTTATGCTCGGTTTTTTACCAAAAATAATGGATGTTAATAAGAGTATTCTATCTGACAGAAATAATATCATTAAGCTAAAGAAACAATTTACAAATACAGGTAAACTTAGCAATGAAGAAGAAGTTTTTCTGTCGAAAATATCAGTTAAATATGGGATTAATTCTTTTAAACTGGATGATAAAGGTAACAAGGATGTTTTACAAAATGAGTTTAATGACATGTTGATAAGAGTTGATATTATACCAACCAAATTAGTAATGGCACAGGCAATCTGTGAGTCAGCATGGGGCAAGTCGTACTTTGCTAAAAATGGAAATAACTATTTTGGCGTTCATTGTTATCATAAAGGTTGCGGCTTGGTTCCATCAGGAGCTAAAAACGCAGGGTTTGAAGTAAAATCATATCCAACCGTATTAGCAGGAATAACAGATTATATTCATATTCTTAATACGTGTTCAGCCTATGAGGAATTAAGGAATATACGCGCCCGGTTAAGAAAAGATAATCAACCGCTTAACCCGTTAAAACTTGCTGATGGTCTTTCACGATATTCTCAAAAAGGAGAAGAATATGATAAAATACTTCAATCTCTTATCAATGAGTATATACCTGCGAATATTCAGGTGTTTATAAAGGAGAATAATATAAATTAGTGTTCGTCTATAAAGTCGGTGTTTTTAAGTTATAATTTGTGATTTTAGATTTATTATTAATTTATTAAACTTCAATGTATTAAATCCTAATTCTAAAATCTAAAATCGTAAATCAATTACCTGTTTGGTTCTGTCTCGTACAAGTTATGGTATTATAAGTGTATTCTCAATCTGACAATGTTAATATATTTCTATAAACCTCAAGATATCCTTCAACCATTTTTTGACAGGTGAATTTTGAGGAAGCCCATTCCAGGCATTGTTTTCTTTTGATAAAACGGACAGCATTTACTGCTTCTGCTGCTTCATCTATGGTTTTAACAATAAAACCGGTCTTCCCTTCGAGGATTAATTCAGGCATAGAACCTTTGTTAAATGCAATGACCGGTGTGCCGCAGAACATAGATTCAACAACACTCAATCCGAAAGGTTCTTCAAAACTAATCGGATGTAGCAGTGCATAAGCGTTACCTAACAGCGTATCCCGTTTTTCAGGTCCTGAATTTCCAACATAAATAATATCATCATCATTAATGTAAGGTTTAACCTTTTCGTCAAAGTAATTCTGGTCCTGAATCAAACCGGAGATAATCAGCTTTCTGCCAGACTTTTTTGCTATCTGAATGGATTCATAAGTACCCTTGTCAGGATGTATCCTGCCAAAAAACAGTAAATAATCTTCCGGTTCAGATCTGAATGTAAATATATCGGGATTAATACCATTATAAACAGTGGCAACGTAATTAAGTTCAGGGCTGCGGTCGGAATTACTGATTGAAACGTAAAAACCTGTACTGTTATATTTTTTAAAGACAGGCAGAATTTTTGAAGAAGAAAACCCATGTATGGTAGTTACTATGGGTGTTTTTATCAAACGTGAATATGTCAGAGGTAGAAAATCATAATTATTATGGATCAGATCGAATTTATAAGCCTGCTCCATAATATGGCTGATATGAAGACATTCCCATACTTTGGGGTCCAGATTATTATTTTCACAGTAGGGTTCTTCACAAATATATTCAAGTTTGCCTTTAGTATAGGAATCGCTTGTAGCAAATAGAGTTACATCAATTCCCTTTTCAATCAGGCCTTCAGCAATATTTGAAGCTACTTGTTCCCACGGTCCGTATTTTTTTGGTGGTGTTCTCCATGCAACCGGAGATAATATGGCAATCTTCATTTATTTATAACTTTGTAAGGATTGGGTTTTTATCATATCGTTTTATTATACTAATTCTTAACAGGTTTGCGAAGCATAAGCTGTTTAGAAGTAGTTAATGCGTACGGAACAGAGCCTTATAAATTTGCATTTCTGTTCTGTATTAGTATAGCACATCAATTAAGTGATTATAGGCAATTCCTCAAATGCCTGCAAAACCGTTAAATGAGAAATTAAATATGCCAGCGTACTTTCGGCACCCTGGTTACGATTTACACCGTACTCTTCAAGACCATCGCAACATCCGCAGGTTTCGAAATCGTACAGGTTTATCCTGAGATCATTTTCACCGAGAAACCACATAAAAGAAGTAAATAATTTATTAAGGTATTCCTTGTCTTTGGTCAATGTAAAAGCCTGATGAAACATCAAAACCATTGCCAGGGCATCCAGAGGCTGTTGTGCAAAGACACTGCGTTTCCCACCTTTTTTATACCAGTTTTTATTGCCAATAAGCGATAAATAACCTTCACTAAGTGTAACCTTAGTTAAGAAGTCCATTGTTTCCAAAGCAGTTTCTGTAATTTTATCATCATTTAGTATTTCTGCTGCATGCAGAAGAGCAAGCGGTAGCATGCCATTATCATAAGCTAACAATGATTCAAACCATTTCCAGTCAGGAGAGCTTTCTTTTTCATATTGATTAATGAGCTTATAAGCAAGATTTCTTAGTCTTTCGTTCATTAATTCATCTGACATGTTGCTTTTCAGGTAATAACTGATCCCGACCATTGTATTGGCAATACCTCTGATAGATTGCAGTTTTTCAAAATTTGAGGATGAATCAAAGAAGATAAACTTTCCGGTTTGGTAATAAGCATCATTAGGTGCATTAGCAAGGAGGTATCCGAGCGCCCATATTGCTCTTCCAAAGGAATCCTCCGTACCGGTCTCATCCAAAAAATTCCTGTTAAAGCTAAGGAAATTCCTAAATGTTCCGTTTTTGTTTTGCATATAATGGATATAGCTTAAATAAAAGTATGATAATTCAAGTGCAAGAGGATACTTTTTTTGCCTGTATGTCATTAAAACCAGAAGTAAGGCGCGGGCATTATCATCAAGACAGTACCCATCTTTCAGGTTTGGAATACCAAATTTTGCATGCTGGATTATCCCTGTATCGTCGGTTAATCTTTTAATATGAGCAAGTGAAAATGGAGGAAGAACGAGCGGATCAATAATAGTTTCTTTCTTAACAATTACTTCAGGTTTATCCTTCAGGGTTTTTTCAGCCAATACAAGGTATTCTTTCCCTGTTTTGGGCCAGGTTATTTTTCTGCCATAACTATAAGCCTTTTTTCTGATATCCTCTAATACATCAGGTTTATCTAACAATTCAAGAAGTATGTTTGAAAGTTCTTCTGAATCATTAAAGTTAAATAATCTGCCTCTGCCATTCGCTAATAATTCCTGTGCATGCCAGTAAGGCGTTGAAATAACAGCTGAACCCACACCTATAGCATAGGAAAGTGTACCACTTGTAACCTGAGCTTCATTCAAATAGGGAGTAATATAAATGTCAGAGGCGGATAGATATTTAAACAATTCTTCTTGATCAATAAATTCGTTAAGAAAAAAAACATGATTTTCCAGGTTAAGGCTTTTTATTAACCGCCGGAGGTAATTACGATATTCTTCGCCGGAATATCGAAGAACATTTGGGTGAGTTTTCCCCAAAATCATGTATAATGTCTCCGGGTATTTTTCAACAATATCAGGTAATGCTTTTATTACCGTCTCAATACCTTTATTGCGGCTTACAAAACCAAAGGTAAGTAAGAGTTTTTTATTTTCGAGCCGGTATTCCTTTTTTGATTGTTCCCGGCTAAACTGAATATCCGGCACACCATGTTCAATAAAAACAATCTTTTCTTCCGGTACATTATAAATACTGATGAGAAACTCAATTGCTTTTTGGCTCATTACAACTATTTTATTAGCCATTTTACAAATTTCCTGTAAAATGGCTTTTTCGTTATAGGAAGGTGCTTTGACAACTGTATGCAGGGTTACTATAAGGGGAATTTCAAGCCTGTGAAGTAATGGAAGTATATAAATACCATTATCCCCGCCAAAAATACCAAATTCATGCTCTAAAATACAGATATCTGCTCCACTGATATTAATAAATTTTACTGCCCGTATATAGTCCCGTTGATGCTCCTGCCCTATTGTTAATTTTACTTCTTCGGGATAATCATAAGTTAGGTCATGATCATTCATAGCAACAACAAATCCTTCGTTTGAATTCACGTTTGGTTCATGATTGTTTGTCATGGAAATGAGCAGATTCCTTGTAAATGTACCAATTCCACATTCTCGTGGGGGATAAGTACCAATGTATGCAATTTTCATAGTAGTCTGTATAAAATTTGGTAATTATAAAGATGATCGTTAGTTAACAAATTGAAAATAAAAAATATTTTTTTGCCTTTCCTGAATTATTTATATCATCTCAAATCACGGTACAAATTTATGCAAATAAAAAAGAAAATACAGGGAAAATATCCAATTTGCATGCGGGAATACACGTAAAATCATTTCGAAATATTATGCGTTATTTTAGATAAAACCATAAGACATAAAAAGATACATTAATAAAGTGCGGATTTTCTAATTTTCTTAATAAACGGGCTTTTTCGGATTTGAGCAGAGCCTGTAGGGAAGCTAATCCGAAAACAGATAATTTATGGATTTTGAAATCCGCAGCTATTTGCTTTCGGATTAGCCACCGCATATTCCCGCGCTTAGATCCGAAAGAGCTTGGTTCCTCTTCACTTAACCGGCAACTCAAGCCTTACCATCGTCCCGGAAGCATCACCCTTTTCATCTTTTAAATCCTCAATATTCAGTGATATTTTTGATTTTAGTTTTTTATTCAAAACCTTGATCCGATCCCTGGTAATGCCAGTATCCAGTGATCTTTGTTTTGTTTGAGCAGGATTTCCTGAGCTTTTTGCCTACATGTACTTTCCCCGATTAAATTTGCCGATAGATGTTTTTTATATAAAAAATCACTAAATTTGCGCCCAATGTCCAGAAAAAATGGACATAGATGTTTTACATGAATGCAATTGAACACATACGACACACAATTGAGCAGGATGTTTTTGACTATACGCAGTTGATGCATGTTTTATCTCACTATCGGAAACCACGTGATGTAGTATCATTGCTTATGCAGAAAGGGCAAATTATTCGGGTGCGAAAAGGACTGTATTGTTTTGGTGAAATTTGGCGCAGGAACACCGTTTCGCACGAAATGCTGGCCAACCTTGTTTATGGTCCATCAGTAATTAGCCTTGATTATGCCCTGGCCTGGTATGGGTTGATACCTGAACATGTTTCAGGTTTTACATCTGTTACCATTAACCGATCGCGTAACTTCGACACTCCCCTTGGGAGATTTTTGTATGTACATTTATCTGAAAAACGTTTTGCCTTTGGTAACACGATTCATAATTCAGGACAGGTCAACTGGCTGATTGCAGAACCACTAAAAGCTTTAGCTGATAAAGTGTGGGCAGATAAGCGTTTTCGTCCCACCTCGCCTGCTTCTTTTGCTGATTATCTTTTTAAAGATCTTCGTATTGATGAGCATACCCTTGCTGATTTTTTTATTGAAAGAAATGTAAATGATCTTGTTGAAAATTATGCAGCACGAAAAGTAACATGGATGGTAGAATTTCTGGGAAAAAGAATAAAAGGTTAAAATGAACGATTTGCTAAAAAAAATAATGCCCTCGCCTTTACCGGAAACGCCGGGTGAAATGCTAATTGCCTTAAGGGAAGTTTTGCAGTCGTTGGCCCTTTTAGGATTGTGGCGTGCCAAATTTTTTAACCATACTGCTTTTTATGGAGGTACGGCATTGCGAATCCTTTATGGATTAGACCGCTTGTTAAATGAGGCGATAAATAATTTGGATATCAATGCCGCCCGAAAGGAAGTTGCACCATTTATCAAAGATGCCCGTAAACTTGATATTTGGTCAAAAGATTTTTTTAGATCAGCGGCGCAAATGATTGTTGTGATTTGATGTTATTGATTTAATCCCCCTGCTTGCCACCCCTGTCCTTACTTAACCGGCAACTCAAACCTCACCATTGTTCCTGACGCCTCACCCGTTTCTTTTTTCAAATCCTCAATGCTCAATGAAATTTTTGATTTTAGTTTTTTATTCAAAACCCTAATCCGCTCCTGCGTAATTGCCGTTGCCATGGATTTATGGTCTTTGTCTTGTTTACGGAGAATTTCCTGCGCCTTTTCTCTCCCTATCCCATCGTCTTCCACTTCAAAAAGAAGTTTGTTGTCGTTCAATTTAAATCGAACCCGGATATTGCCTTTCGAATCCTTATGTTTAATGCCGTGTTCAATGGCGTTCTCGATAAAAGGCTGTGCAAGCATGGGAGGAATTTGAATGCTGACCGGTTCGATTTCCTCATCAACATCAATGGAATAATCAAACTTCTCAGGAAACCTTATTTTCTGCAAAGCCAGGTAATTTTCAATAGTAACGATTTCTTCTTCCAAAGTAATAAATTCTTCTACCGAACTATCTAGGATATTTCTTACCAGTTTTGAAAACCGCGCCAGGTATTTACTGGCTTTGACAGGCTCTTCGTTAATGATACTATTTTGAATACTTGCCAGTGAGTTAAAAATAAAATGCGGATTCATCTGGGACCGAAGGAGTTTTTGCTGCAACCCTGTTTTCTCCTGCACCGCTTTCAACCGGTTTTGCCTAAGGTAAAGAAAAACAATAAATAAAATGATAATGACAAATCCGACAATTCCGAAAATTAAAAGTGTCATTTGCCGGTTCCTGCTTTTCTGTAACTCATTTTCTTTTTCAAGGATAAGGATTTGTTGCTCCTTTTTTTCTGTTTCGAACCGGGTTTCAATTTCTGCTATTTGCCTGTCCGATTCAAGGGTATAGATTGAATCTTTTGCAGCTATGTATTCTTTATAGTGCTCAAAAGCTTTACCGGTATTACCCAAAGCCGTATATACTTCCGAAATACCCTTGTGGGCTTCCATCAGGATCTTTTTCAGGTTCAGGTAAGAAGCTAAACTTATGCTTTTATCAAATTCATCTAAAGCAATATGAAAGTTTCCCTTTTTAAAATACAACTTTCCTTTTTTTTCATAAATTTCTGCTAATTCCCGCTGTAAGCCGATTTCTTCGAGGATAACAAGTGCCCTTGAGTAATAATCCAATGCTTTTTCCGGCTGGTTTGTTTTAGCAAAATAGTCGGCCTGTTTATGATATGCCAGGCCAATACCCGGTTTGTTATCAATTTGCCGGTAAAGTTTCAAAACATTTTGATAGTTATTAAAAGCGGAATTATTTTTTTCCTGTTGCAGGTAAATATCTCCAATGGCTGTTAGTGCTTCAGCTTCGCCCTTAATATAGCCGACATCCCGGCATAGCTTTAATGATCTATTATATTGTTCAAGTGCCAGTTCTGATTTATCCCAGTCGTTGTATAAGTTTCCTATTCTGAGATAAGTTATGGAAACGCTTTCATTGATCATTTTTATGGTATGATTTGCCCTTGCTTCACTATAAGTTTTAATAAAATTTTCATTAAAAGATAATTTCAACTTTGCTGAAACTTCGTATTGTTCAAGTGCTTTGGTGAATTTTCCCTGAATATGATAAAGTTCTCCCAGTCCGTCACGACACATTGCAACACCTGATGAGTCACCTTTTTCTTCTCGGAATTTAAGAGAATGTAAGAAATTTGACTCGGCGCTGTCATAAAGACCCAGATACATTTGAACATTAGCTTTTCCTTCAATCTGGTTGGCAATATTGATCTGCCAGTCTTCTATTGAGTGAGTTTTTCTTTCTTCTTTATTAAGCTTATTATATCTTTCTTGTGATTGATAAAATTTATCTAAGGATTTGTTGTGGTAATCTAATGCAGGTTCATACTTACCCCAATGATAATATGCCCGTGCAATATGACCTAAAAATTTAGCTTCAAAATAATCATTATCAATGGGTGTCAGCTCAAATTTATCAAGACTATCTAGTACTCTATTATTTGCTTCAATGGATTTTGCATAATAACCATGGCGGGTGTAATATCCTCCCAGTTTTTCAAGGTATCCAAATGCAGAAAATATATTGACATTCGGACTTGTCTTAAAATGTGTAATTACCAGATTATATGTTTTTGTTAATTCTTTCAATTCGTTGCCGTAATCCCCAAATATATTATATATTCCTGCCAGCCAGATATGGGCAGCAGCACGGGCAATCCATGTTTCATTGCCGGTTAATTCGGATAAAAGTCTTTGATAGTAAATAACAGCCGAGTCATATTTGTCAATATCAGAATATCTCCTGCCTAATGTTAACCAAATTCTGTATTTTAAAAACCAGTCGGTTGTCGAATCGAAATATTGTTCTGAGAGCTTTAGGTACCCAATTGACTTTTCTATGGTGAATTCAGGGTTATAACTGCCGGCTAAAAGATAATAAGCATTTGATTTCCCTAAGTTATAATCAAGGCTGTCGGAAAGAGAAAGAGCTTGTTTAGCGTAAGTAAATGCTTCCTTTGGAGACTTTTTAATCAATGCATTACACAGTTCATTCAACACATCCACTCTTTCAGTTCCGCTGACAGTATGAAGACAATTCCGCAGACTGTCGATGTTTTCTACGGGTTGTGGGGAAAGTTGTTTGCCCATAAGAAAACATGGCATAAGAAAAAAGAAGATATATATTGTAAAACGAACCATTTACTTTGTGTCATTTATGGTCATTAATTGTTTTTTCATGACAGCGAAGCGAATGACGGCGCAGCCAAATGACTATTTTTGACCTAATCACTTATCCTGCGAGCCTCTCAAACATCTCCAGCAATTGTTCCCGCTTTCGTGAGGCAACCGGTACTTTGCATTCATTCTCCAGTACAACATAGCCCCCTTCTGTTTTTTCAAACCGATCGATGTGCCGCATATTTATCAAATAAGATTTATGCACCCTGAAAAAGCCTGTGTCTTTTAACAATTCGTCGTAGTCTTTTAAGGTATTAGATACAATGATCTTTTTATCGTTCAACAGGTAGATCGCAGTATAACTGCCTTCGGATTCACAATAGTTGATATCATAAACCTTAATAAGATGGATGTTATCAAAGGTTTTTAAGATAATCTTTTTATTGGCTTTATCTTCCGATTGCAGATTTTCTGTCAGCGTATCAAGTTGTGTGTTAAAATCTATTTGTACAAGGTTTTCCGTTTTGCACACTGCATCATATAGCTCGTCCGGGTCAACCGGTTTTAGCAAATAGTCAATGGCGCTGAATTTAATGGCTTTGATGGCATACTGGTCGTAAGCCGTAATAAATATCACTTTAAAGTCGATGGGTTCAAGTTTTTTGAGCAGGTCGAACCCTGTACCGTCATTCATTTTGATATCTAACAGGACCAGGTCGGGATGGTACTTACGGATGGTTTTCACTCCACTTTCCACACCCTCGGCAGTAGCCACCAATTTAATATTGGGACAAAACCGGCTGACCATTTTCTCCAGGGTCTGTCGTATATGGGCCTCGTCATCGATGATGATGGTACGGAGCATATTCAGGTCTGATTTTTTTGTAAAGATAGACATAATGGTTAAAATCCAAAAAACAAATAACAAATTCCAAAAAACAAACAACAAATTCCAAAGCACAAATAAATTCCAATAAACAAAAACCAAATTTCAAATATCAAAAACTACTTATCGTAATTGCGAACTGAAGAGCTTGGCTTTTGTGTGGGCGTGAAACCCGTCCCTGCCCGTCCGGTCAGGCGGGCGAACCGGGCAGGGGCGGGCAATCTGTTTTAATTATAGTACTACCTTCAGAATAACAGATTGCTTCGCTCTTACGCATAAACCCATGCTTTGGCTCGCAATGACGTTCATAAATTATTATTTATTTAAAGTTTTATTATTTTCTTCGTTACAAATTTATTACCCGCCAACCTTCTTTATACAAGGTTAATTTTTTAAATTAAAATAGCAGTTTCCACCATCCATTATAATTCATTTGCGAGTAAGTACATTTTGAGTTATGTTGTTAATTATGCTTTTAGATAAAACTTTTTCGGCAAGCTTAACAAATAATTCTCTTTTTAGCACAGTGATTTGTTCCTTAATATCCTTTACGCTTCCACCAATTTTGCAAATTGAAGCCATTTTTCTCTTGTAATATTTTTCAATATCTTTATAATAATTGAATATTTCATTTTCAAGTTGTTTTTTATTTTTATAGACCTCCAATTCTTTCTTCAGTTCTTTCATAAAATGTCTATTAAATCCTTTTTCATTCCTTAGGTATGGCTTTCTTAATTCTTGTTTATACTTTTTTTGCCATAATCTATTATTATAATCTTTTATCAGTGAAATTGTGATGTTTGGATTATCAAATAATAATCTTAAAAAATCAGTAGCAACTATGTTGGGTTCATGAAATAATGAATCATATACTATTATGCAACGATCCTGTAAGAATGCTAAAAAAGAATCTTTAAATCCTGAGTAGGCATCTTTTCCAATTATTTCAAAACTGAATTTTCGAAATTCATTCCTGTTGTATGATTCTTGATTTCCTCCAGGCAGATTAAAAGTTATACTATTGGAACTGAATTCCTTTATATCTTCTGAGCCTGATTCCTTGGTAATCATTTTAACAGTTGCTTCATCATAACCTCCGTTTTGGGTTAGTTCGACAATTATTTCATCTTTTATATACCCAAAATAGTATTCACACTCGGTAAGAGAACTTTTTCCCTCCGTATGCTTAACATAAAGTGCGTTAACCGGATGTTGATGTTTATAGTTATCAGGAACTCTTTCGCATTCAACAATATTAGTTTTCATTAGGTTTTGAACGACTAAAAAAACATTAGCATAGTTTTCCCAACTAGCAGTTCCCCTTGAAAGTCGATCTCTACTTATTACCTCGTTTGCAAAAGCCGTAAAGGTATTTATTCTTGGTTGATTTACTTCTAAACTACAGCTTTTCTCAATATGATTTGAAACAAGAGATAATTGAAAATATGAGGAAGTATTATC
>JACKQG010006643.1_pt1 | contig 12063 bp, 6 predicted proteins | sample 8237621 | NCBI WGS metagenome assembly JACKQG01 (sample SAMN15677084, study PRJNA649215) | marine metagenome | biome: marine; feature: Black Sea; material: saline water; isolation source: suspended particulate matter (SPM) from the Black Sea western gyre | collected 2013-06-09/2013-06-10 | depth...
TGCTGGTTCAGGTAATTTTTCTGCTGTGCGTTTCTCTGCAGGTGCATCTGGTGAAGATATTGTTCGCTTTAAATGGTACCAAAACGGTGCTGGCGGAGCGTTTTATATCAAAGTTTTTGATGATGATGGTGGAATGCCTGGGGCAGAAGTTTATTCTACGATTCAAGCATCTGGAAATGTTGACGGTTGGAATGACAAAGATCTCTCTTTACAGGATCTTAGTGCTTCCGGTGATTTCTGGGTAGGTACCAAAGAATTTAGCTCTTCTAATCCATTTGGTTTGGATACAAGTGGTGATACTGGCAATTCTTACCAGAGATTAGGGTCAAGTGGTGACTGGACGGCTGTAAGCGGAAATATTGCTTATCATATATATCTGGATTGTGGCGATAACTGTGATGATGATAGCTGTACCAATGATGCAGGTGATGTTAATGAAGATGGAACGGTAAATGTTTTAGATATCGTTTCTGTTGCAGGCCATGTATTAAGTGGTGGCTTAGAAGGCTGTGGATTAGAAGCTGCTGACATGAATGGTGATGGACAGGTAAACATTCTGGATATCGTTGCCATTGTAAATCTCATTTTGGGTGGTCGTGGTGTTGACGCAACTTCTGCAGAAGTACTCAAAACTGATGACACATTCTTTGTTACTGCGAATGGATATATTGGCGGAATACAAATGACTCTTTCGCATGGGAGTGAGTTTAGTATAAATCTTACTGATGATGCAATGGTTGCAGATTATCTTACGGATGGCAATAAAACTACCTTAGTAGTGGTTGTGCCTGAAAATGACGAAATCTTCTCTTATTCGGGCGATTTTGAGATTACAGAATTGATTATAGCAAACTCAACATCAGAAGTTACGGTAAATACACCTAATGCTTTTGAATTAGGTGCAGCATATCCTAATCCGTTTAACCCAAGCACATCCATTAGCCTTCATGTTCCTACGGAATCTAATGTATCTGTTCAAGTATATGATCTTAGTGGTCGTATGATTTCAACTCTACTTTCGGGAGTACAAGCTCAAGGTGACTATAACCTCACTTGGAATGCCCAAGAACAGGCCAGTGGAATGTACTTGGTAAGAGCTGAAACGGCTGGAACTGTTGCAGTGCAGAAGATTTTGCTTCTGAAATAATACCCGTTTAATTGACGGCAAACTTAAAAGCCTCTGTTCTGTAAAGGACGGGGGCTTTTTTTTAGGAGATAGGGGTGAGGAGATAGGGGTAAGATGTATAAATTCGTTGATTGGGGATCGGGAGAAAATCAATTGACTATTGACAAATCATTAATTAAAAATCACTATTCATCAATCACAATTCTTTACTTTCTCTCACTCTTTTATAATTCAATTATTTTTCCAATGGCTCAACAAAGTTTGATTGGAGAGAGTAATTTATAAGGTAATTAATGATTTAATATTTTCATTACTCAAATACACTACAGAAGAATCTAATTCAGATAATCCATTCTTATTTTCGGCATCATAAACCATAGCTAATGCTAAATCATCTACTCTTAAACCCAATCCTTTTGATTTCATTATACGTTCTATCCAATTTCCATTTTCCATTAATCGAATCAACATACCTGGTTTAAAAATAGAAACTCTATCAAAATCATTTTTTATTACAGTCTGTTCTTTTTGACCAATGGTTCTTATATATAATAAAGGATGTATCCATTCTTTTGCCCATTGATTATGATTAGCACCACTAGCAGAAACCAAAGAAGCATGTGAAATTTTTGCATTTGAGGCCATCTTAGCTGCTTCCATCGAAATACCTGCTTCAACTTTTATAAATTCTTTTGCACTACCAGCACGTTTTCTGGTTGTACCTATACAATTAAAGAATACATCATTTCCTTTCCATAATTTTTTTGTTGAAGATAAATCATAAAGGCTTTCAATTACAATATCTTGAAGTTTATCATGCCTCTTTCCATTTAAAACAGGTTTTCTACCAATAGAAGTGATTTGCCCCCACTTATCATTTTCAAGTAATTGTTTTATTAGCTGTTGACCTGTAGCTCCCGTACCACCAATAACTACAGCTTTTCTTAATTGACTCAATTAATATTCTCCCATTCTATTGCATTTCTTTAGGAATCAGAATTTATGGAATTTGGCTTAATCCATAAACATTTGACCTTAACCTCCTACAAATTCCATAAATAATATGGATACCAGTTTTCTTTCAATTGACACACTCAAAATTTACATTACTACTATATTATGGGGTGAAGTATTCTTGAGTTCAGCTTTAACTTTTAATTGGATTATAAACAAAAAAATAATCCCAGAGAGATTAAATATTAATTTTTTGAATTATAAACGTGGGAGAACCCTGTTGGGGTTCAATGGGGGCTATTTCAGCAACACCAGTTTCTGGGTATAAAAGGTGTTGTTTATATTCAATCGGGCTAAATAAACTCCACTGGGGTGATTGCCTGCGTCCCAGGTGTATTCAATGTTTCCGGGTGTTCTATATTCATGGGCTATCTCGGAGACTAATTGCCCGGGAATGTTATAAATTGATAATTGCAGCATACCTTCATTTTGCACAGTAAAACTCAATGTGGTAGTTGGGTTAAATGGATTTGGATAGGTGCTTAGCATGATTTGCTGTGGTAATATTTCCTGCACATCTATACTGCCTAAAATATAGATTCCATTATTTTCCCATTCTGGAATATCTCCGTGGTTTAAGTCGGTTAAATTTCCGGTAGTGTTATCTAAATACTTAAATTGGGGAGTCTCACCTGTGTGTAAATATCCCTGTGAAAATAAATTCCCGTCATTTCCCATTACGGGTATATCGATGAGGTTCCCAGTCCATCGTCTTGAGCCGGTTACTTTTCCATGATGGTAGGAGATTATCCATCCGTCATTAAAATCATCCCCTGAGTTGCCTTTAATTTCGTTTATAAAGTAAAATGCTTGCTGAGTGGACTGAATTATATCAAAGCCATGGGGAATTGTTAATTCAATGGAGCTAGAAGTTTTTAATCTATTGAGTGGAGATATTTCAAAAGAGAATGAAATGTAATCTGTAGCTATTACCCAATATCCTTCACCACCAGAAAAGGAAGTAAGGCTGCCTGACCAGACTCCGCTTACATTATTTGCTGCTACTCCTTCACCAATTATTCCACTTATAGAGTCCTCAATATCATCCGGTAATCCCGGACTTAAACCAATTGACCCTTCAGCTGGAAAGGATATGAGATTTGCTCCGGGTGTCAAATTATATTCAATGGCTGTGTTTGTAGGGATTGCATCTTTAATGCAGAGGGATGCTAAATCATTTACAATAACCCAATAGCCATCTGTAGAACTAATTGTGCTTAAGCTTCCCATCCAACCGTCGGTTTCATTATAATTTGCGGCCACACCTTCTCCAATTACACCAGTGGCAATTCCTTCAATGGAATACATCATATTCGTCACAGATGCATCATCTGGAAGTCCGTAAAAACTGATTAGGTTGGCACCTTCATGGAGTTCAAGGCAATAATCAATGGTGTCTGGGCAATCAGCTTCATCGCATTCATAAATACCACCTCCACAATAAACTGTACCTGGACCTCCACAAATGCCGCATTCATCAATTTCTATTGTTCCACCGCATTCACCCAAACAGTCGTAGAAGTTATAAAAACAATCGGGATATTCATCGCTGCAATCAAGTACAAGGTCAAAGTCATGTCCCTGATAGTAGGAAAAGGGAATAGGAGAGCCAGTATTATCTGAAACAACAATATCATTTAATCCAAATGCTTCTCCTTCCAGACTCAGTGTCAACAGGTCGCCGCACCCTTCTGGGAGTAATTCACCTGAAAGTGAAAATCCAATTACGGTGTTAACATTAAAGCTTACAAAGAATCCTGTAGATTCAGCATCGCCTCCTGAATTTCCAATAATAGTTGCACCATCAACATCAAACTGAAAACCTGCAATAGGCACAGAAGAATTATAAATTATAGTACCATCATTATTTAAAAAGAGGGTAAGGTCTGGCAGATCGCATCCATCCATTCTATTATTTCCTAAATCAACACATTCTACTGTTTCGGTCCCTGGATTTCCCAATCCGTCACCATCCGTATCTTCGCAAAGGGTTTCTATGGTAGATATTCCGCCACAAACTCCTGCACAGTCAACAACATTTCCATCACAATCACAATCACCAACTGGAATACCCAATTCACCGGGATTTCCACAGCCACATTCCTGCTGTACTCCGTTGCCATTACATACACCGCATTCATCTAATTCTGCAGTCCCAAAACAATAACCAAAACAGTCCATATCCTGATTAAATCCGTCACATACATTGCAGTTATCAATGAGGTTAGATTCGCAGAATAGTTCATCATTCAGATCGTCAGAATTAGGCGCCCATCCCGTAGGAGCATAACCAAGGCAGAAATCATGTGAAATGTCACCGCCACCCCAGCCATCATTATCGTTGTCGAGGAAATGAGTTGTTGTTCCGGTACTGGCACAGGCACCCATGAAAACCTGTATATTGGGGTTATTTTGCGCATCCAGATAAAAATCACTTTGATTAGCGGTAATGGTAGAAATCTCTCGCATATTAAATCCATTTTCTCCAATGTAGAGATATAATTCATACTCACTTGACAGACTATCTAATGCTTCTATATCCCAGCTGATAGTTAAGGGAATATCTGAAGAAAGTCCCCCTCCAGTACTGCCTCTAATACCCCAAACTGACAGGTCATAATTTGGATGAATTGAGCGGAAATCGGTAGAGAACTCTGTTTGATAACAAGAATTTCCATTTGCATCTTGCTGTCCATACCAGTCAAGATGGAAGAAATGTATGTTGGTAAACTCTCCTGAAAAGGGATCGGGGTAGTCATATTCATCTTCTCCAAATTGCCATCCATCACTGCAACTTGAGCAGGTACCTAATTGAATAGTATGATCTGCTCCAATGCCTGAGGCATCGACACCAGTAATACTGATACCCCATTCCTCAGCAAAAATGAGTGAGAATTGGAGTAAAATTATTCCAATTTTTAATATAGATAGATATGTTTTCAATGTAAAAATTGATTCTCCTCAATATATATATGTATTAAAAATACTATTGATCACAGGTTGTAAATCGTGATATACATCAATTTTAACGAGGTAGAAGTTTGTGTTGGAATTAGAGGATTAAAACCAGCTTTTAATCTCTGATTCCTGAGGGAACTCTCCAGTTTTGAATTTAGAATATACTAATTCATCATTGAGGTTTACTTCAAATGCACCTGATCTTGGGGGAATTGAATTCCCCTCAATCTTTGCCTGGGGTGCGATAGTTTTAATGATTTTTGACACACGTTCAAAATCAGGTTGGTAATTTCACTTCTCGCAAAATTCGATATGAATTTTCATGTTTTCTCCTTAATTAAAAAATCTTAATGACTCCAAAAGACCTAATATTCCAGGAATGAGTAAAATCCACCCAAGTATTTTGGTAAAAAAATCAACATCATAATTGCCAGTTCGTTTCATCACCAGCCATCCTCCCAATAGTGTCATTGCTACAAATACCAAGAATAATATGGTTCTTCCCATACCGTATTTTGCACCATTTAACAATAAAATCAAAAGAATAATTCGAAATTGAAATACTTATCAAATATGAATAAAATCCATCTAAATTAACCACCTTCTTTCGGTTAATAATGACAATATAGGAAAAAACTATGGCACAAAATATAAAATTTGGCGATGTAGATATTCAGGTTCCTTCATTAAATTTCAAAAAGTTTGGTGGATTAATACCCCTTTTAATAATATTATTTTTAGCATCATTATCGTTTTATACGGTGGATGCAAATGAAAATGGGGTGGTGCTCCGCTTGGGTAAGTATTCCCATACAACCATGCCGGGACTACATTTTAAAATTCCAGTAATTGATCGGGTATATACCATTAAAGTGGATTACCAGTATAAAATGGAATTCGGATTCAGAACCTTGAAAGCCGGAGTCCGTACAGAATATTCAAAGCGGAATTTTAATCAGGAATCCTGGATGTTAACTGGAGATCTTAACATTGCAGAAGTGCATTGGATTGTGCAGTATAAAATAAAAGATGCTGCTGATTATCTGTTTAAAGTGAGGGATGTAGAAAACACCATTAAGGATGTATCTGAGGCAACTCTACGACTGATGATTGGAGACAGATCTTTTACGGAAGTGCTGCAGGCTGAGCGTCGTGCAATCGCAGATGCAGCCAAGGATCATATGCAGGAAATTTTGGATAAATATGAGACTGGTATCGCCATTAAAATGGTGCAGTTACAGGGTGTGTTGCCTCCTGACCCCGTTGCTGATTCATTTAATGAAGTTATTCGTGCAGAACAGGAAGAAGAAACGCTTGTAAATGAAGCCAACCAAGCTTTTAATAAGGAGATTTATAAAGCAGAGGGTGAAGCAAAAAAACTGATTAATGAAGCCAAAGGATATGCCATTGAAAGAATTAATACAGCCACTGGAGACGCCACTTTATTTGAATTGGTATTAAAGGAATATAAAAAAGCCCCTCAAATTACAATGGACAGGTATTTTATTGAAACCATGAACACCGTACTTGGGAATGCTCCCAATAAAGTAATTGTAGATTCTCAATTAGAGAATTTTTTACCCATGATGAACCTGAAAAATAAGGGGAGCAAATAATGAAGCAGACTATATTTCTTGTAGTGTTAATTGGTGTGGTAATTATTGGGTTTGGATCAATTTATACAATTAATGAAGCCGAGCAAGCAGTTGTAACGCAATTTGGAAAACCTGTTGGCGGTGCTGTTACAGATGCTGGGATCCATTTTAAAACGCCCATCATTCAAACCGTTATTAAATTTGATAAACGAATATTGGAATGGGACGGTTCTGCCAATGAAATTCCCACTTTGGATAATAAATATGTCTTTATAGATGCATTTGCCAGATGGCGAATATCAGATGCACTTCAATTCTATAAATCAGCTAAAAATGAAATGTTGGCTCAATCACGCCTAGATGATATTTTAGATGGTGCTGTTAGAGATGAAATTGCGAACCGGACTATGGTAGAAATTGTACGTTCTAGTGATAGGGTAATGGTAATTCAGGATGTAGAGTCATCTTCAGTTAATGTGAATGATAAAGTTATTGAGGAATATTCAGCAAAAGGAGCGCGACTGGAAATTGTAGATAGTATTTTAGAATCCGTTTCAAAAAGATTGCTTGACCTGAATATGGGCATCGAAATATTAGATGTACAATTAAAGCGTATTAATTACACTCGGCAGGTACAAGAACAGGTATTTAACAGAATGATTTCTGGGCAGAATCAAATTGCTGAAAAATATCGCGCCCAAGGTCAGGGAAAAAAACAGGAAATATTGGGTATGCAGGTACAACGTAAAAAAGAAATTATATCCGGAGCATATTTGGAATCTCAAAAGATTAAGGGTGAAGCGGATGCAAATGCAACACGGGTTTATGCAGATGCTTATGGCAAGTCCCCTGAATTTTATAATTTTATTAAAACGTTAGAAACCTATGCCAATACATTGGACTCTTCCACTCAATTTATTTTATCCACAGATAATCATTACCTGAAATATCTGGGTGAATAATTAATTTTAATAAGTTAACTTAATTATATAAAAAGTCTGTCTTTAGGGGCAGACTTTTTTACTTCTACTATTATAAACACTTAGGTATTTCCTTTAATAAATGAGAAGAGATTACCCTCGCCCAGCATCCTCGATAAATATCTTGCTTCATAGGTGAAAAGCGGTTAAATTACTTTGTTGTAAGGAGGGATGATGGACATATTATGGAGGTTTTATGTCCGCCTGGAGGAGTTTCAGTAATTCCATTACCCCCTGTTTTTATATATCAATAGTTTTTACCAGATTTTGTATTTACTGGTAAAAATGTGATGCAGATCAAAAAAAATAGAATTTTGGTACGGTAACATTTCCCTATGATTTTGGGGGAGTTACATTCAAATTTCGGTATTTTGATTAATGTGATTGTAATCAATTTATATGTAATTAAAGGGGTATTACATTTGATGAACTGGAAATTAAATTAGATTTTATAAATAAAAGGATTTTATGAAAACGAAAAAAACTAAGAAGCAATTACTAGACAATAATAATAACAATAATAATCTCACGAGGGGGAGAAAAATGAAATACTTTTCAATTATACTTACGGTAATGGTAACTGCTCTAATTGGTAGAGCTACCGAACCACAAACAGGCTGGTTTTATGATGTATCAACTCAACAGGCATTCTACTTATTTGATGAAATTACTATTGATGGATTGGTCGTTGAAGGAGATGGTAGTGGTGAGGGAGATGGTGGATGCGAATTATTAGGTACCTGTGATGTAGTAGGTGCATTTAGAAGGGGTGTATGTCAAGATCCTGGGTATCAAAATAGCCAGCAATTATGCGAATTATTTTCAGTTTGGAATACAGACGAAGAAATTTGTATAGGTTGGAGATATGCTGATTCAGATGGTGCAACTACAGTTGTATTGAATGGTAAAGAAGGAGCTGAAGGTACGAATACTTTTACTTATGCAAACGCAGGTGAATCTGCCTATATCAAAATTTATGATTCTTCAAGTGGATCAATTTTGGACCTAAACCCCAGTGCTGAATTACCAGGCTGGGAACTTCTTCAAATTTTTACAATAGAAGGTACATCAACCGCTAATAATACATTTGGTTGTACAGAAGCTGCTGCATGTAACTATGATGCAAGCGCAACTGCTGATGATGGCTCTTGCTGGTCAGCAAATGCTGGATGTTCTTGTGCAGATGGTGCAGGTTCAGAAGCTGATTGTGCAGGTGTTTGCAATGGCTCTTCCGCTTTAGATGATTGCGGTGTATGTGATGGTGGCAATGCATCAATGGATTGTGCCGGTGTTTGTGACGGTTCTTCAACTACTGATAACTGCGGTGTTTGTGATGATGATACTTCAAACGATGATGCCAGCTGTACCGGTTGTACCAATGCAGATGGTGACAATTATGATTCAGGAAACACCATTGATGATGGATCATGTGTAATTACTGTACCTCCAGCAACTAACTTGGCTGCAACCCCTGGTGCTGCAAGAGTCAGCTTGGAATGGGATGCTGCGGTTGATAATTTCACAGAATCCTCAGCAGGTTATACCTATGATGTTTATCAGGATGGTGTTGTTGTAAAAAGCACTTCCCAAACATCATCCCAGATTACAGGTTTAGATAGTGAAACAAATTATTGTTTCACAGTATTAGCAATACATAATCAATATGGTGCTTCCGCTGATCAATCTAATGAAGCTTGTGCTACACCCGAGGAAGCTGCTGGAGATCCTACCTGGAGAATTCAGCTTACGGCTGAAATTGACAGTTATGATCAATTCCAATTTTCTGGTAACGAAGATTGGTTATTACATGATGATGAAAACTTTTTAGGAGTTGCAACTGATGCTACCTATGGTTATGATTCTGCACATGATGCACCAGATCCTCCACAGGGTCCTGGTAATTATATTAAACTGTTTTTTGACCATCCTGGATGGAATGAATGGGTGACTCACTTTACAGAAGATATCGTTTTAGAAGATGATGATTTCTTCTCTACCAATTTAACCCAATGGAATGTTAGGGTACAGAGTGATGTACCCGGTTCAACTGTTATTAGATTTAAAACTGATATTGGTGTAATTCCTGCAAATTATGAATTGTATGTTGAACTGGATGGTAATTACACCCGTCTGCATCATTCAGAAGAAACAGCAATTGAATTTTATATGGACGGCTCCGGTCAAAAGGACTTAGCTGTATATATTGGTAATGTTGCTCCTCAAGCTCCAGATAATCTTGCCAGTGTTGGAAATTATAATTCAATCAATCTGGATTGGGACAGTGATGGGGATGATCTCAATGATATTGGTAATCGATATCCTGCTATATCCTATAATGTATATAGAGATGATGCACCCAGTGATTATAACTCAAATTCAGGTGGTCCTGGTAACGGCCCTGGTGGATGCGGTGGCTTACTCACCGGAGGTTTCGGACAGGGTAATACCGACTACCTTGATGATGTTGATTTGTATGCTGACTATCCCGGTGAAGGACTGCTTCAAGAATCTACATATTCATATACCGTAACAGGTTCTAATGATGCTGGTGAATCTTCTGAAGGACATACTGTTCGAACAAGTGGTGGTGACGATACTTTCCATGATGGTCGATCTTCTTCAACGGAAGCCACAACAGGATTAAATGCAGATCCTAATTCTGTACCTGTTCATATGGATTCTCCAAATGGTACCAATTTAGAAGCTGGACTTTATGAAATACCTCATAATTGGAGCCCAGATGCAAATAGAATTGTAATACCTATTGGTGCATGGGGTTCGGATGATCCAGACTTTCCTTATGATTTGCAAACTCTTCACCATAATCTCTACTATTTTGATTATCAATGGACTCAAGTAGGTGGACAATCTGATCTTCAAGATATTATTGGATTGACTTCCCCTCAGCTGAGTTTCACTGTTGCCAATACTCAAAAAGATGAAGATGGTAACTTGAATGATGAAAAAACATATACATGGAATCTAAGAACAGATTCTCAGCATCCAGTTAAAACTTCTGGGTCGTGTGGTGTATGGACTTCTGAAATGCACTTACATAGTGATAATCAAGATATTTCGGTAACCATTCAACCTGAACCAAATAATAATCCAATTGCAGCAGATGCACGGGATTTACCACGGTTTGGCGATGGTGCTTCCGTAGTTACTTCTGATGATTATGATAATATTGCTGGTGAGGGTAATGATTTTAATGATTATGAGGATGATGCCAATGTTAATGGTGCACAATTTGGTGTATGGTATGAACCTCATGATAACAATATTGTTCATGAGATTGCGGATGGTATTATCAATTATTTTGCTGATAATGCAGATTTTGGTAACAATAATGCGGACCTATATTTCACAGCCATTGATTCAGATGATGATGATGGAATGTGTGATGTTGGTGGACCTCCTACCTGTGCGTGGGACTGCCCCGGATTCTTTGATACATTTGATGCAGATGGCGAACCTTTAGAAGATGTTTCTTCTGATGATATATGTCAATGGATTGTGGATACAGTTGATGATGGTAGCTGCCTTAGTGATTGTAATGATAATATGATGGATGATGCTAATAGATTTGCCGCTGAATGTAGTGAATGTCTTGATGCAGGTGATTGCTCTGATATTGGGGGCTGCCCCGATGGGTATGTACAAGATTGCTCTGGTGATGGAGATTGTATTTCTGAAGGTCTTATTGGGGATGGCTGGTGCGATGGTGTAGATCAACCTTTCGGAGCTGATCTTACTTGTTATGAGGATGACGGTGGGGATTGTGCTGATGGAGCAAATAGTTGCCCAGATGGTCCCGATGGTACACAATATGTTGAAGATTGTTCCGGTGATGGTGACTGTGCTCCCGAGGCATGGATTGGTGATGACTATTGTGATGGTACAGACCAGCAATGGGGTTTTGATTTAACTTGCTATGATAATGATGGTGGAGATTGTGATGATGGCAGGGCTGGAGATGATGGTCGAACACCTGACAGAGATGCCTGGTGGATACCTGAAAGGTATGTTGATATCATATCAAATGATGCCCGTTCTGCAGTTTCATTCTGTGATGAACAAACCTATGAATGGTACTATACAAAAGGAGCCGCTGCAGCCTTTAATTATCTTGATGTAAATGCCAACGGTATTTACGATATTGGGGAAAGATTCTCACTCATTGATAATAATGCAATTGTTCAGGAATTTGGTCCTGAAGAGTTCTGGGATGATAATGAGAGCGGATTCTGGGATGCCGGTGAAGGATTTGTTGATGATAACGGAAATGGTATTTTTGATGTAGGTACTGATTTAGGTGATTTTATTCCCCCAACCAAAGTACAGTTTGAAGAATGTAATAATTGTATCGATGGTCAATTTACCTCTAATG
>JACKQG010006644.1_pt1 | contig 12060 bp, 6 predicted proteins | sample 8237621 | NCBI WGS metagenome assembly JACKQG01 (sample SAMN15677084, study PRJNA649215) | marine metagenome | biome: marine; feature: Black Sea; material: saline water; isolation source: suspended particulate matter (SPM) from the Black Sea western gyre | collected 2013-06-09/2013-06-10 | depth...
GGCAACCGGCATTGAGGGGGATGTCACGGTCAATCAGGGTTCGTAAAACATATAACACAGCCGCTTTAGTGACTGCCGCAGGAGCATTCAAATTTCCCTCTGTCTCCGCGCTGGTGCCGCTGAAATCAATAAACATTCGGTGCGAAGCGGGTGGATTCTCACCCGGCTCTATCCGGATGGAAACGGCAATGCGGGATCCATCGTCCAAATAATCTTCAAATTGTCTTTCAAAAACAGGTTGCTCTTTCAGAAAATTTCCCAGCGCCTCAGTCATAGCTTCCGTGGCATTGGTTTGAATATATTGCATGTAAGCTGACACAACCGGTAGCGTGTACTGCCGCACTAACCGCTTCAATTCCTGGATACCTTTATTATTGGCTGCTACTTGCGCGCGTAAATCTGAAAGCCTCTCTCTCACGTTACGCGCGGGGTAGGTTGCGTCCAATAAAAGTTGGCGTACTTCACGCTCACGAAGTTGGTTTTCGGACACCAATAGAAAATTATCAATTACCACACCCTCTTCTTCCACAGTGGTTCCAAAAGGTGGCATGGAACCGGGAGTTATCCCCCCAATATCAGCATGGTGACCACGGGAGGCGACAAAAAACACCAACTCCCCTGAGGGGGTGTAGACTGGAGATACAACCGATACATCCGGAAGATGGGAACCGCCATGGTGGGGGTTGTTTGTTACATACACATCGCCCGGATTCATTTTGCCCGTATTTTGCTCCTTTATGTACTTTACTGATTCTCCCATGGCTCCGAGATGCACCGGAATATGAGGTGCATTGGCTACTAGATTGCCATCCCGATCAAAAATCGCACAGGAAAAATCCAGACGTTCTTTCATATTTACCGAGTGCGCCGTATTGGCTAACGTGTACCCCATCTGTTCAGCAATACTCATAAATAGATGGTTAAAAACCTCCAACATCACCGGGTCTCGCAAACGGCTAACTTCTATCTTCCTGCTTGTGATAGTTTCAAGAACAACGTGACCATACGTATTGATTGTGGCTTTAAAATCCGGTTCTATCACAATGGTCGAATAGTCATCCACAATAATGGCCGGTCCAGCCACCGAATTCCCCGGCTTTAGGTCCTTACGCCGAAACACCGGTGCTGCGTGTAGTTTTCCATTGAAATAAACACTCTGAAATTTCAATATCCCCTTATCGTCCGGCAGTTCTGCCGTCAATGGGACCGGCAGTTCTTTTAAAACCTGACCCGGAACAGCGGCTTCAATCCGCAAATTAACTGCTTCGACTTGATCTTGGGGGGGATAAAATCCGAACCGATGTTGATACCGCTGATGAAAATTATGGATTACCTGCTCGTAAGAATAGATATCCGGATCGGTGCCAATCGGTATTGTAAGATAGGTGTCACTGCCAAGTGGTCGCAGGTCAATAAAACCCTGAAGACGCACTTGCTTCCGATCAAGATCTTTGCCAAGCCTGAGTATTACAGAATTTCCGAGCTGTCCGAACTGATTTAGGAGGTTGGCATGTATTTCTTCGGTATAAACAGTCATTAGAGCAACTGCATCGCGCTCTACACGCTTAGAGACGGCAATGCCGTAAGCAGATAACACGCCCGCAAGGGGGTGAATCACAATTCTTTTAATTCCCAAGGTGCGGGCGATATCACCGGCGTGTTGGGGAGCGGCACCGCCAAAACAGATTAGTGTGTGCCGACGTAAATCGTAACCGCGGGCGATCGAGATCTTCTTTATCGCCCGACCCATAATCTCATTTGCCACCCGAATGAATCCTTCGGCGACTTCTTCCGGAATATAATGTAATCCCAACCGCTGGTTAATCTCCTGCGTCAGTTGAGCAAACTTTTGTTCTGTTACAATTGCGTCTAACGGTTGATCATTATTGGGGCCAAAAGTAGAGGGCATATACTCCGGCAGTATTCTACCCAAGAGAAGGTTTGCATCTGTGACTGTCAGTGGTCCACCGCACCCGTAACACGCGGGGCCAGGATCGGCCCCCGCGGACTCCGGGCCGACATTGAATTTTTGTCCATCAAACCACAGGATGGAACCGCCACCGGCGGCTACTGTCTCAACATCTAACTGATCAGTCTGATATTTAATTCCTCCGGTCACCGTTTCAAAAACCCGGGCAAATTCCCCACCAAAACGTGATACATCAGTGGATGTACCACCCATGTCAAACCCAACGACTTCCGTAAGACCAAGCGTGCGTGTAATGGTTGCATAGCCGATCACTCCTCCTGCCGGTCCGGAAAGAATCATGTCCTTGGCCCGTAAATTGTCGGTGGACACCAATCCGCCGGAACTTTTCATGAAATCCACAGGAACGCCCTTTACTTCCCTTTGAACGCTGTCTACGTAATGCTGGAGGCTGGGAGCTAAGTAGGCATCTACTAGGGTCGTTTGTCCTCGGCCCACAATCTTGATTAGCGGCATTATACGATGAGAAATTGACACCTGCTTAAAGCCGACCTTAAAAGCTAATTCAGCCACTGTTTCCTCATGAACGGGGTTCTTCCAGGCATGCATGAGTACAATCGCAACGGCTTGAAAGCCCTGTTTACGAGTGGTTTCAAGATCTACCCTAACCTTATCGATATTAAGTGGAATTTCTATCTTACCTTCAGCCGTAATCCGCTCTTCGATATCTTTTACCTGTTTATAAAGGATTTCCGGTTTTCTGATTGCCAGGCTGAAAATGTCCGGCCGGGTCTGATCGCCTATTTCCAACAAATCTTCAAAGCCGGCGGTAATGAAAAGAGCCGTTGGGGTACCTCGTCGCTCTAAAAGGGCATTGGTTGCTACTGTCGTACCCATCCGGATATTGGCAACAGTAGCGGACGAAATCACATCAGAATTGCCACCATCCCGCAATATTCGCCGAATCCCCTCGATGGACGCATCCTGGTAGTCCGAGGATTCTGAAAGGAGTTTGGTTATGTGCGCTTTTCCATCGGGGGCAATGCCGATCACATCGGTAAACGTCCCGCCGCGATCAACGGCAAAATGCCATTTCTCAGTTTTACCATGAGAATGATTCATATGTAGGTGGGTACAGAATTTTGTGTAAATGGCATTTTCATTTCAGTCTAAATGAGCCATTCTTTCTTCAAACAGGATTGAAAAATGGTTCATAGCCTCTTTCCAGTTTTGAATGGGCATGGTCCACTTTTTAATGACATTTTTAATGCTAAATATAACATCTTGAATACAGCCTCATCATTGGGAAAGGAACCGCGGTTTTTAGTCACCTTCCGTAGTGACATGCTTTTTGCTCAATCTAATAATTCTAGCCGCTCCATTTGGAAGTCTTATTGAACTAATAAAAATTAATCTTACTATTGCTTAATTGCTAATCTATATGCAAGAATCGCTAATAGTATTTGACCCGCCCACCTTGTTTGGACTTTAAGGTAGTCTCAATAACCATCGTTTTTGACACACCATTTTCCCAATTGAAATGCAATAGGCGTTTTTGGGAATCACGCGCTGGGGATTATCAAAATAACATGCTGGTATTCTCCTGTTTTTAACAAACAAACTTCCGAATATGGAAGTTCTGAATGCCAGCATGTTATTTTGGTGCGAATGAAATAATTAGTCTGTACTGTACCTTGCTGAATTGCTTCCGAACTATTATAGGCTCCAAGGTCATACCTAGAGAGAATATCAACAAAATCATTGTTATGGAATAGCGTTTTTACAGCCATATTATCATTATATGGTTTTAAAATTCTGAGTAATACTCTCGCAAACAATACCTGGTTCAACCTCAGTGCTGATTTTCCAGTAGTATTGCTGATCGGGCTCAAGGCTATAAATTAATTGCGTATACTCCTTATCAGACGGTTCGTACGGTGAAATAATTCCCTCGATACTACAAGCCACTAACCAGGTATATAATACAATGATTAGTAAACTTGTCCAATTAGCCTTTTTTGTAAACCCAACAAGTAATAAGCCTGAGAAAACAACCGCACCAAACAAAATCAGACTTTGGTTCTCTTCCTGATTGTCAATATTTATCGCAATGAATTCCTCTGAAAATGTTGAGTCCTTGGAAATTGTTAATGTGTAAGACTCAGCTTCACCATTCCAGTTGAACTCAACTTCACTTGGGTCTACCTCAATATTCTGGACAGGGTGGCGTAACCATATTTGTTGAAACATTTCCGGTAATTTGTAATAAGCTCCACCCGCATCCATTTCCAGCTGGATATCAAAAATTAAGGATTCATCATAATTATGAAAGTTATGTACATAAATCTTACCGTTTTTCAGATCATATATGTTGGAGTAAACAGTAGGCGGTATCCCGGACTGGTGCACAGCATCTAAAACCGACCGGAGAGAATTGATCGAAACGGTATTTGAATTTTCCAGCAGATCGGTGGCTAAATTATAGCGGTAGCAGTTGTACCAACGGGTATTGACTGTATCCGAAAGGTAATGATTTGTCATAACCTGAAATGTATTTTGCTTATGAAGAAAAACAACATCATCATCCCCGTACTCAATTATCACCGAATTCCCCATCCGATCAGCCCACATACTGTGTCCCTGCCAGTGCGGTGTATGGTATCGGGCATATAAGGCAATTACTTCATCAACGGTGGCGCATTCCTCCAGCGCCTTTTCGCACAATTCACCTTTGACAGTTGGTTTATTATGATGGTTGTGTATATCATTTCGCTCCGGAAGTGTGGCCCCATCGTACCATAAACCCTGATCATTCATACCCCCGGCATTCTGAAATCCTTCCGGTATTTGATAACCAAAATAAACATGACCATATTTTCCTTCCGATGGTGCAATGAACAAGGCGCGGGTTTCAAGATTATCCCAGTCCTTATTGGCAGCTCCAAGTACTATATTATCTTGAGCGGCACTGAATACCGTACAGGCATGGGCTGGGATGCTTAGCAATCCAAGGAATAAGCAAATTATTAAGCTTAAAAATGTACTTCTCATTTTTGACTCCAGCCTTAGAAAGAAAAACCCGCTAATACTGAGACCGATTGATTTTTCAACACATTCTTCTCATCACTCAAATCAAAATCGATCAGACTACGGTTGAAACGCAAATCCAACGAAAGCTTCCAGTATTCTATACCAGCCCCAAATATCAACCCACAGTCAACTTTACGAACATTCTCAACAATACCGACAAAGTTTAAGGATACAATTTTATTACTGATTGCCGGGCCACAATAAATAATTGGATTTAATTTATTATGCGGTTTTAGTGTGATCTGAGCCAGTACCGGTATTTCGAGGTAAACGAAAATATTATACAGGTTAATATCTCCGACCGTATTGATTATACAGCCTTTAGTCGCCAGCAATAATTCCTGTTTCAGGGAAAATCGCTCATTAAAACGATAGCTGTAATAACCGCCTATACTGAAACCAGGTATTCCAAAGACTGTTTTACCAGGTAGGTTATTTCCAGATATTGTTGAGTGATTATAGCCGATTTTTATTCCGGTATTGTGGAAATCACCAGCTTTCAGATTTACTGTTAAAATTGATACAATTAGAAATACTAGAATATGTGCTCTCATTATATATGTGTTCCATCTGAAGTGAAAAAGTTGTCCAATAATACCATTTATTTGCTACTCATCTATTTTTACACAATCTATTACAATATCCGAATATTATGGTCTTATGCGTTTGTTTATCCAATAGACCAGTGTATCAAGAACAGGCGCTGCGATAGCTTCATCAATCTCATCATAGCCAAAGGGATTGTTTGGATCAGCGGTTTGGAAGAAATGATTCAATCCGTCTAACTCATCGACCAAAAAGTCGGAATTACCACCACCTTCCAAGGCCGCAATCACCGCTAGCATATTTCTGTCTGCGGGAACGTGGTAATCAAATTCAGCAAACAAAGCCAGCACCGGACATTTTATTTGATTCAGATAAATGCCTGGGTCGAATTCCAGGTTGCTTCTGAAAGCAGGTGAATTCAATCTCTTTACCGCAGCCATTATCCTGTTTTCCGGTACGGGTGGTGAAAGATTGTGGTAAAGTACTTCCAGATGTTCCATAGCAGTATTGTGGTCATAGGTCTTCAATATTTTAAATACCTGCTGTTGTATTTCAGTCCGGTCACTGATCGCGCTTTCATTTAATCCCCGTGCTCTACCGGACACTTGTTCGAATTGCAGTTGGTATTCTTCTCCGTTCAAACCAGGGGTGCCCAACAGGATCATAAATGAGATTGCCGGAGATTGAGCCGCCGTCTGCATACTGACCATACCCCCTTCACTATGACCTAGCAAACCAATCTGATTGATGGATAATTCATTATCCTGGTTTAAACAATTAATTATCCTTTGAATATCTTCAGACTTTTCAGAAATCGTGAGGTTATCAATCTCACTTGCGGATTTTCCTGCTCCTCTTTCATCATAGCGCAAAGTAGCTATTCCGTTTGTTGCAAGCTGGTTCGCAATTACCAAGAAAGGTTTATGGTTGAACACCGTATAATCGCGATCATGCTTTCCACCCCCCGGTATCAGAATTAGTAATGGATAATCATTGCCCAAGGGGATCGTGAGTGTGCCGGAAATGGTCCCTTCGTTGACAGGATACGATACATCTCTGAAAATATAGTTCTGTGATTTTTCGATCTTAGTATCAGAAGGACGATTCAGACTGAATGTAAATCCAGCCATCAAACTTATCAGGAGTATGAATAGAACTCTGTTTATCACCAGTATTCCCCCATTTTTTTAGCTTAGCCTAATAACTTTCCACTACTAATAAATGTATATTAGGCATTACCCCAGGCAATATCCTCTTCCCGCCAGCCGATGACAGTGGCCGGCAGAATGTGAGCAAGATAGAGCAGTCCGGCTGCAGTCAGGCCGTTGACATTTATTTCGGCAATATTGTGCCAGTATATCACTACCAAGGCAGTAACAGTAAAGATGACATAGGCATATTTCAAACCGGTGTTAGTTACCTGGAGCTCTCGTTCATCCAATTCCTTGTCGGAGATATGAACCAAATGCCATAGCCGTGTTTTATAAAAAACATAATAATAGGATGCAATGATAAGCAGCAGTAATACAGCCAATATTCCACCTAAAAACAGCGTCCGTTCAGCCGTTTTGAACAGTTCTTTGAACAGTTCATAAAATATGATGGTACCGCATAAAGTGATCAGATTAATGCTGATCAACCATCTGCGGCTTTTTAATGAAAGAGTATTATTATTCATTTTGATCTCCCCGCTTAGCTTGGGCCTTGAGCAGCTCTTCACCGAGCGGTGAAAATGGTGAAGTTGAGAAAATCACCTCCAGCGGAAGCTCAAAATACGCACTGATTTTAAAAGCGAGATCGAGACTGGGATTATAATCCTGTCGCTCAAGATACCCAATTGTTTGAAAGTTAACGCCAATTGCTTTGGCCAAATCCACCCGTGACAAATTATAATCACGTCTGAGAATTGCTATTCGATTAAATATTTTCCTTGTTTCCATGGTGGATATTAAACAAAATGTTATACATATACAACAATATATTATCATACAGCAATAGTGCTTGGAATTGACCAACGCGGCCACTTTTTTTGACTGCGTTCCCATAATCAAAATCGATTAGACGTTTTTGGGACTCCCAGAAATCCGTACGTAATATCGGTATTCTCCATACTACTCAGTACTACTCTATACTAATTGATCCTAAAAATAAAAGCCCCAATTCCTCCTTCGACCTGTCCGACTGGCCAGGCGGGGAAACTGGGGTTGTCATCGAGTTTACCGGGTCGTAGCCCGGAAGGCGTAGACTGGTGAGCCCACCCACCTGCGTGCCTTCGGTGGACAGGTGAGTACTCCGCTGTATCGTCGACAAACCTGTCCCGGCATAGTCCAGCTTTTAGGACGAAGACGGACCTGTCAATCGTAGCTTTGATTTATCAATGTGTAGATTGATGAAAAACAATGGCGTGAAAATGGTGGCAGAGCTATTTAGCAAATATATGCAGCACTCTGCGAACCTGCACTGATATATTCTAATTCCCTTCTCAACTGAGAGAGTTTAACGATAAAACTCATACTTAAAACGGTCCGGTTTATGGAGGCAGGCCACAAATCTTGCACTTCATTTTCACCCTCCCCTGTTGATATTTAGGGTTGATATTTTTCTACATTTAAATCGTTCAATATTTCTGTTTAAAAGTCTAAATGTATATGAAATTTTCTTGGAAATGGCGAAAAGAGGATTCTCATATCTTCTATAAATCATTGAAATAGTTGACTTTAGTTCTTGACTTATATAAAGCCTCATGTCTAATATTATAATGAGACTCAGTCTCATACTGTTATTTAGCAAACAAAACCCCAAGGAGAAAGGCGGAGTTAAAATGAAATTTAACATACCAACAAGTATCAAACAGATCGCTGTGGCGATATTAATGATTATCCCTGTATTAACATTGGCCCAGGTAAGCCCTGGTGATGTGATTACAGCAGATTTAACCCTTACCCAGGATCTTGACGCCTCCAGTTATGGTGGACCGGGTCTAAGGGTTGGCGCCAATAATATTACCATTGATGGTGCTGGTTTTACCATTACTGTAAATGGAAATAATCCTGCCTTTGAACTGAGCAGCAGAACGGGCGTCACCATTAAAAACGCAACCGTTGTTGGCGGGACTGCAGGACAGGGTCGTGGTGTAAACATTAACAACTCCAGTAATTGTACCATAGAAAACAATACTTTTTCAGGGCTTTACAATGCCCTGTATGTTACAGGAACCAATAATACCAACACCATCCACAACAACAACATGAGTGGATCAACCAACAATGCATTCGAAAGTCACTATCTAGCCAACAGTGTGGACTGGGTGATCAAGGATAACGACATAACGGGCGGCAGTTTCTATGCGCTGAATTATCTGGGCAAGTTGGCAGAGCTTAGCGGTAATGATTTTAGCAATTCAAACCGTGGAGTATCTCTGTCTAATGGATACCATACTTCTGCAGCGCCCCTGGTGTTGACCTGGCAGGGTTCAATAGGACCCAACAAAAACACCTTTGGTGGTCACACATCCTATGTATTAACCCTGAACAACATGTATTATGTAAACGTGAGTGGCTGGGACATGCCCTCGCTGTTTACTGCAACGGCAACGAGTAAACAGGGATTTATTTTAAACGGAGTAAGAGACTCTCATTTTGAGGATAATGATCTGAGTGGATTGTTTAATGCTGTTTACGTAAGCGGAACGGGTTATCGCAATACACTAATCAATAACAACATGAGTGGATCAACCAACAATGCATTCGAAAGTCACTATCTAGCCAACAGTGTGGACTGGGTGATCAAGGATAACGACATAACGGGCGGCAGTTTCTATGCGCTGAATTATCTGGGCAAGTTGGCAGAGCTTAGCGGTAATGATTTTAGCAATTCAAACCGTGGAGTATCTCTGTCTAATGGATACCATACTTCTGCAGCGCCCCTGGTGTTGACCTGGCAGGGTTCAATAGGACCCAACAAAAACACCTTTGGTGGTCACACATCCTATGTATTAACCCTGAACAACATGTATTATGTAAACGTGAGTGGCTGGGACATGCCCTCGCTGTTTACTGCAACGGCAACGAGTAAACAGGGATTTATTTTAAACGGAGTAAGAGACTCTCATTTTGAGGATAATGATCTGAGTGGATTGTTTAATGCTGTTTACGTAAGCGGAACGGGTTATCGCAATACACTAATCAATAACAACATGAGTGGATCAACGGGTAATGGTTTTGAATCCTATGTTCATAATTGCAACAATGTTGACTGGGTTATTACTGGTAATAACTTGACAAATACAAACGGTACCGCACTGAGCTATATTGGAAGACCTGCAGACATTTCTGGAAATGATTTTACCGGATCTAACGGCGGAATCAATTTTAGAGGTGCCCATAATTTCACTCTACTGGGTAACAGTAATACCTGGGATCTGGCTGATGCTGCGACAGCCGTCAGTATCGAATACACAAACAACCTGACCATTGAGAATCTTACCATAACTGGAGATGGTGGAACTGGTGTCTACGTAGGATGGAACACCTCCAATGTCGTTATTGATAGTCTAGAAACCTGTGGTGACCTTGGCGTGAATCTTCAGAGAGGATCTAACCACATTGTCCGTAACAGCAGTTTTGCAAGTGCTGGCACAGGTGTTTATATTCAGTATGCCACCAGCGTTCAGATCCTGAACAACTCCTTCTTCGATATTTCTACGCAAGTTGGAGGAGACCTGTCTTCTGCCACAGTGAGTGGCTCTCAAACCGTTACAAGTGCTCCTTGGTGTCCTGGACCGAGCAACAATGTCCCGGTTGCAGATGCAGGAGCTGATCAGGCTGTCCTTTCAACCGGAGCTTTGACAAATGTAAGTCTGGATGGTTCGGGCTCGAGCGATGCAGATGCCACAGATGTTCTGACCTATAGCTGGGCTTGGAGTGGAGGTTCAGCGACAGGAGTTACGCCAATAGTAAGCCTCGGTACAGGAACTCATACTATCACCCTAACTGTTGATGACCAAAATGGTGGAATTGCAAGTGATACCGTTGAGGTATCAGTAGTTGCTCTGCCTTTTGATCTTACATCGAACACAAGTGGTTGGTCCCGCAGTACTGAAATGCATTTCAATGATATGCACCCTGGATGGACCGGTGTTACCACTCTCCCGGATATCGCCACGTACACTGAACCAGTTGTCGCTGGAGCAGGACATGTTTTTCAGGTTCCAGGAGCAACCAATATCTACTCTGGAAACGGTGTTCGCTTCTATCGCTCTGAATTTTCTTTACCGGCTTTGGCACAGGTCTTTGCCGACCTGCACATCGGAGTTGATAATGATGTACACATATTCATTAATGGTCATGAGTTGGCTCTAGAGGGATCCCTAGTGGGAGGAAACTTCAGCAGCCCAGGCCTAAGACTTTATGTAAACGGATCGACCAGCGTAACCAACGGTTACATGGGTGGTAATCCTTTTGACAATGTTGTCATAAGCTTCCCCGCCTCAAACTGGAATGAAGGTACAAATGAAATTGTGCTTGCCGTTCGTAACCTTAGCGGTACAGATGCTGGTGGCTTTTCATTCTCAATGGAAATCAGTGACGAATCCGCCAATTCAGCCCCGGTAGCAGATGCAGGTGTAGACACAACATTTGATTGCGCATCTGGAAATGTAGATGTCACCCTTGATGGCTCAGGTTCAAGCGATCCCGATGGAGATCCACTGACGTATAGTTGGTCATTAGGTGGAACAGAAATTTCAACATCTACTTCATTCACACCATCTCTTGGTGCAGGATCACATACATTTACGCTGACAGTAGATGATGGTAATGGAGAAACGGCTAGTGACGATGTGGTCATCACGGTGAATGCTGATACAACCGCACCAGTTCTTACATTAGTAGGTGATAATCCGGTTCAAACAATTTGCCAATTTGGATACACCGATCCGGGTGTAACTGTCGAGGATAATTGTGATACGGATCCAACTGTCACCATGGACGCATCAGCAGTAGACACATTGACACTCGGTACATATACAGTGATATTCACTGCTACCGATGCCAGTGGTAATACAGCTTCTATTGAACGTACTGTGGAGGTTATCAATAATGCACCAGTCGTGGATAATGAAGTGGGGGGCGTGACACTTGAATTCGGCGGCTTGCTGACTACTACAATTGACCTGTTAACAGTTTTCAGTGATCCCGATGGACATGCGTTATCGTTTACAGTAGCAAATTCGGATGATGCCTTTGCTTCAGCAACATTGAATGGATCTTCCCTAATTCTCGATGCTGTTGACATTGGAACAACAGATGTAACGGTTACAGCCACAGATGAATGTGGTGGGAGCACAGATGATGTATTTGCATTAACGGTAGATGTAGTCGAAGATCTGGCTCAGTCTGTACTCTTTGCTTTGAACAAAGCCGACTTGAAAAAAGAAGTAGAGTGGCTATTCCGGTCTGTTCGTACAGTGATTCCGGAGTTACTCGTACAGTATGATT
>JACKQG010006645.1_pt1 | contig 12060 bp, 11 predicted proteins | sample 8237621 | NCBI WGS metagenome assembly JACKQG01 (sample SAMN15677084, study PRJNA649215) | marine metagenome | biome: marine; feature: Black Sea; material: saline water; isolation source: suspended particulate matter (SPM) from the Black Sea western gyre | collected 2013-06-09/2013-06-10 | depth...
AAATACGCTCGGACTATATAATAAATATTTTACCCACACCAAATGGGGAGGAACCAATTATTTCTTTTACAAATTCAACCAGGCTGATAACATCTCCACCGGCGCCGCAATGAAAACAATTATAGTAGTTCTTTTCCAGGTTAATATTAAAACACATTCCTTTTTTTGAAGTATGTCCTGATGGACATGCGCCCTGTAATCTCTCCCCGGATTGTTTTAATCCAGAGATTCCTAAATGCCTGGCAACTGAATCAATGTCCAAGCTTTGTTTGATCCCTTCTGCTGAAACAGATGAGACATTTGTTGTTGCTTTTTTTAAATTGTAACTCATTAGTATTAATATTGGTTATTTAATTTTTATTGTAGATTATGTTTCCGGTTGGAAGTTTTCTGTTGTAATTTGTGGGTTTTCTTTGTAGTTTTACTATTGTACTGGGCGTCCCTATATATAATATAAGGACTAAGAAACTGTTGTCAAGCACTTTCCTATTTTTTCTGTTTTTTTAAACTTTTTTGGCTGGTTTTCTGTATGGAGTTTTCGGTGGCCTGTTTCGACTTTCTTCGTCCCTATATTTAGTATAGGTATGGACGACCCGGAAGTCAAGGGATTTTTCAACTTTTTTTACATTTTTTTGAAAATGTTACCTAAAAATACAGTTAAGTCATCTTTAAACAATGAGTTACTTTCGTAATAAAAAAATGAGATGGAAATACCATATCATTTTGATATTACAGAAGATATGCAATATTATGACATTTTTGCAAAATTTTTCTGGTGTCCAACAAAACGCGTGACACATACGTGCCTTAACGAAACTGAAATGAGCTAAAATTGAATAAAGAAGAATAAAGATGAGTAAAATTGGTATATTTAGTAACTCTGGGCTAACTTTATATTTTACAAAAAAATAACCCCTTAAGTTTAGTATAACCTAAGGGGTCTATTTGTGGCGCCTCCCAGAATCGAACTGGGGACACACGGATTTTCAGTCCGTTGCTCTACCGACTGAGCTAAAGCGCCACTATTCAATTTTTGAATCTCCAAAGATAATATATTTTTTCTTAAAAGTCAATATTTTTTTCAACTAATTTGTTCAAAGATGGAGTCCACCTTTTAAACCTTCAAAATGTTAAATAACAATCATTTTTTTTACTAATATCAATATAATGTTTAACTGCAATATTAGGTGGGCTCCATCTTATTTCCCTTCAAACCAGTTTTGAAATATCAATCGCTTTGCCGATGGGAATGTCCTTACCTTCCAATTGAATCCCCAATTGGAGTATTTTCCTGAAACAAAGAATATCGTCGTCATCAACATAAATATAAGGCGCTAAAGCACGTTTACCAGCTTTGTAGTACATTCCGCCAATATTGACTTTTGCGATTGATAATCCGGAAGTTATTAACTGTAATAATTCTTGGGGTGTTTCTACTAGGAGAATAATCTTTTCTTTTATCTGGTTTTTGTTAAGCTCGTTAACCGTTTGTTCCTGGGTGAAAATTTCAACTGATAAAGGATGTGGCGCTGTCTCTTCAGCGCCTTTATACATGTCACTTTCAATTTCCGAATGCGCGATGGGATCGCTGCATAAAATAATTTTTGTTGTTTTAAGGTAAGTCCCCCATCCAATTACAACTTGTCCGTGAACGAGCCGGTCATCAATTCTTACTAAATCCAAAGACATTATTTAAGTTCCTTGTTGTGATCGATTTATTCCTTTTATTGCATCTTGTAAAATAATTTCAGTTAATTCGGAAAGTCCGGATTGACCTCGTTTAGTTACGAACGAAATAAACATATTCAAATTTACACCTGAAACGACTTCAACATCCGGGATTTTTTTAGAAACTGCTACCGCAGAATTCCAGCAGGTTCCTCCTTTCAGGCTTGTCATTATGATTACACCCTGATTTAGTTTCTCTGAAAGAAAAAGCGCTTCCAATTTTTCAATTACACCTCGGAGTGAGAAACCACTGGTTGAAAGAGAGAAAATTTTTTCCCCATTCCCTACTATCGCAGCGGCAGCTTCAATAATAGCAGAGGCTATTGGGCCATGAGTTAGTACTATTCCACTAATCATATCTGTTCCATTTTTTGTTTTTCTCCTTTACTCCAACCTGGACGAGCTAGCACTGAAGGTAATTGGGTTACTGGGTAATAGGGTAATTAGGTAATTAGAATAGTAATATTTAGAATAGATTTTTTTAACCTATTACCTTATTACCTATTTACCAAGTTACCTTATTACCTTTTTACCCCATTACCTATTTACCCTGTTACCTAATTACTCATTATCAAAAAACAAATAATCTTTTAAATTTGAATTAGTTTGCATTTTTTTTATGAGTCTTTCGTTGAATTCTTTGGCTGTAAATTTCCCATAGATTTTTAAAAGCTGGTTCAAAGCGATTGTTTCTGCAATAACCGTAATATTTTTCCCGGGGAAGATGGGCAATTCAATGATAGGTATTTTTACCCCCAGGTATTCAACAAATTTATCTTCCAGTCCGGTACGGTCGTAATCTTTACCTTCTTCCCAATCAACCAACCGTAAATCAACCTCAACTCTCTTTTGAAATCGTATTGACCTGACGCCAAAAATGCTTCTCACATCGATAATTCCAATGCCCCTAATTTCCATGTGATGAAGCAGCGTTTCAGTACAAGAACCAAGTAAAAGAATTTCAGACTGCCGGTGAAGATTAACAACATCGTCTGCAACTAACCGGTGCCCCCGTTCAACTAAATCGAGTGCAATTTCACTTTTACCGATTCCACTGCGCCCGGTAATGAGCACACCAATTCCGTATATATCCACCAGGGAACCGTGCTGGGTAGTAAACGGAGCGAATATTTTTCCCAGGTATCTGCTGAGAATTTGAGAAACGTGCGTGGTGGAATATAAGCTCCTCATAATTGTAATTTTTCGTTCATCAGCAATTTGAATAAAATCATCCGAAGGGCAGTTATTGTCCGTAACGATAATACAAGGCAGGTTAAACTCCAAAACTTTTCTGATGCTTAGTTCGCGTTTTACAGGTGTCAAAGTTTCCAGGTAAGACAATTCCGTATTGCCAAAAATTTGGATGCGATTATAAGTAAAAACGTCAACAAAACCGCTCAAAGCTAAACCAGGACGGTGTATCTCTCTTTCCGTAATTTTTTTATCGACTCCCTGGTCGCTATTAATAATTTTTAACTTAAGCAGGTTTTTTAAATCTTCAAATAATGTTTTTATTGTCAATTCAATCATGTGTAATTATGTTACACCAAAGCTTCGTTATTTCCACAAAAGGCGGATCTTCGATTTACTAAAATTTTTTAAAATTAAGTCTGTAGCATTATTCATAAAAGCAGCACTGGCAGTTGCAGGATTATATAAATTGTCCGATTATTACTGCCACTGCTTCTGCAACTTGTCGAGTTAAGAATAATTCAGGATATTAAGAAAAGCTGCCTCATGATTGAAAATTGAGACAGCTTTACTGTTCAATTGCTGAGAGCCTTATCAGCGTGTTGCTGTTTCTTTTCTTTGTATCGTATCAACTGCCGCTCCATTTTCCCTACTGCTAAATCAATCGATTTGTAAATATCTTCAGTCTTTTCAATTACTGTTAATTTTTGACCATGAACAACAACATTAATTTCTGCAATTTGTATCTCCTTTTGATAATCCAATACAATATCACAGCTAATGATGCCGTCAAAGACTTTTTCTAATTTTGTAATTTCATCTACAGCATACTCTTTAAGCCTTTTTGAAGGCTTATAATGACGGGCAGTGAAAGCAACTCTCATATGTTTCCTCCTTATGGATTTTGTTATTAGTTCTAACTTTGTTTTTTTGTATAAGTTTTTTCTGATCCAAATCAATTAACTATTACAACGAAAAGGCTGAGGCAAAGGCGAAGCAAGATAAAAGGATTAAGGATTTTCTTCCTTCGCCTTTGCCTCAGCCTTCTCCTGTACTTTAGGATTTACTCTTTTTTTTCCGCGCGCGGATGCGCCTGTTTATAAACTTGCTTCAACCGTTCAGCAGATACATGTGTATAAATTTGTGTTGTTGACAGGCTCGAATGACCCAACAATTCTTTTACAGCCACCAGGTCAGCGCCTTCATCCAATAAATGTGTGGCAAAGGAATGGCGCAGACTGTGTGGAAAAGCGCCTGATGACGATATTAAAAGCATATATCTTGCCACTCGTTTTTGAATGCCGCGGGTGGATAATCGCTTGCCATATTTGTTGAGGAATAGGGCGTCTGTGTCTTTGTTAATCGTTTTTTGAAGCAATTCGTTCCGTCTGCTTAAATATATTTTTAACGACTGTTTTGCGATTTCTCCCATTGGCGCCAACCGTTCCTTACCGCCTTTTCCAGACACTTTGATCAAGCCATTTACAAAATCAATATTTTTCTGATTGAGATTAGCCAGTTCACTCAAACGAATACCTGTGCCATAAAAAAGTTCAAAAATGGTTTTGTCCCGTTCACCGATGGCAGTATCGGTGTTTATGAGCGACATCGCTTCCTTTATTTGATCATAATTAAAGGTGAAAGGAATCTTCTTTTCCGTTTTCAGAGAAAACAGGCCGGTTGCAGGATTGCTTGCTATGTGCTGATGAAGGTGTAAAAATTTGAAAAATGATTTTAAGCAGGCAATCTTCCGGTTAATACTCGTGGCTTGGTAACTTTTTTTCTTCAATTGTGCAAGGTAAAAGCGGAGGTTTTGTCGTGATATTTTTGCCGGTGAAATCACATCTAAACCGAACTGTTCATCCAAAAACCGGTAAAATTGCTGCACATCAATACCGTAGGATTCAATCGTGTGGGATGAATAGGAACGTTCGGTTTTGATGTAATGAAGATATTTGTCAAGCAAATGATCCCAATTTTGCTTGTGTTGAGTAGATGATCTATTCATCATCCTGGCTTTGTTCATATTTAGTTTTACAATTCGGGCAATACAAATAGTTGCCAATGCTTTTATTGTATCGTTGTTCTAAATATGTTGAATGACAATTTTTACATTTGCTGGAGACAGGTTTGTACCAGGAAGCAAAATCACAATCCGGGTATTTGCCGCATCCGTAAAACGTTTTTCCCCGTTTGGTTTTGCGCTCAACTATTTTGCCAGCACAGCCATCTTTGGGGCAAGCAATTCCCATGGAAAATGGTTTGTTGTTTTTGCATTCAGGGTACCCGGAACATGCGATGAACCTGCCATACCTGCCAATCTTAACCACCATCGGTTTTCCGCATTTCTCACAGATTTCATCGGTGGTTACTTCTTCTCCTGCCAATGGTTTGGTGTAACGGCAGTCCGGGTAGCCGCTGCAACCGATGAATTTGCCATTCCTGCCCCAACGTTCGATGAGCGCTTTTCCACATTCAGGACATGCTTCTTCTGTATCCTTGATTAATGAATCACGAATCGTCTCTTTCTTTGATTTTATGGCTTCCAGAGCCTCGTCAAATGGAGAATAAAAATCATTTATTACGGTGGCATAGTCCTTGTTTTTATCTTCAATCTCGTCTAGTTCTTCTTCCATTTTTGCTGTAAATTGCGTGTTGAAAATAGCCGGGAAATGTTGAATCAAAATGTCACAAACTGTAAAACCCAGTTCCGTTGGAATTAGCTGGCGCGCGTTCTTTTCAATATATTTCCGCATTAACAGCGTGCTGATAATTAACGCATAAGTACTGGGACGACCAATTCCCAGCGCGTCCAATTCTTTCACCAAACTGCTTTCTGAAAACCGGGCAGGTGGCTTGGTGAAATGTTGTTTTGGTATCAAATCAAGCAGGGAAAGAATTTCACCGATTACCAGGTTCTCGGGAATTTTTAATTTTTGCGCTTCAGACTCATTATCTTTTTTATTGTCGTTCTCTTCGAAATCTTCATAAGCCTGAAGGAACCCGCGAAACGTAATGATGGAACCGGTTGTCCGAAACAGGTATTCTTCTTTCACATCATTTTTTTCAAGCACACCCGCTTTAATGTCGATTGTGGTTTGATCCAATTTTGCATCACTCATCTGGCAGGCAACGAAACGTTTCCAAATCAATTCATAAAGCTTGAACTGATCACCAGTTAAAAATTTCTTTATTTTTTTAGGTTCCCGTTGCATGGAAGTGGGGCGAATTGTTTCGTGAGCATCCTGGGCGCCTTTTTTAACTTTAAAAACTCTCGCTGTTTTTGGAACGTATTCCACCCCATAACCGCTGGCTATGAATTCCCGAACTTCTGCAATGGCTTCATCAGCGATTCTTGTTGAATCGGTACGCATGTACGTTATCAGTCCAACACTGCCTTCATCTCCAAGTTCAGTGCCTTCGTAAAGCTGCTGCGCGATTGCCATGATCTTTTTTGCTGAATATCCCAACCGCTGGGCTGCTGCCTGTTGCAGCGTACTGGTAGTGAACGGAGGCGCCGGTTTCCGGGTAACCTGTTTTTTAGTAATATTCTTAACAGCGAATTTTTTTATTTTCAGATCATCGACAATACTTTTAGCCGACCTCTCATTTGTGATATCAGGCTTTTTATTCTGAATTTTGATCAGGTTGGATAAAAATGCATCGGATTTCTTTCCCTGAAGTTTTGCAGTGATAGACCAATATTCCTGCGGCACAAAGGCTAAAACTTCTCTTTCCCTCTCAACGATTAAACGCAACGCCACCGATTGCACTCTACCGGCGCTTAAACCCCGATAAATGGTTTGCCAGAGAATGGGACTTATTTTATAGCCCACAAGCCTGTCCAACACACGCCGTGCTTTCTGAGCTTCAACTTTATTTACCGCTATATCAAGTGGGTGGTTGATTGCCTCAACAACAGCCCTTTCAGTGATCTCGTTGAAGAGAATTCGATGGATATTTTTATTTCTTGTTTTTATTTCTTCGAAGATGTGCCAGGCAATGGCTTCGCCTTCGCGATCCGGGTCGGTGGCAATATAGACGCTGTCTGCGGAAGATGCAGCTTTTTTAAGATCGGACAGTACTTTTCCTTTGCCGCGGATTGTAATGTACTGCGGCTGAAAACTGTCCTCAATATCGATACCTAAACTGCGTTTGGGAAGATCTTTGATGTGCCCTACTGATGAAAGTACTTTGTAATTTTTCCCTAAAAATTTTTTAATAGTTTTTGTTTTAGCAACCGATTCGACAATAACAACTGAAGTTGGCATATTTTATTTTAGACACCCTTTTAATGACCGAAGTAAGATTGATTAAAAACGAAAAATGAGCCGTTTGAATGATCATCCGGGTTTAAAATTAAATTTGCTACCTTTGCTTTAATTTCAGAAATGTTTACACCAAATTTCCCCTGTCTCATGTAATGATCAAGAATATGCTCGATTTCTTCATCTCCGATGATATCCAATTCTTTTAAAGGTACCGGGAAATTTGTCGGCAGGGGATTTAGATCAGGTTCAACAAATGTTGACCAGTTTGTTTCCGGAAATTGAGAAAGCAGCCTGTCAAAATCGATGGAATCATCTTTTTCCAATTCGTCCAGGTTATTGGTCAACCAGGAAAAAGCTGAATCAATTTCATTTTCAGTGTAACCCTGTTCCATCAACTGTTCAGGAATGGTTTTCATCTCGCTGACTACATTTTCTTCTGAGCCGGAGCTCATCGTATCAACGATATAAACGACTATCTCCAATACTCGTTCGTTCATTTCCTCCCTCCAAGAGTAAGTGAACATTTTTTAAGGGGGTGGGATAAACTTAGTTCTCCCTCAATTTGGTGGATTTAATCCAACCCTCTAAACACTAAAACAAACCTGGTCTAATATAATAATTAATATTATAAAAGCAAGGATTATTACAAACATTTAATTTCATTCAGCTTTTTACTTTTGCTGAACGAACTCATTTTTCCTTAATTGTAATATAGTTAAGATTATTTTTTGATGCAAGGATTTTTTTATCAAGGAGATGAAATTTTATCAGTACTGTTTTTTTGTTCAAAGAAATAAAATATTTAAACCACTTTGTTAGTAGTATAACTCCCAAAAACAAATATCACCTCCCACAACATTTCTTATACTTTTTCCCACTCCCGCATGGACAGGGATCGTTCCTGCCTGTTTTAGGCCCGGTAACAATCGGCACTTTTTTGCCCTGCCTTTGTTGCTGCTGTTGTTGCTGCCCTGGCGCTTGACCTTCTGCTTGTTCCTGCGGCGCTCTTTGAAAGCCCATTCCGGTGGCAGAATCGTGAACTTCCCGCATTTGCTGGGGTTGACGCGCCGGTCTGCGGAATGGATGTTCCTGCCGGATTTGGGCTTTGTAAATGAGTTCAACGACATTTTCATTAACCTGGGCTAACATGTCGGTGAACGCCCTGAATCCTTCGCTTTTGTATTCCAGCAGCGGATCTTTTTGTCCGTAAGCCCGCAGACCAATGCCCTCTTTCAACTGATCCATTTCATAAAGATGGTCGCGCCAGCTTGTATCAATCACTTGCAGCATTGCCAGTCGTTCTAACTCGCGCATGCTGGCTTTGCCAACCATTTTTTCTTTCTGGTAAAAAATTTTCAGCGCTTTCTCATACACTTCTTCAAAAAGTTCTTCCGTGCTCAAATCCGTTGGCACATCTTCTCTTGTTGGATAAATCGGTTGAACCAATAGCAGCCGTTGAAGATCACTATTCAATCCATCCCAATTCCATTCTTCAGTGAATTTGCTGTCACCAGCGTGCATTTCAATTCTGTCTTCAATAATCTGGTCTATCATATCAAGTATTTGTGGTCTTAAATTCTCGCCATGAAGCGCATTGGAACGCATTTTGTAAATGATCTCACGCTGTTGATTCATCACGTCATCATATTCCAACAAATGTTTTCGAATATCAAAGTTATGTGTTTCCACCCGTTTCTGCGCCCGCTCGATGGATTTGGTGATCATGGCGTGCTGTATCACTTCGCCATCCTGAACTCCCATCCTGTCCATCACGCCGGCAATTCTTTCCGAACCAAACAGTCGCATCAAATCATCTTCCAACGAAAGATAAAACCGCGACGACCCGGGATCACCCTGCCTGCCGCTTCTACCGCGCAACTGCCTGTCGATGCGCCGTGACTCATGCCGCCCGGTACCGATGATATGTAAACCGCAGGGAACGTCAGTTCCGCACTCCTTAATATCGATGGAATCGGGAATGTGCCTGTTTTTGTGATCAATTAAATAACAGCCCTCCTCACAAAGAACAATGCCTTTGCCTAACTTAATATCAGTTCCGCGACCTGCCATATTGGTGGCAATTGTTACCATGCCCGGCTGCCCGGCTTTTCGTACAATATGCGCTTCTTCTTTGTGATATTTTGCATTGAGCACAGAGTGTTTAATACCGCGCCGTTTCAACATTCGACCTAACGTTTCGGAAACTTCGACCGAAATTGTACCAACGAGCACCGGGCGATTCTTTTTGTGCATGGCAACGATCTCATCAATCACCGCGTTATATTTTTCCCGCTTTGTTCGAAAGATTTGATCCTGGTAGTCAATTCTGCGGATGGATTCATTAGTGGGAATAACCGCTACATCCAGCTTATAAATTTCCCAGAATTCATGTGCTTCAGTTTCAGCAGTACCGGTCATCCCTGCTAATTTTGAATAAAGACGGAAAAAATTCTGCAGTGTAACAGTGGCTAATGTTTGTGTTTCACCTTCAATTTTCACCCCTTCTTTTGCTTCAATCGCCTGGTGCAAACCATCGCTATAGCGGCGACCGGGCATTAACCTGCCGGTAAATTCATCGACGATCATGACTTTCCCATCTTCTGAAACGACATATTCATTATCACGCTCGAATAACGAAAATGCACGAAGCAACTGGGAAATATTGTGCAGCCGCTCACTCTTATCACTGTATTCCAGTTGAATTTTATTTTTAGCTTCTGCTTTTTGTTTTTCGTCTAACGATTCATCTTTATCAATTCCATCCAATTCGATTGAAAGATCCGGCAGAACGAACATCTGCGGATCATTGGGAGATAGTGCATCTCTGCCTTTTTCCGTAAGGTCGATTACGTGTGATTTCTCATCGATGGCAAAAAACAATTCCTCATCTATTTCGTGCATTTTTTTATCACGCAAGAAATCATTTTCCACGCGGTGAATTAATTTTTTTACGCCAACTTCACGCAATAATTTGATCAGTTTTTTATTTTTAGGCGCGCCGCGATTCGCCTGAAGGATTTTTATACCGCCTTCATATTCTTCTTCACCATTTAATAATTTTTCTCCATCAGCGATGAGTTTGCTAACAAGATTTGTCTGCAGACGCATCAACTGCGCGACACGCGGTTTTACTTCATCGTAACGATGCGTGGAACGATCTACCGGGCCGGAAATGATGAGCGGTGTTCGCGCTTCATCGATTAACACTGAATCAACTTCATCAATAATGGCATAATTGTGTATGCGCTGAACCAGGTCTTGCACCCGGGAGGTCATGTTGTCGCGCAGATAGTCAAATCCGAATTCATTATTCGTGCCATAAGTAATATCCGAATTATATGCTTTTTGTCTATCAGGCGGATTCATATCATTTGTAATGTAAGCAAAAGTCAATCCCAGCGTTTCGTATATTTTCCCCATCCATTCACAGTCACGTTTGGCGAGATAGTCATTAACAGTGATCAAGTGTGCGCCCTTACCAGTCAATGCATTCAAATACATTGGCATGGAAGCAACCAAAGTTTTTCCCTCACCGGTTGCCATTTCAGCAATTTTTCCCTCGTGGAGCACAATGGCGCCGATCAATTGAACGTCAAAAGGCACCATCTCCCAGGTCGTATCAATATCACTAACACGCCATGTTTTTCCCACCAGCCTTCGGCACTGTTCTTTAGCAACAGCAAATGCTTCAGGGAGAATTTCCAAAAGCGTTTCTTCAATGATTTCAGATTCTTCCTTTTCTGTGTCCTTTACCTGGTTACGAATGTCATCAGGATCAATTTCTTCATCTTCACCGATTTCCTGTTGAAGCTGCTGTTTCAGATCGTATAACTGAGCTTGAACTTCTTTAATATTTTGTTGTATTTTTCTTTTAAATTCAATTGTTTTAAAACGAAGTTCTTCGTCCGACAGCTCATGATATTGTTGATAATATGGATTTATCTCATCCACCATTGGTGAAATACGGGTTATGTCTTTATCGTGTTTACTACCAAAAATTTTCGTGATCAGGTTTTCTAACATTGTAACTCCCTGGAAATGATTGTTTCATTTTAACTTTTAACAATAGAAACTTATACTTACAAAAAATTAAAAAGGTTCGGATTTACGGGTATTTCCATCTATCAACCCGCGACCTTTTTTATTCAGCCTATCTGATTTACGAAGATCAGAGAGAACTGAATCCAGTATGCCATTAATGAATTTTCCGCTTTTTTCAGTGCTGTATTTTTTTGAAATTTCAATGGCTTCATCGATGGAAACTTTTGGCGGAATATCACCAAAGCGGAGAAATTCACAAATTGCCATCCGCAGAATAAGCTTATCCATAACTGCAATTCGATTAAAATCCCAATTCAATGCCTTAATTTTAATCAACTCATCAAGTTCATTGCCATGTTTGATCGTTGATTTAAACAGGCTCCCGGCAAATTTTAAAATTTCAGCGTCGTCAGCTTTATCTGAAATGATCTCTTCTTCAACTTGTTTCAGCGGATTTTTTGAAAATTCATAAGCATAAAGCGCACAAAGTGCAAGCTCACGCGCTTTTCTCCTGGTACTCATAGTTGTCTCTGATTTTTAGTAAATTGGCTAAATAGGTAATAAGGTAATTGGGTAATGGGTAATAAGTATCAAACAAAGAATTTTTTGCGCAATGGGCAAAATATTACTAAATAATTGGATGATAGTTTAATGGAGTGATGGAGTTTAGTTCCAACAATCCATTGCTCTAATAATCCAACACTCCTTTCCTTTCACTTCTCGATTCTAGCTTGTCCAGGTTAGTATCTAAAAAGTTCATTTCTTGTACAATGGGCAAGAAAAAATCACGCAAAGCCGCAGAGACGCAAAGATTACGCAAAGAAAATCT
>JACKQG010006647.1_pt1 | contig 12053 bp, 9 predicted proteins | sample 8237621 | NCBI WGS metagenome assembly JACKQG01 (sample SAMN15677084, study PRJNA649215) | marine metagenome | biome: marine; feature: Black Sea; material: saline water; isolation source: suspended particulate matter (SPM) from the Black Sea western gyre | collected 2013-06-09/2013-06-10 | depth...
AAGGAAATTCTACTTTAAAAGACTTGGTGCAAGGTGATATTGAAATAGAAAACAGTACAATAGAAGACTTTGTAATATTAAGAAAAGATGGAACTCCAACTTATAATTTATCTGCTTCAGTTGATGACCATCAAATCCCAGCGGGGGTCAATGTCCTCTTCTTCAACGTCTTCATTGCGCCCTTGATCCTTTTTCGGCAGGAGCATGCGGCTCTTAACATACATAAGCGTGGAGGCCATGACGAAGAACTCCCCGGCGACTTCGAGGTCGAGTGTCTCCATGGAGCCGAGAATGGCTATGTATTGCTCAGTAACGCGTTCGATTGGGATATCGTAGATGTCGACTTCGCTGCGCCGGATTAAATAGAGGAGCAAATCCAGAGGCCCCTCGAAGGCGGGGAGCCGTATGGCGAATTCGTTTTCTGGGATCAGGGCTTCTTCCATGTAGGGGAGGCAGGTTTATTCGCCTTCTGCGAGGCGCAGCTGGACATCAAAGGAAACATCGCTCTCTCGTTGGGCGTCTTCACGAAAGGTGATGGCGTAGAGAATATCCCATGTGTTGGCGATACGAGTACGCAGGCCAAATCGGCAATGGGTCAAGCTGCCCTGGTCGGCGTCGAAGTTGATATCGGTGAGGAATGCGTGGCGCTCGTTGATACGGTAGATGAAGTCGAGGCGAAATTGGTCGATGTGTTGGTTGAGTAAGTCGGTCGAAAGGCCGAGATCCCAGATCTCGCCGCTCTGAATTGTGGTACGGGTGCGCAATTCCTCAAGACTCATGCTCTCGGTTTTGAAGCGGCTGGCGAGGTCGAACTTGAGCCAAGGGGCGGGATTGATGACGAGCTCGACCCAAGTGGCGTTAAAGGTCTCTTCTTCGCCACGGTCGTAGCGGAGGCCTTTTTCGAAGAGAATGTCTTGGTAGAGGTTCAGTGCGGCGAGAGTGCGGGATCCGTAGTCTTTGGCGCGAGTCTGGAAGAGGTTTTCGACGCCGAGCCGGACGAGGTGTGCCTCTGAAATTTGGTCGACGTTACGCAGATCGCTGAGATTGAGAAGGGGCCGCTCCAAATCGAAGACTTGACGGTCGATGGTGGCGATCTCGTTGATAGCGTCGGGGTCAGAAAAATAGCGGTATCGGAGTACGGGACGCACGAGGTGTCGGAGGCCGTTGATGCCCCAGGTCTTGTTGACCGTGGGATAGCTGGCGTAGGCGTGGGTTTCTAAATCGAAGCCCACTTCGTAGATCTCGCGTTTTGAGCCCCCGTCCAGAACCGTGGCGGGTGCGCTCAGGAAGTAGTTGTCGATTTGCTGATGGCTGTAGTTGCTGAAACGAGCGCCGGCCAGGGGTGTGAGTATAGCCCAGTCCTTGAGCCGGATGGGACGCTCGATTCGGTAGGTGAAGTCGATGCGGTCGGACTCGCCCTCGATGGTAATGCCAGGCACATTTTCGTCAAAGTCTTCGCGCAACTGGACATAGCTGGCGGAAGCGCGGTGGTAGGCACCTGTATTGAAGATCGGCACGGGTAGGAGATCATAGCGCACTTCGGGTAGGCGCTCTTGCACGATTTGAAAGTCATTTGGGCGGAAGCGGCCGAAGGCGGAGATGAGGTAGTTATCTCCCGTATAGACAGCTTCGGCGAAGTTGTCAGGAAGCTGGTTTTCGTCGAAAAGATCATCTCGGAAATCGCGCGTGACTTCGGAGTCCGACCAGTAGCTCAGCGAGGCGGTGGTAGTGAAGCGCTCGCCGATAAAGTGCTTATGACGCCATTCGGCAAAGCCACGCTCGGCGTCGATCGGGCGGTTGAGAGTGTCGAGTTGGAGTTCGGAGGCGTCGCCTTGATCGTCAATATAGCCAGTCGTTAATGCGCCGACGATGCTTTGTGTTGAGGAGTTGTAGACGTATTGAGCAGTGGGCCCAGCAAGGAGTCCACGCTTGCTGTAATAGTCTAAATTCGCACCCGCTCGCAACCATGAGGCCACAGGGAAGAGAGTGGTGGTTTGCAGGTACTCGCCGAGCTCCCCGTCGGAACCGACGTTGACATCGAACATGTAGGGGGCGTCGCCCATGTGATGAGTGTAGGAGGGAAGGTAGAAGAAGGGCACGCTCCCGATTTGGAAGGTAGCTCCGTCCATGGATACATACTGCCCGAGTTCGCCTTTCGCGTAGCGGAGCGTGTCAGAGCTGACGCTCAAGCCGAACATACTCGGGTCTCCGTAGTAGACCGTTGCTCCTTCTAGGGTGGTATCTTCCGTCGTGCCGCCGGCGCTGACACCCCTTACGTAGTAAGGCCACTGACCGGTTCGAAGAATATCGACAGAATAGAGGCTTTCGTTGGCATCGAAGCTCAGGCGATCGGCGATGAGGCGTTTGCCCTCGCGTGTGATTGCGACGTTTCCGTTCGCATCGGCAAGTGAATACTCTTGATAGTAGGTGATCCGATCTGCCCGGATACGAGTGTTGTCAAAGTCGAGTCGCGCATCACCTCGGGCAACCAGTCGCTGGGAGTCTTCGTTGAATTCCAGAGGTTCGAGCGAGCTCAGTTCAGGCAGAGCCGCGCTCAAGGAGATTGAGGACGTCAGTGAGAGAATTAGAAAGGTGTTCCGGGCGTTTGCTAGCACGGGTCGGGACTATGGGCCGAGGATTTTCGGTGGACAAGTCTTTTATGCCGGAGCTCTTAGAGTTCACGGGAGCCGACGTAGACGCGGATGACACGTTTGGTCACGGAACAGAGTGTTTCCCATGGGATGGTCTCGGCCAGGCCACTGAATTCGGTGGCGGTGATTTCGCTGCCCAGATCTCTACCGATGAGTACGGCGTGATCACCGATCTGGGCGGCGGGACAGTCAGTGACGTCGATAATCGTCTGATCCATGGTTACGCGACCGAGGATCGGGCAGCGCTGGCCATGTAGGAGCACTGCGCCACGGTTGCTGAGCCCGAGTGGCACGCCGTCGCCGTAGCCGGCGGTGAGCACGGCGAGGCGTGAGTCGCGGCTCAGCTGGCAACTACGTGCGTAGCTGATGTCGGTGCCGGCAGGCAGGTCTTTGACTAGGCCCACGCGGGTGTGGAAGCTGAAAACGGGCTCGACCCTAACACGCCCGAGAGCGGATTGCGGATAGGGCGGGATGCCGAATTGGAGGAGACCAATGCGCACGGCATTGAAGGGGCTGTCGCCGCGCAGGCTGTCGATCCCCGCGGAGTTGTCGGCGTGTATGAGTAGGCCTTCGGGCAGTGGTGGGGCTTCGAGGAGCACGGCTAGAAAGCGCTCGCGCTGCGTCTGGGTAAAGGCTGGATCGCTGTCTGCACTGGAGAAATGGGTGTAGACACCCTCGAGTTTGAGTGCGGTCAAGGCGTTGATCGTCTGCAGAAGTGCGGTCGCTTCGGAATGCCAGACCCCAAGACGGCCCATTCCGGTATCAACTTTAAGGTGGATCTTGATCTTGGTTGAGTGCTTTTCGGCGAGGGCGTGGAGGCGCTCGCACTCCGCCTGTGTACTAACGGTTGCGGTTAGATCATGCTCGATGAGCAATGTGTCTTCCTCGGGCAGGAGTGGGCTGAGCAGAAGGATTGGCCAGCCCGTGCCCATGTGGCGTATGTCGAGAGCTTCAGCGGCGTTGGCTACAGCAAAGTAATCCACGCCGCTCTGCATCAGGCGCCGCACGATTTGCGGCATGCCGTGTCCATAGGCGTCGGCCTTGACCACTGCGACGTAGCGCATTCGCTGAGGCAGCGCGGCTTGGATACGCTTTAAATTGCGTTCAAAGGCGGCCAGGTCGATCTCCGCCCAGCAGCGGTGGTGGAAGGCTGTGCGTTTCATTTTTAAATGATGGGAATCAGGAAACTGTTTCTCTGGCGTAGAAAATTGCATCTGCGAAAGTGCAATAGAATCAGCTTAGGCGCGGTGACGGGTCGGTGTCCATTTTTGAAATGTGTTGATGCAGGCGCTGTAGAGTTGGACGCCTTTGGTGGCTTGCAAAAACATGGGGTGCTGACACACCTCCGCGATCCGCGCAGGACTATATTCGATGGTTTGCGCACCGGGCGGGGGGCTTTGCCAGCCCTTGCGCTGGGGCAAGTGATAGAGAGGGCCTTTCCAGGAGACGAGCTCTGTATCGTCGATAACATCGATGGAAATAGGTTTGCCGCTTTCGATGGTCAGGGCATTCCAAGCGCCTTTTTTCCAGTCGGAGACGAGGAGGGCTTCTTGCAAATCCGGCGAATCATGCAGGAGGGCGAGAGCGCAAAGCTGAAGGCTGTTGTATTTGTAAAGCTTCGCGGTCTCGGGATAGAGGCGGATCCATGTCTCGATCGCCATGGCACAAAGCCGCAGGCCCAGGACAGAGCCGGGCCCCTCACAGTAGAGATAGGCGCTGATCTCGTTCAAGTGCGTGCCAGCCTCTTGGAGAGCCGATTCGATGGTTGGAAAGAGGTCTTCCATCGGCGTACCTTCACGCTGAACTTGAGCGAGCCAGCGATTATTTTGGTCCAACACTCCAGCGAAGATGTTACTGCCCGAGCCGTCGATGACTAGTATGGGTTTAGGACTCATGAAGCTTTAAATTGTGTGACCAAACCTGTGACAGTGGCCTTGGCATTTCCGTGCAACATGCGGGCTTGTGGCGCGGAAATACCGAGCCAGACGGTGATGCCACTGGAGCTTATACGCGTGGCTAGGATGGCTCCGACCGCGATGATCTCGGAAAATAGCGTTCGCCCCTGACATCAATGGGGTGTGCCGTTGTAAGGGCACTTTGGCTATGAGCTCGAAGCCTAGGAAGGCGGCCAGCACAAAGATGAATAATAGGAGTCTGAGTTCCATAGGTATTGAAGCAGGGTAACGTTGTTTTCTACTTCTAATGATTCAATCTCTCCAACGGCTGGCAAGCAGTAAGGAGGGGTGGGGTAAGAGTCTTGCATGTTGCGATAGATTGTTTTCACTGTATTTTGTGAAAATAAGTAACAAAGCCATCCAATCCATCATCAGTGTGAAGTCCGTCCAACCGCACGCTGTTTTGGGTATGCACCCACACATAAAAGGTAAGGTCAATGGTCTTGTCGTGCGCGCCTATGTGGATGATGCCAAAAGTTGTGAGGTGGTTGATGTTGCCAATGCAGAGGGTCCCCGTTATAAGCTGCAGCGCTTGACCAAAGACGGCTTCTTTGAAGGCATTATAGAAGACCGCGACGAAGTCTTCAAATATCGGCTTCGGATTGAGCGCTTCAACGGCGAGATTCGCCAGTTTTATGATCCGTATAGTTTTCTTCCAACGCTTTCGGAGCACGATGTTTACCTCTTCAATGAAGGAAGCGACCATTTCCTGCACCGGAAAATGGGTGCGCACATCCGCACGATCGACGGTGTTATCGGTGTCTCTTTCGCGGTCTGGGCTCCTAATGCCGAGCGTGTTTCCGTCGTCGGTGACTTCAATCACTGGGATGGGCACTACCATCCAATGCGCAGTCTCGGGGCTTCCGGTATATGGGAGCTGTTTATTCCGGGGCTCGAGTCGGGGATGAAGTATAAATACGAGATTGGATCGCGTCACGGCTTCCCTCTGCTTAAGACCGATCCTTACGCCACTTTTTTCGAAGCGCCTCCCTACAACGCATCGATCATTTGCTCGGTCGATGACAGCTACGAATGGAACGATGCCGAGTGGATCGAACGCCGCGCCAAGCGTAACTGGAAGAATCAACCAATCTCGGTCTACGAAATGCATGTTGGCTCCTGGAAGTCGGTCGTGGAGGATGCCGCCCGCCCGCTCAGCTATCGTGAGTTGGCCATCGAACTTGTCGAATACCTGAAGGATATGCGCTACACGCACGTTGAATTCATGCCGCTATCTGAGCACCCATTCGATGGTTCATGGGGCTATCAAGTCACCGGCTTCTTTGCGCCGACCTACCGCTTCGGCTCTCCGGAGGACTTCATGTATCTGGTCGATGTTCTTCATCAAAATGAGATCGGTGTAATCATGGACTGGGTGCCTGCTCACTTTCCAACCGACAGTTTTGCCTTGTCCCAATTCGACGGCACCGCGCTCTACGAGCATGCTGACCCGCGTCAAGGCTTCCACCAGGACTGGGGCACGCTGATCTTTAACTACGGACGCAACGAAGTGCGCGGCTTCCTTATCGCTTCTGCATTGGCCTGGTGCGAGCGCTACCATATCGACGGTCTGCGTGTGGATGCGGTGGCCTCCATGCTCTACTTAGATTATTCACGTGAGGAGGGACAATGGATTCCGAACCAGCACGGTGGTCGGGAGAATCTTGAGGCGATCGATTTTCTGCGCAAGACGAACGATCTAGTGCACAAATATTACCCTGGTACTTTGCTGATTGCCGAAGAATCCACTGCCTTCCCTGGCGTAACTAAACCTACCTCGGAGGGAGGACTCGGCTTTGATCTCAAGTGGAACATGGGTTGGATGCACGACACACTTGAATACTTTCAAAAAGACCCCATTTATCGTAAGTATGAGCACCACCAGCTCTCCTTCGGAATGCTTTACCAGTATTCGGAGAACTTCACGCAGGTCTTTTCTCATGACGAGATTGTCCATGGTAAGCGCTCCATGCTCCTTAAGATGCCAGGCGAACCGATCTCCAATAAAGCGCACCAGTTGCGCTTGCTCTACGGGCTTATGTGGATGTGGCCGGGTAAAAAAACGCTCTTCATGGGCAGCGATTTTGGGCAGTCGGCCGAGTGGAACTATAATAAAAGTCTCGATTGGCACCTACTTCAGTATCTCGATCACCACGGTATCCAGATGGTCGTGCGCGACCTTAATCGACTTTATCAGGAAATCCCCAGCCTCGCGACGGGCGACAATCGCCCCGAGGGATTCGAGTGGATCAACTGCACCGATGCCGAAAATAGCATTCTCACCTTCCTTCGTAGGTCTGATGCGCCGACGGATGATGTCGCCGTGGTTGGCAACTTTACTCCGGTGCTGCGCGAGGGTTTCCGAGTCGGCGTGCCACACGTGGGATTTTGGAAGGAAATACTCAACACAGACGCCAAGGAATACGGAGGCCTTGGCTTCGGTAACAACGGTGGCGTTCTGGCCGAAGCAGTTGAGTGGGATGGACGCCCGTATTCTATTAAACTCGACTTGCCGCCGCAATCGATGAGCGTATTTCGCTATCAAGGTTAACCGTTATAGTTTTTATTAAAAACGTTCGGTTAGCCTGCTGGTCAAACGGGTTGTCCTCAATTCAGTCCTAATCCAGCGTATGTGCACTCGTTGCACCCCGCTATAAAATGTCAAACTCCATCGAATTACTACAGTTACTTGAAAGCCGTATCGCCCATTTGCAAAAACATGTTGAAGAGCAAGACGCTGAGATATTCCAACTTTCCAAACGAATCGATACGTTAGTCAAAGTCGCGAAAGAGCAAAAGGCACAGCTCGCCGCCGTGGCCGAACTCAACTCGAGTAACACGGATGACATGCCCGCGGATGAGAAACCGCCGCATTATTAGGCTTACAGATTCTCGTTCAAGACGGTTGTCTTTGCCCGATTTCGCGTTCTATCTGTTTATATGGAATGGAAACAAGTACGCGAGTTTGAAGATATCCTCTACGAAAAGTGCGATGGTATCGCCAAGGTGACGATTAACCGCCCGCACCGTCGCAACGCCTTTACCCCTGATACCGTGGCGGAGATGATCGAAGCCTTCTCTGATGCGAAAGAGGATACCTCTATAGGGGTTGTATTGCTCACAGGTTTCAACCCTCAGACGGACGGCAAATTCGCTTTCTGCGCGGGCGGCGATCAAAAAATCCGAGGCCACAAAGCGGGTGGTTATGTGGGTAAAGACGGCGTGCCACGGCTCAATGTGCTCGACCTGCAGAAGCTTATCCGATCCATGCCCAAGGTGGTCATCGCGCTGGTCGCCGGCTACGCGATCGGTGGTGGCCATGTCCTGCATGTGGTCTGCGATATGACGATTGCGGCGGACAACGCTGTCTTCGGTCAGACGGGTCCTAAGGTCGGTAGTTTCGACGGCGGTTTTGGCTCCAGCTATCTCGCACGCATTGTTGGGCATAAAAAAGCACGTGAGATCTGGTATCTTTGCCGCCAATACAATGCCCAGGAAGCGCTAGACATGGGCTTAGTCAACAAAGTTGTGCCCTACCAAGATCTCGAAGCTGAAGGTGTGCAATGGGCCAGCGAGATTTTGCAACACAGCCCACTTTCGATCCGTTGTCTTAAATCGGCCTTCAATGCCGATGTCGATGGCCAGCAAGGCTTACAAGAACTGGCGGGTAACGCGACCTTGCTCTATTATCTAACGGAGGAGGGTGAAGAAGGGCGTAAGGCATGGAACGAAAAGCGTCCGCCCGCCTATAAAAAGTATCCTTGGCTACCTTAGCCTATTGCCCCACACTCACCTGCTGTTGATTTTTACTGAGCGTAAGCGCCGGGACATATTTAAATTATGAAGCACTTCTTTTCAGTCATTTGTCTCTCCTTCTTATTTGCTTTGCTTGCCCTCGCGTCGCCGCACTTGAGCTCCGAGCCGACTGAATTTACCGTCGTCACCTATAACGTCGAAAATCTCTTCGATGTCGATGGGGTCGCTCTTTTCGAGGACTATCTTCAAGACACTGAGGTCGATCCTTTTGGCTACAGCCAGGAGAAATTGTTGACCAAATTGGAAACGATCGTCGCAGTCCTGAAAACCATCCATCAGGGTGCGGGTCCTGAGATCATACTTTTCCAGGAGCTTGAAGCAGACATGACTCCGGAGAGCGCGATCGAGGATTATGCAGCCTTTCTCGAACAACACGCCGACACGTCTGTCGCAGCTATGCTGACTGGAGAGTGGTCAGCCAACTTTGCCGGTTATTCGGCCGCCGCCTGGCTGCTTAAGGCTTTAAGCGACCAAGGACTTAACGGATACCAAGTGGTGACTGTTCCGTCCAAGGGTCTAGACTCGGGCATTGCCCACACCAATGCCGTTTTTTCGAAATTCCCCATCCGTGATGTTCACCGTCACCCCTTGTTTCAGGCGCGCGATATCATTGAGGCCGAGATCGATGTAGACGGCCATCCCCTCATCGTTTACGTGAATCACTGGAAGTCTGGTGCTTCTAATCCAGAGCGCGAATCGATCCGCGTAGCCAACGCCAAAGTCCTTCGTAGCCTAATCGATAGGCGCCTGCAGGCTGATCCGCACGCCGATATCCTCGTGGCGGGCGACCTTAACTCGCATTACAACCACTCCATGCTCTTCCCTGCTGTTGAAACCGGCATTAACGATATCCTTGGTTCCTCTGGCAACGAACTCTTTGGCGGAAACGATCTCTATAACCTCTGGTTCGAGTTGTCGGCTGATGCCCGCTACTCCGAGGTTTGGCGTGGCGGTCGTGGCAGTCTGATGCATATGCTACTCACACCCGGGCTTTACGACGGCTCTGGCGTGAACTATGTCGATGGAAGTTTTGAAAAATTGCTCATTCCTGGAATCAACGCTGACGCCATCGGCCGCCCGCTGAAATGGCATTTCAGCGGTGAAACTGGTGGAGGCGCTTCTGATCACCTGCCAATTTACGCTCGCTTCACCACCCAGCCTTTCGTGGCAGTCGGTCAGCTTAGCCAAGGCGAAGATGTGCCAGACGTTGAGCGCCCGCTCAACGTCTACGACTATATCGGAACACTCGACATTCCCGATGGCCGCTTTCTCAATGAGCTCAGTGATGCTGAACTTGCCCCCTACGTTGGACAACTATACACTGTGCAGGCCATTGTTTTGCAAATACGCCCCCTTCGCATTCAAGTTAGTAATCGTGTTTGGCCAGCCTATTATGCGCATTCTAGTATCATCTCAGAGGGCGGCTTGCCCACGTATTTGGAAAACAATGAAGGTAAAGTCCGCCTTATCGTGCAGCCCAATTTCTATCGAGGTAACAGCCAACTTGTAGTTGAGGGTATTCTCGGTAGTTGGTGAAAAAGATTACTGGCGAGTTTCTTCGCGCCGACTGCGCCGAGCCAATCTACTAAGGTCGCGAATCGGCTTGATGTTAATCTAAGCAAACCCAAGCCCACTTTTTGCAAATCCCACGCTTGCCCCCCCTGTGGAAATCTCCCAAGTTCCACGACCCATGAGCAAAAAGTTCTACATCACTACTGCAATCGACTATGCTAACGGTTCACCGCACCTCGGTCATGCCTACGAAAAAGTGCTCACTGATATCGTCGCACGCTTCCGTCGCTTGATGGGTGATGAAGTCAAGTTCCTCACTGGGCTCGATGAGCATGGCCAAAAGGTTCAGATGTCCGCCCAGAAAGAGGGTGTCCCGCCGATCGACGTCTGCGACCGCCTAGCTATTGAGTTCCAAGGCCTGTGTCAGGCGCTCCACATTTCCAACGACGACTATATACGCACCACGCAGCAGCGTCATAAAGATGTCGTGCAGGACATTCTGCAAAAGCTCTATGACAAGGGTGAAATCTACAAGGCCGATTACAACGGCTTCTACAGCGTGCGACAGGAGCAGTTTGTAACCGAAAAAGAGAAAGTCGACGGCCAGTGGCCGGCAATCTACGGTGACGTCGTCGAAGTAACCGAGACCAATTATTTCTTCAAGCTCGCCCAATATCAAGACTGGCTTATCAACACGATCAAGACCAACGAGCAAATGATCTATCCGCGCTTCCGCAGCGCCGATGTACTCCAGTTTCTTAAAGAGCCGCTCAACGACCTCTGTATCTCACGGCCTAAAGAGCGTCTGGAGTGGGGTATCGAGTTGCCCTTTGACAGCGACTTTGTCACTTATGTTTGGTTCGACGCGCTTACGAACTACATCACCGCAGCTGGCTACGGCACCGATGAGTTCGATAAGCACTGGCCGGCCGACTACCACGTCATCGGTAAAGACATCCTTGTCCCGCCGCACGCCGTTTACTGGCCGATTATGCTCAAGGCCCTCGGCATCGAGTTGCCCAAGCACTTCCTGGTCCACGGCTGGTGGCTCAGCTCAGGCGCGAAGATGTCCAAGAGCACTGGCGAAGTTGTCAATCCACTCGATCTCATCGAGCAGTTCGGTGCGGATGCTTTCCGCTACTTCGTCACCCGCGAAATGAACGTCGGGCAAGACTCCGAGTTCTCCCTCGATCTCTTCATGAGCCGCTACAATAGCGATCTCGCCAACGACCTCGGCAACCTCGTTAGCCGTCTCCTTAACATGGGTGGCCGCTATACCGATGGCAAGATACCCGCCGCCGAAGTGGAAGAGGCCCCTGAGAAAGAGATTAAAGCGCTCTGGTCGGCCACCGAACAAGAACTCATCCCGCTCTTCGAGGACTTTCAGTTCCACAAAGCGCTCGACCGTATTTTCTCTTTCGTTTCCGGTATCAACCGCTACGCCGAGACCCGCGCGCCTTGGAAGCTCGCCAAGTCCGAAGCGCCCGAAGACCAAGCCGCGCTCCGCACCTCGCTGGCAACTATGGCCGAAGCCCTCCGCCTGGCCGTTGTCCTACTCACTCCCGTCATGCCCCAGATCTCCGACAAGATACGCGGCCTCGTCGGCGCCGACAATTTCGACTCACTAGAAGGACAGCTGCAGTGGGGGAAGACTCTCGAAGGTAAGGCGCTCGGCGAGAAAACGATCCTCTTCCCGCGTCCCGAGCGTAAATAAATTAATCTCAATCAAATCCGGAGATTCTCGCGGCCATCAAATGTAGCATTTATTGAATGGCTTCAGGTTAGATCATAAATGAGCTCGCTCTGATACCTATCTTGGCCCCCGCAGGCATTCAGATAGAGTCGTAAAACAACAAACATAAAGGAACGTAAGCGTCCGACAGAGCAGCTCCCGATAAATAATAACCAGGCTATAAGAAATGTGTTGACTTGCTCTGTGCGTGTCTCAGATTGGGTATGCAATGAAGGTTCGACGGACAAAGGTTTATGGGGCGGATGCGGTCTACCACTGTATGACGCGTGTAGTGAACGGAGAGATGCTCTTTGGCGATAGGGAGAAGGAGGTGCTGCGTAAGATGATCTGGCAGGTGGCGGACTTTTGTGGGGTGGAGGTGTTGAC
>JACKQG010006648.1_pt1 | contig 12053 bp, 11 predicted proteins | sample 8237621 | NCBI WGS metagenome assembly JACKQG01 (sample SAMN15677084, study PRJNA649215) | marine metagenome | biome: marine; feature: Black Sea; material: saline water; isolation source: suspended particulate matter (SPM) from the Black Sea western gyre | collected 2013-06-09/2013-06-10 | depth...
GTCCTTCGTTGTGGGGGTCGGGGGATGAGGATGATTATTCGGAGGGGGCGGTTCGAGCGCGGTACGCGAAGATGCAAGACCCGGAGTGGGTCGAGGCGGCGATCGATATGGGCGTGACCGAGGAGTTGATCGAAGACGTGCTGCGGTTCTACCGGGAGTTGCTGGGTGAAGAGGGGTCCGACGATCAGTTTGATTCGTCGCCGGGGTTGAAGGCGATTCGGCAGCGACTGTCGGGTGGCGGAGGGCCGTCCGATGGTTGACGCACCACGGGTGAGGGGCGGGCTGTTCAAAGTTCCCGATCCTTCCTCGATGTCCACGGAGGAGTTCGACGAGTGGACGACCGGGTTCCTCAACAACATCGGGAGACAGGTCGTCGGCGGCACCGAGAGCGCGACCAAGGCAGCGTTGGTCGATCATCCGGAGGTCGGCGAGTACGAGGACGAATGTGTCGAACCCCGTCCGTCGAGCCCCTGGGGCCGTCTGGGCCGGGTCTTCGGTCGGATCACGAGGTGGGTGCTCTCTCCGGTCGTGTTCCCGGTCAGTTGGCTGGTCCGTCGACGGCGATCCGATCTCTCCCGAAGGGTCGGACTGCAATGACGGACAACCCGACCGTCGAACCGCCGGCCATGCGTGAGGGCGACATCGAGTGGGTGTTCGTGAGCAACACGGTGCTCGGCGGGGTCTCGCCAGGGGCACTGGAGAGGATGGCCTTCGGCAAGACGGTGCCCTACCTGCCGAACCAGAACATCGGCGAGGGCACCCGCTGGTGCTCGGACGCCTGGCGGGAGCGGCGGCTGGGCCAGCGGGGCTTCCCCCTGCGGGCCCAGGCCGGCATGTCGAGGGTGCTGGGCCCGACCAAGGGCATCTGCATGGGGACGCTCGTCGTCGTCCCGGCCCAGGACCGTTTCGAAGAGGCGGTGGCCGCCGTCGCCGGGATGTTGTCGCCGGACCTCGAGGCCGGGGTCGGCCTCGGACTTTGGACGCCGGCGATCGTCCGCTTTCCCGGCCGAAGCGTCTGGGGCATCCACCTCCAGAGTTCTGGGCCAAAGGGCCCGATATTCGCGAACAGTCGCGAGAGTGACCCGGGACTGTGGCGACGGGTCGCCGACGAGATCGGGGCCGAACTCGTCGTCTGGGCCGTCCGGGACGACGAAGATCGGTACGCCATCTGGTACCAGCACCCTGCCGCCGACCCGGCCGATGTCCGGGTCGTCAACGGCGACAAGTTCCTGGGGGAGGTCGAACCCGTTCCGAGGTTGTTCGTCGAACTTGCGAGGAGGTACGGCAACGGCCTGCGCGAGAAGGGCGTCGACGGTGTCGCAGTGTCGGTCCCGACGGGTTCGTGGCGGCCCCTCGAGCCTGGGGAGGACCCTGGCGAGCTGATCGAGGTGCCGGACCCACCGCCCGAGGACCCGCCGGCCGCTGCGGGGCGGTCGAAGAAGGGCGGGAAGTCGTCCAAGGCGGGCGCCACAACCCGCAAGAAGGCGAAGGCGGCCGCCGGTGGGCAGGCGTCTGCCAGCGTTCCGGAGCAGGTCGAGGAACCGGTCTGGGTGGACGAGGAGGGGCGTGTGTGGACGGACGAATCCAGGACCGTCGAGATCATCGACGGAAAGCGGTGGATGTACATGTTCGAACAATCGGACCCATACCCCGAGGACGACATGCGAGCCTGGCCCGACTGGATGTTCGAGCCCGGCTGTTATGGCCCCCTCGCCGAACTTACGTACGACGTGAACGGCCCGGAGGGCAAACTCGCGTGGTTCTATGGCTTGGGGCAGAGCACACTCCTCCAGGCAGGTTTCTCCGAGGAGTGGATCGACCGGGAGATCCGGGAGCCGTTGCGCAACTAGATCGCCTGGGAGGCCTATTACTCGGACCCGGGGAACAACCCGGAACCCGACGAGGACATCACGTTCCGGGAGCCGACGCTGCCGGAGGGGATGTCGGCGACCGACAGGCGCTCGTCGTTCTGGCGCCCTCCGGACCCCGTCGAGTAGACCCGGGGCGGTTGAACCGGTGGCGGGTCGATGCGTCGTCGCCGACCCGAGAACGTGGGAGCGAGCGGGCCGTGGACGTCAGCGCCTTCGCAGGGATCCGTCCGGTTGGGCCTGAAAGCCGGGCGGCCGGTCCGCATTGGGCCCGGCTGAGGCGAGCCAGAGGCCGACCTTCACGGCATCGACCACGTCGGGGAAGTCGCCCTCGTGGGGGAGAAGAGCGATCCGGGTGAAGGGGTTGGCGGCCGCCATCACGAGGGAACCGGACCGCTCTGCTGCCTGGTTCCTGAGGAACTCGCCGAGTGAGGCGAGGGCTCGTCGCTCGCCGATTCCGAGGAGGCGCCTGACCAGCGTCTTGCGACGGCCGTCAACGGCCTGTCGGGTGATGCCGCCATGCTCGTCGGCCAGTTTCTGGTACGTGGTCGGCTTGCGCACGGTGCAGATGGAGTCGCGAACGATGGCCAGGCCGAGGTCCCCTTCGGGCTCGAGGTCCGTGAGGTCGGTGAGCACGGCATCGAGGTGGTGGTCGGCAAGTACGACGCCCGGCCGCAGGCTGATCGAGCTTGAGCGGAACACCGCCTCTGCGCTGCGGCGGTCGATGGGCGTGGTCGTGACGGCGTCGAGCAGGTTGTCGGAGACCGCGCCGAGGGACTCGAGTTGTTGCAGGAGCGGTTCGGCGATCGAGAGGCGCTCCTTTGCGATCACCAGGGCCAGCTGGTCCTCGTGGCGCTGGAGTTCGGCGAGACGGGCGGTCTTGTGCCGCCGCCACTTGAAACCGAACTCGGCGTCGGTGCGCCTGAGGTCCTCGCGGAAGTCGTCAGGGGTCGCAGTCGAGCCCCAGAGGAACGGGAAGCGCAGGCGGAGCGGTTCGTTGTGGCGCTTGTTGTTTGGCATGGAGTCGGGGGTGGGGTCGGGAGTGGGTCGATGGTTGCAGCCAGCTGGAGATGTGACGTGCGCGCGTAATGGTAGCACAACAGTTGTTGTAAATTGACAAGGTCAGTTGCAAATAGTGGACAAAAAGGGTACAAGAGCGGATAATAAAGAAAAAATGGGCAATACTCCTTGACACCAGAGACCCCGTTCGTCTATCCTGGTCGCCGTGCGAAATCAACAGACCCCCAACCCCCGCCACCTGGTGGCGATCGACCTCGAGAATCTGGCCGGGACGCCCTGCGTGTCCCTGGACTGGGCGAAGGAGTTCGGCCCGTTCCTGGCGGGCCTTCTCCACCTCAGCGCGCAGGACCTCGTCTACGTGGCGGGATCGCCGAGCAACGGCATGGCCGTGTGCACCGCTGCGAGCGAGCTGCATGGCCAGGCCCGTACCAAGCGCGGGAAGAACGGCGCCGACCTGGTGCTACTCGACGCCCTCGAGTCCATCCCCGAGTCGGCGCTCAGCTCGCCGGATGCACCGATCGACGTGGTCGTGATCGGCTCGGGCGACGGCATCTTCACGCAGGTCGCCCGACGCTTCCGCGACAAGGGCCTGACAGTCGTCGGAGTCTCCCGTCGCCGTTCGATGCACAGGGCACTGGCCGCCGCCTGTTCCCGCGTGATCTATCTCGACGGTCAAATTGGCCACGACATGGCGCTCGCCGCCTGAAGGAAGGAGACGACATGCTCTTCGAAGAGGACGACATCCGACGCCAGCGGGGCGCCTTGTCCCGCGGTGAGTACGTGGACCCCGACCCGTTGCCCGAAGGCCTCGAGATCCCGGACGGGCTACTCCTGGTTTCCGACCGCCAGCGCATGGCCGAGACCTACGCCGGCCTGCTCCGGGCCTGCGACTTCGGCGAACCCGAACAGGAGGCGGAGCTGTTGATGCGGACCGCCAATCTCATCATCGGTGACGAGGGGGAAGAGCCGCTCATCTGCCCGTGGCGGTCGCTCGACCTGTTCACCGTCATGAATTTCGTCCTCGTCCTGCTGCTGCGCGGGGTCGATGTCGATGACCGCGCTCGGTTCTTCGAATTCCTCGATGTGGCGGCAGCCGAACAGTTCGCCGACGACGTCGCCCCCTGGTTCGCCGAGGACGACGGCGATGCCGCGGAGACGGATCCGACCAGCCCGACCGACGACAAGAGGAGTGATCAATGAATCAGCCACTGTTCGATCCCGTTCGACGCTCGCCGAAGCGTCGCCATCACCACGAGCATCGCCCGGTTCCACCCACGCCCAGACAGCGTCGTCTGGTCATCGAGGGACCGAAGCCCGAGCCGTGCGGGGCGTGCGGGTGCATTCCGAGGCCCAACGGCTTCTGTTCGAGCAGGTGCGTGTGATGTCGTTCTGGAGCCGGGCGGATGTCGGCTTCGGCAGGCCGGCTTCCCGTTCGGCCCTGGAACGGATCTCCGTGTGCTTGCCGGGGTTCCGTTCCCATCTGGATCGGCTGACCGGGAGATGGTGGTTGAGCGGGGAACCGTGGCAGTGATCGAGGAGGAGGTAGTGATGGGGGCAGTACTGATGGTGACCTGTGGGGGCTGTAGGTCCCAGTCGTATGCGTCAGCGTGCTCGAGGTATCGAAGCAAGGTGTGGTGCGGGAGCGATGCCTGCAGGTCGATCATCGACCGCAGACGATCCGTGCAGAACAGGCGCAAGAGGATGCGAAAGAAGGAACGAGGCGTCTTCTACAAGGGTGTTCCGCCTTGTGCGAGGCACCATGTCCTGAAGCGGGACGAGGTCAGATGCGCCTTGTGCGGTTCTTCGAACAGGCAGAACCTTCAGGTCCATCACATTCGTCCGAGGTCGGAGGATGGATCAGATCGCCATACCAACTTGATCACCTTGTGCAGGGAGGACCATGACATGGTCCATCTCGACATGGACAGGTATCGGGTGTTGTTGTCCAGCATGGCGATCAGGAGAGAAGTCGATCACATGTTCAGTGCTAGGCAAATAGCACGGCGCCAGGATCAGGCAATCCGTCGCCGACGGCGGGAATCTGAAGGGGCTCTCCGGCGATGCGAACGATGAGCGCCTGCCAACCGGTTTCCGAGCACGCGTCACGGCGACGCGCGACCATTGAGATGCGGTCTCGCACGATGAGAGGGGTACGGCCATGAGGATCCTGCACACCAGTGACTGGCACCTGGGGCGAAGCTTCAAGGGCGTTCCGCTCCTCGATGAGCAGCGCCGCTTCACCGATCAGGTGGTCGAGATGGTCAGCAGCGAGGGAATCGACCTCGTCGTTGTGGCCGGTGATGTCTTCGACCGGGCACTGCCACCGGCCGAGGCCGTCGAGGTCTGGTACGACGCACTGGAGCGGATGGTCGGAGCCGGCGCCCAGGTGGTCGCCATCTCCGGCAACCACGATCAGGGCGAGCGCATCGAGGTCCCTCCCAGACTCTTGAAGCCCGGCGTCGTGATAAGGGGCAGCCGCACGCCGTCAAGCGTCGTCCTCGACTTTGCCGATGGGCCGCTTCTCGTGGCGCCGATCCCGTTTCTTGACCCCTTCATGGCGCGCTCCCTGCATCAGGGTGAAGGCGTTGCCACGCATCAGTCGGTGGTCGAGGGGTGGCTCTCGGTCGCGAAGGAGTCTTCTGGCCAGGCGCCACGGTCGCTCGCCGTGTCGCACGCCTTCGCCAGGGGAGGAAGCGCCAGCGATTCCGAGCGATCACTGTTCCAGGTCGGCGGCGCCGAACTTGTCGATGCCGGCGTGTACAAGGGGTTTTCGTACGTGGCCCTCGGCCACCTGCACAGTCCGCAGGTCGTCGGCGAAGATCGGGTCGCCTACTGCGGTTCGCCGATCCCGTACTCGTTCTCCGAGACAGCGGCGAAGTCGATGCGTCTCGTCGAGATGGGACCTGATGGCAGCGATCTCAGCGTGCGGTTGGTTCCGGTGGATGCGGGACGCAAGGCCGTGACCCTCCGGGGAACTCTCGAGGAGTTGCTCACTGGTGCCGAACACGACCCGTACCGTAAGAAGGACCGCTTCTTCGTGCGAGCCGAGCTCACCGATCCGACGCTCCAGCGTGATCCGATGGGCAAGTTGCGCAAGCGCTTTCCGGACATCGTCGAGTTGGAGTACGTCGGTCGCGCCATCCACGATGAGGGCAAGCCGGGGCGGCGACAGGCCGAACCCGAACTGAACCCTCTCACCTTGATCACCCGCTACTGGGAGGAGTCGGTCGGCATGGCGCCGACCGATGAGGAGGCCGCCCTCCTGGAGTCGCAGATTTCGGCCGGCTTCTCCGCTTCTGAGGTTCCGGCAAGATGGCGCTGCGGCTGAACCTCGAGTCGCTCCGCCCTGTCGCGGGGCCGGTGTTGGTCGAGCTCGTGGCGCTCTAGCACCTGCGTCGCTACCCCCTGGTTGGCGGATCGGGTGTTTGCTCGACGCTGTGCCTCGATGCGATGGTGTTCGCCCTCTACGGCAGGGTGCCCGGAGCGCGGGGAAGCGAGAAGGGCGACGCCAGACTCCGTTCCGACTTCGCCGAACCGTCGGCCACTGCACGGGTCTGCCTCGAGTTCGAGGCGCAGGGGGTCAACTGGCGGACAATCCGGAAACCGAAGCAGCGCCGAGAGGCAAAGAAGGGTTCTGGCCATACGACTGTTCAGGCGACAGCGACCCTCGAGCGTCACGATGGCACCGGCTGGCAGGTTGTGGAGAGCGGTCTCAAGCCGGTCACGGCTCGGGTTGTCGATCTCGTCGGCCTCGACCACGAGCAGTTCTCCCAGGTGGTCCTCCTTCCGCAGGGCGAGTTCCAGGAGGTTCTGAGGGCCGATCCGCAGCAGCGGGAGAAGCTCATGCGCCGCCTCTTCGCAACCGAGGGATACGAGCGGGCGATCAGGTTCCTGAAGGATGAGGCAAAGAGGCGGCGAGATACGTCGAAGGTGGCCGTTGCGAAGTGGGACGAGGCCGTCTCGACCGCTGACCGGACGTGGAGCGCCGTCCTTGACGGGATTCGAACAACCGCGACGACGGCCGGCATCGAGGCACCGGGCTGGGACGACGACGACCTCGATGCCGTCGAGGGCGCCGCCGGCCGAAAGCGTCATGTGAAGGCATGGTCGGCCGTGCTAGGCGATGTCGGCAAGGCCGCTGAAGCCGAGGCCTCCCTGGCGGAAAAGAGGCACCGCGAGGCCGAGGCTGCAGGAGGTCGGTTCACCGCCGCAGCGACGCATCGGGGGACGCTGGCGGATCTCGAGGGAACCCGGACGGAGGCCGACGAGCAGGCCAAGGTGCTTGACCTCGGGAGGAAGGCCGCGACGGTGGTCAAGGAACTCGACAGACTCGACGAACTCGTCGGGCTGGTCGTCGATGCCGAGACGGCACACGCAGCGGCGATCGCGGATCTCCTCGATGCCGGGCTGCCGGAAGGTGAGGTGCCTTCCACGGTGGCGAAGGCCAACACGGCGTCGACCCGCTGGTCGGAGGCCGGAGTGCGATTCGAGGGTTTCGAGCAGGCGCTCGCCGACGCCGTCAAACATGAGGCGACCGAGGCCGAACATCTGGAGGCTGCTGATTCGGCGAAGCAGGCGGTCGCCGATGCCGGTGCGGCGATCACCGAGGGTGAGGGGAGGCTCTTAGCGCTCGAGCAGGAGCTCAAGGTGGCGCTTGAGGCTCAGGCCGAACTCCCTGCTGCAACCGAGGCGCTCGGGGAGGCAGGTGCCGCCAAGACGGCGGTCGACGAGTTGGACAAGGCACACAAGGCCGTGAGAAGAGCCGAAAGGAATCTGCGATCAGCGGAGCGGGACAGGACTGGTGCCGAAGCATCTCTCGATGATGAGCGGCACAACGAGACCCTGGATCTGGCCGGCCGGCTGGCACGAGACTCTCTGGTCGGGGGTGAGCCGTGCCCGGTGTGCGGTTCCGAGGACCACCCGGCCCCTGCAGCGTCGCCAAAGCGGCGGAAGGCGACGGCGCTCGAGGATGCGGAGGCGGTCCTGCGTGCGGTGGTTGAGGCGGAGGGGGACGCAAAGGGTGTCCTTCGGGGGGAGCGAAATGCCCTCAAGAAGGCCGAGAAGGCGTTCGGTCGACTCGAGATGGGCGAGCCCCCGGGCGATTTCGCCCCGCTCGTGAAGAAGGTCGCTGCACAACACAAGGAGGCTGAGTCGAGGGTCGGTCCGCTCGGGAAGTTGGCGGATTTGGCTGCGGGCCTCGGTAAGCAGGTCGAGACGGTACGCAAAGACGTTCAAGCCGTCAGGGACGAGCTCGCCGACAAGGAGGGTGAGGCCACTCGTCAAGACGGTCTTGCAGGCACCGCGGCCAAGGAGGCGAAGGGCTTGCGGAGCCGGGTCGCGAAGGCGATCGGCGACGATGACCCGGCGGCCAGGAGGGAAGAAGCGGCGGCCGTAGTCGAGGCGCTTGGTGGCCTGTTCAAGGCGCTCGACGGGTTGAATGCGGCGACGGGATCCCGGGACACCCAGCAACGGACCACCGACCGGCTGGTGGCATCGGCCGGGTTCAAGGGCCACGACGAGGTCAGGGCAGCGGCTCGTCCAGAGGGGGAGCTCGACGAACTCAAAGAGGGCCTCGATGCCCGTCAGAAGGCGGAACAGGAAGCCAGTGCGGGATTGCTGGAACTCGAGAAGCAGGGCGTGCCCGAGGAGGCCCCGGACGTGGCGTCGACGGCCACTGCGGCGTCAACTGCCACCGAACAGGCCGGAAACCTGCACGACGCCGCTCAGCTCGTCGGCGAACGCAACCACGCCTACGAGGACGCCGTGAAGAACGCGCGCAAGCGTGCGGACGAGGCAGCGGAGGTGTCGGCGGCGGCGGACCTTGCCGACAGTGTCGATGCCGTTTGCCGTGGGGGGAAGAGGTCGAGGTCCCTTGAATCGTGGGTGTTGGCTCGACACCTCCGGGATGTCGCAGCCGAGGCATCACAGCGGCTCCACGGGATGACGGCCGGGAGGTTCGTGTTCACCGTGGTGGACCGCGACGACAAGGACGAGCCCGTCCCGGTCCGTCTCGACGTCACCGACCACCACAACGGCGAGACCCGGTCGGTGCGGTCGCTGTCGGGTGGCGAGACGTTCCTGGCTTCGCTCTCGCTCGCGCTCGGGTTGGCCGACACGGTGCAGCACCGTCAGGGCGGCGTGCGGATCGATTCGTTGTTTGTCGACGAGGGATTCGGTGCGCTTGACGCAGCGTCCCTGGACCAGGCCATGGACACCCTGTCGGACCTCCAGGAGGGCGGTCGCACGGTCGGCGTGATCAGCCACATCGACGAGGTCAAGCAGCGAATCGCCACCGGCCTCGAGGTCGTCAAGACCAAACGCGGCTCCCGCATCGTCCCGGGTCGGGAGTGATGATCGCGCGAACCTTGGCCGGCGGGTGGTGCCTGTCATGACCGGCGACGGTGGATCTGACGAGCTTCGCATCGACTGGTTCACGCGGTTGACTTCGGAATCGGCGACGTTTCTCCCGTGGATGTGTATCGGGGCCGTGATGCACGAGATCGGAGAGGGCGTGCTGACTGTGGGCCCCGAGGACTTTCAGGCCGCAGGCCTGCTCGGTGCCTGTTACAACGCGACTCAACTAGTCGTCGACGGGCTCGACGACGGTGTGGTCGCCAGCGGCGCCTTTGAACAACCGGATACGCGAGCGACTCGCCGATTGTTCAAAGGGGTTGCACAGGGTGCCGCGGAACTCGCTCGGTATGAGCACGGAGCACCCCTCGTCGTTGCACGCTTCATGCAAGCGGCGATCGACGGCATCAGTATGTATCGGCAGGAGACCGAGCAGCTTGCCTGGCACTGCAGCTACTACTGGACTCTCGCCTTGGCCACCGGGACCGAGGACAGGGCTCCCGAGGACGAGATGACGGCCGCGCTGATGGCGGTACTGCCGCCCCCGGGTCCCATCCGGTGAAGGCAGTTCCCGAGCACGCCAACTGGCTCATGATCTAACGTTGCTGATGGCGACGATCTGGAACGAGGACAGGGGCCGTACCGTCAATCACGTTGAACAGGCTTGTGTTGAGATTGTTCGTGGAGGAGTCGTTTTCGTGGCGCGTACCTGCATGCCTGTGAGTCCCGACGGAGAGCACTGATGGCGCTGACCACAGGTCGAATGCTCGAGACCCTTTCGGAACTTGATCTACTCGATCTCGGTGATCCCGGTGTCTGGCCCGGGGAGCCCGAGGGGTTTGATGTCCTCGACATTGACTGGAGCGCCGTACAGGACGCCGACCCTAATATCGGCCAGGAGACGGAGGCTCACCCCCGGTGGCGGGAGGTCGAATTCGAGTTGGACCGGAGATCCCGTGGCGAGTTTGAGTTCCCGCCCGAGGAAGTACTTGATGCCCTCGCCTGGTATCTGCCCATCCACTACTTCGGGCCGGCGTGGGGCATCTACATTCGTGAGGACGCGATACTCGATCTTGCCTCGATGATTCTCGGCCGGCTCGACCCGTGGGACCGAGGCAACCTCCAGATCGTCCAGGCGACGGTCCAGGCGGCGCTGACCATCCTGTACCTCCATGAGGCGTTCCACCACAAGGTCGAGAGTTTCGCCGTCCGCCTCGAGGTGGTCGAGCGCGGCCGCCGCTATCTGCGTTATCAGCGCAACGTCTATCAGCCACTCTCGGGCTCCGACGATCAACTGGAGGAGGGCTTGGCTTGCGCAGAGATGATCCGCAGGCTGGGCGAGCCCACCTACCGCAGAGGATTGCCCGACTCAGTCCGGCGGGCGACGGTCGAGTTCCTGCGGGACTGGATTCCCCGGTTGCCACCCGGCTACCGACAAGGAGTCAGCCTCGCGGAACCTGAATCCTATGAAGCGGCTAGAGCACAACTCAGTTCACAGCTTCAGGAGGGAAGGCCGTACACGTCGCGCAACGCGGATGACTGGGCTCTGGTTCCGCACTCCTATCGAGGGTTCTTCAACTGGAAGACCATCGCCCATGTGATCGTCCCCATCGGGACGGCACCGATCGTGCCCTGGTTCGCCACCCCGATCCCAGGGTTGTCGGTGTCGAGCAGGGATGCGGAACGTGTCGTCCGCTCGGCCGGCTACGAACTCGTGACCGGCGGTAAGGGCTCCCACCTCAAGTACCGGGCTAAGGGGCGTCCGATGGTGATTATCCCCGACGGGCGCAAGGATCTGTCGCTGCGGGTCCTCAAGTCGATCGCCGAGTCACTAAACCTCAGGTCAGTCAGGCAGTTGGAAATTCGTTTGTAGCGGCCTCAGGGTGCTCAATGGCTTGATGGAGAGATCTGTTCTCATTAGGAGTCACCTGCAGGTCGCATCGACTCAGAGGCGTTCCTGAGACTGGATCCATGCGATGTCGGGCGGGTCGAGGGCGAACCATTCGCCGTGGGTGCGTTTGTCGGCGAAGCGCTGGTGGAGGTCCCATTCGGTCTGGCTGTAGTCGTCGCTGGTGATGGAGTGCAGGACCTCTATCTCACGACCCAGTTCGAGGACGAGCCGCTTGCGTCGGCGTTCGATATCGACGGCCTTGCCGATCTTGTACTCGCCTTCGGACTCCATCAGGTAGACGAAGCCCTCCCGCTTCTCGAGAGACGGCAGTCGCTCTCCGGTCGCGTTGCGGGTCGTGTAGTCGTCAGAAATCCGGTACGTGAGCCAGGTGTCGTCGTCGTTGGAATTACATGCGTGTAATCCAAGTTTGGGGGGAGTGCGACCTGGCGCCACACCGGAACGATGTACCGGCGGCCACAGGTTCGGCCCTGTCAACAGCCTTCGTCGAAGATCCCGCCGGCGTCGAGTTCTTCGATGTCGTCGTAGTCGAAGGGGGAGCCGCAGGCCTGGCAGTAGGTCACGTCGTCGAAGACGTCGCCTCCGCAGTTTCGGCAGGTGTCGATGATGACCAGCGTCACGATGTGTGGCGGTTCTTTGTCTTTCCGCCATCTGCTGAACAGCCGCATCATGTTCCTCCCGGGTCTGCGCGTTCCTCCTGGGTCTCCATTGTCGTGTACCGGGTTGGCGTGACGTTCGCGGGCACGCCGACCGGGACTCTCGTAAGGTCGCGTCATGGGCCTGCTTGTCCCTGAGGACCTGCCGCTCGGTCGCCTCGACCGGTCGGAGCGACGCGTGGTGCAGAAGCTGCTGTCCGGCCTGCGGGACAGCTGGCTGGTGATTCCGCGCATCGACATCATCACGGA
>JACKQG010006649.1_pt1 | contig 12053 bp, 8 predicted proteins | sample 8237621 | NCBI WGS metagenome assembly JACKQG01 (sample SAMN15677084, study PRJNA649215) | marine metagenome | biome: marine; feature: Black Sea; material: saline water; isolation source: suspended particulate matter (SPM) from the Black Sea western gyre | collected 2013-06-09/2013-06-10 | depth...
GAAGCAACGTTAATGGGGTCAAGACAGGAGATGTGGTTACTATTGCCCCGTATCTGAACTGCTCCACAAGAGGAGTTGAACCTGAATGTAGAAGTTGTCAGATGGGCAGACCGGGCAATTGTGAGAATTTTGCTGAGGGCAATCTTTCTCCAGGCATGTTCATTGGCATATGTCACGACATAGGCGGAGGCTTCGCACCCTATCTTGTAGCCCATAAAGGTCAGGTTTTTAAGCTGCCGCCGGAGATGTCTGCCAACGAAGGGGCCATGATAGAACCGTTTGCTGTCACCCTTCAGGCAGTGCTTGATAATATGCCTGACAAAGATGACCATGTCCTTATCATCGGGGGTGGTGTGATAGGTAACCTTATTGTTCAGTCGATACGTGCCTTCGGGATAGACTGTTCTATTACGGTGGCGGAGCCCTCGCCATTCCAGGCCGAACTGATATCCAAAGTGGGAGCCGATAATCTGATTACAGATGGTGATATCTTGAATCACGCAAAACGCATCACCGGGGCTCGGGCATACAAACCCATGATAGGCAAAGACATCCTCATGGGGGGATTCTCAAAGATCTTTGATGTTGTAGGTAACACCGAAACGCTCAACACGAGTATGAGGGTATTGAGAATGGGCGGGGTATTGAGCGTTGTGGGGATCGGCACGGAAGGGATGACCGATCTCACGCCCATGTGGCTGAAACTCCAGACCATAAAGGGTGTTTTTTGCTACGGCTATACTGATGTGGCTGGTGAAAGAAAGCACATCTTTGAGATAGCCATTGATCTTGTGAGGCGAAAAAAGGTTCATCTCGAGTCCATGGTAACCCATACATTCTCTATTGAAGACTACAAGGAGATGATTGGAATCAACTTGAATAAACAGAAGCACAAGGCATTGAAGACAGTCGTCTCCTTTAGTTAGGCGGCATGGTGCATGTCCTTGTTAATAGTTGTGATGTAAGAGAAACTTCTACGGAAATATGCTCCGCATAAAGCATCGCTGCACCTTTTTCTTGTCAGGGTGCCACAGGTTCAAAGCCCTGTAGGGCATAGTAAAGTCCACCTTCATAGCCATTTTGCCCACTTGTCCGCGGATTTTCTCCAGGAACATGGCTCCTCTTGAGTACCTGATTCGAAATGATGTCAACTGGGAATGCCCCTCATGGCATTATCAAGGAGGTGATTAGTATGTAGCACTGAACTCAACAGCAGATTCACTTTGGCAAATTATTGACTACTTAGAAGAAAGCGAGGTGACGAATTAATGGAAAGTCAATTGGAGCTTTATGGTGATATAAAGAAGTACGCAACTGATTATTGTGAGGATGCATTACCCGACGTGATGAGCGCCTATAACATGCTCAGGGACAATGCATATAAGGATGGCGCTCTAAGTCACAAGGTTAAGCGGTTAATAGCTCTCGGCATAGCACTCCGAGCCGGGTGTACGCAATGCATTCTGCATCAAACGAAGTTGGGAGTAGAGGCTGGAGCCTCCAAGGCTGAGGTGATGGAAGCTGTTTCGGTAGCCATCGCCATGAGTGGCAGCACAGCCATTGGCTGGTCTTGGAGGGTGATTAGAATGCTAGAGGAGTTAGGAAAGTGGCAGACAGATTAGCCTGGAGCTGGAGGCTGGCCATTGCACGGTATCTGCCAGCAGGGCATCGTTTCGGCCGTGAGTCAGGCCGTCGCGTTTGCGGTTCACGAACAATACATTTAACAAGTCTGCATTTTGCCTCCCTGATGACCAAAACGTAGCAAAGTAGCGTCTTGTCCAGCGGTAGTAACCCTCTCTCATCACGCCTGCTGCAACTCCCTTTGGCAGACCAGAAGGGGTAAACATCGCTACGTTTCCGGTGAAGGCGGTATAAAAGATGCAAACGAATGTCAGCCTTCAGCCAGAGTTGGTATGTCCGAACTCATGCGGGTATACTGAAGTTATCGCAACAGACACGAGGTGAAAAAGCATGACCAAACACGTTGGCATAGTCGCATGTAGCGCAGAAGTGGCGGCACTTTGTTATCGCACAATCTGCATAGAAGGGGCGAGAATTTGACGGGGAGACACGCCCATCCTGATGTCACTATGCACACCTTTCCTCTTAAGGCGGTTGGCAACCAGTGTGCTCTTCATCTCATTGACTGTTTTGTGAGGATCGGCCTAGTAGTGAAATGCTAACGGATTTGTGAAGGTATATTATGTCGGTTGGAGTGCTGGTTCTCGGTTGTCTAGCTGTGCTGGTAGCTGCGTTTACAATGAGCCTCACGGGATTTGGCTTCGCTCTTGTCGCTGCTCCCCTGCTTCTCTTCCTCTTTGAGCCGAAAACTGTGGTAATTGTCAACGTCATCCTCGGGGCCATCATTTGCCTTCTTATACTGGGGCAATCCAGGCGTCATGTAAAAGCGGGACGGACAGCACTACTTGCTGCAGGTAGCATATTTGGCATCCCTCTAGGTGCATACATATTGTCCCATGCCCCGGTTTCAGTACTGAGAATGTTGATGGCAGCACTTGTGGTCATCTTTGCGGTTCCGCTGGCTCTCGGACACTCACATCGGTTCAAAAGAGAGGGGCTCGGCTCTACCATTTCTGGCTTTGTTAGTGGGATGCTGGCGAGTAGCACTAGTCTCTCCGGTCCCCCGGTAGTCCTTTTCCTCTTGAACCAAGGTTGGGAAAGAGAATCGTTCCGAGCTACCCTAGCCATTTATTTCCTTTTTTGTAGTTTAATGGCCCTCATCGCAATCGGGTTATCGGGATTTCTAACAAGCGACCTCTTGGTCACAGTCTCGACATTTGTCCCCGCTGTGCTGCTAGGTTTCTATCTGGGCACTAGGGTGGCGCCTCGCGTGAACACCACTTTGTTTAGGAGAATCTCAATATTGGTTGTCCTACTGGCCGGCCTGCTGGGCGTAGCCACCAGCCTGCCAGCGTTGCTATAACCGGTCAAACGCATAGTTTTGCCACCAAAAACACCTTTGTCCTCCTCACCCCTTTGCAGCGAGCATACTCCCTCCGTCTATTGCAGGAGCAGGTGACCTTGTAGAGGGCTTTGGCATCTGCATATCTTTCCAGTGGCCCTCAGTATACTGCGATCAGCAGCCTCCGTTTGCTCGTTCTTTGCCTGTACCTGGAAGACCGCTGGGCCTATCCTCGAATGCGCGGCCTCAGCGCGAGTGAAGCAGGTATCATTGGTGAAAGATTACTGGCAAGGCCGAAAGCAATCAAAGGCAAAGCAAGAGGAGCCGCGCAAATTCCGAACCGCTTTCAGCCTACCTTCTTCCATGTCGCTCTATCTCCTTCCGTACTAGGGTTCTTGCTTAGACAGAATTGCTCAAATCTTGCGGCTTCTACCTCTGAAATGCCGACACCTTTATTACTCGAGATGCAAAGCCTTTCTAGCTTCGTCTACCGTGGCTATGTCTCGGCCCAGTTCTCTAGCTATTCTGACTGCTTTCTCAACTAATTGGACATTACTTTTTGCTGGGATACCTTTAGAAATCCAGATATTGTCTTCTAAACCCACGCGTATGAGATCACATCCCAAAATCATGCCCATGGTGATCATGGGGAATTCGTCTCTACCAAGTCCTAGCGTTTGCCATTTTGCCTTTGGGAATAACCGTTTCCCTTCCTCAACCATATATAGTAGCTGCCTAGGAGTTGACGGCATGCCTCCAGCTATGCCCATGACGTAGTCTAAGTCAAAAGGCATATCTTTCTCGAAAACCCCTTCCTCTGCCAGACGGTAAACATTGTGTAAATGGCTAACGTCATAAATCTCAAATTCCACGCCCAATTTCTTGTCGATAATACCGTTGATGACTTTCCTCTGAAAATCAGGTGTATTTTCAAAAGTCTGATAACCATATCCGGGAAGTATGAAGTCAAATGTACCCCCGTTTACAGTGAGCATATCTGGCTTTGGCTCTATGTTTAGCAAAGCCAATTTCTGTTCATCTGATGCAATAACCGGTTTGTTTGTCACGGCATCATACCAAGCACCTATTCCACCCCCGATTTGTATTATCATATTGCATTTTTCGCGAATTCGCCTGACTATCTCGTTATATACCTTTAAGTCGGGCGTAGCCAATTTTGTTTTCTCGTCTCTGGAATGTATATGTACAATAGATGCCCCTGCCTGGTAAGACCTATATGCCTCTTCGGCTATCTCCTCAGGGCTTGTGGGCAGATACGGAGCCTTTTCAAGAAAGGTTAATGCACCAACCGGTGCCACTGTAATGATGACTTTTTCTTCCATCGAACTAGTCCTCCTTACTTTAAATAAAGGTTACGATTTTTCTGAATTCCTCCAAGTTATCAACGCCTGGCGATTTGTCACCTCGTTCAATTCGCTTGACCATTTCAGTTACCAGTTTATTAGCCGGAGCTTCAATGCCGATTTCTTTGCCCTTCTTCACTACATAACCATTCACGAAATCTACTTCAGTCCTACGTCCTTTTTCTATATCTTGGAGCATCGATGGCTTTATTTCTCTACCATCCCTGAACCCATACTCCATGATTTTCGAGGCAGCGTCGTACTCGTTCTTGTTATGTATTACCAATATGGATGGTTGCACGCCTTCCACTTCAGCAAAATCCACTCCGATAGCTTTGCCAACTTCATATGCCTCCGTGATTACTGTCAGAGCTACCTGCCTGGCCAGCTCATTGTCTATAACTCCACCGTAAGTGAGGCCAGCGATTGCACCTACCCCAGTCATTGAGGTAGTAATTAACAGCTTGGACCACACGTGCCCAATGATATTGCTTGATACCTCTGTAGGCGCAACTCTGCCTAATAGTTCAGCGACATCCTGCACTCTTTGAGTTGTCCCCTTAGGCCATTTGCCTATAATAAAACCACCTTCCGCTGTTTGCACTAAACGACCAGGGCCCTTATTTGTACCCCCCCAGAGGATTATGCATCCAATTGTCCTCTCCTCGCCAACCATTTCAGCAATCAACTCCTCATTTAGCCCATTCTGCAGAGAAACTATAGGAACATCCTTCGATATTGATGGAAGTATCGTAGTTAGTGCCTGCCGTGTGTGTAACCCCTTGACGCTGAGAAATGCTATGTCAGCATCCCCTTCGAAAACTCCTCTTGAAAACTCCTCAGGTAGCATCGCATTCATAGGTATTTTCATCTCTCTTAAACCTGATATTGACAAACCACGTCGCATCTTTCTAACATGCTCTGTGTCCGTATCTAACACGACAACGTTTTTACCCTGTTTAGTGAGTACTGCCCCGATAATACCACCAATAGCCCCTCCTCCCACAATTAAGATATTCTCAAATGCCATAGCTTGTGCTTGCCTCATTGTGTCTCTTTGAGCATTGCTTTAAATGCAGTAAATAGGCTCTCATTTATCTCTCTCCTAATCTCGTCAGGAGATTTCGGGCTATAGTCATAGAATCCTTTTCCTGTTTTTACACCGAAGTGGCCGGCGTCTACCAATTCCTTTATCGATGCTACTCTTGGATCGCCCAGGCCCGGCATGGCACCACTAGAAACAATCTGCCAGATCAAATCCAGGCCAAACATGTCCATCACCTTAAATGGTCCAATCACAGAGAGGCGAGGACCGAGGTTGGCAGTGAATACTGTATCAATATCCTCTTTGGTAGCTATCCCTGTAGCTAGAAGGTCTAGGGCTGCACTGATTATCGCAGCATTAAATGTATTAACCAAATATCCAGGTATTGCTTTTAAGCAGACTATCGGCTTTTTGCCTACCTTCCTTAATAAGCCAAGCGTGATATCAGTGGTTTCATCAGATGTTTTTGCTCCTCTGGCGACCTCGACTACAGGGATAATATTTGGCGGATTCGCAAAGTGAGTGAGTATCACTTTATCCGGCCTTTTTGTTGCCTCTGCCATCGCATCGATGGGTAGCGTTGACAAACTGCTGGCCAAGATAGTATGAGATGGACATAACTCATCCAGTTCTTGGAATATTTCCTTCTTTACCTCCAGATCTTCATAAATCGCTTCAACCACAAAATCTGCATCTTTCGCTGCCTTAGCCAGGTCTAACGTTGTCTCAACTCTGGACAACCCTTCATCTGCCTTTTCCATTGTGAGAATCCCATTATCCACAAAGACCTTAAGGCCGGATTTTATGGTGTCAAGTGCGCGTTCAAGAGCCTCCCCGCTCAAATCTTGCACAGTCACCTGGTAGCTGGCTTGAGCGAAAATCTGAGCTATCCCCGGCCCCATCGTACCAGCACCAACCACTACAACCTTTCCAATATCCTCCAGCTTCATCTTTTTGTATCTCCTTATTATTCCTTGCCCATAGTGGGAAAACAGACGATTATTCTATTTGTTTCAGACGGAAGGTCCTGGGGCGAATCCCAGCCGTCTCTTTCTTACGAACCACACAATGAGGCCTATGATGGCCGCAATTACAAAAAGAGGAAACGTCCATTTTGCCTCTTCTGAAGTCATTAATCCATAGGCCAGCACAATCATGAAGATAATATTGATAGATATGGCTGACACACATGTGATAGTGAGGATTCTTGGACTAAATTTGAATTTCGCTTTTTCGTAGAGTTCCGGGTGTTTTTTGGGCAGCCTGAATGCAGCAAAGAGCACCAACGTTATCATGAAGAGGAGTCCGAAGTTCAGCATTTGTCCTAATACTATTAGAGAAGGATAGGTGGTGATAAGTTTGATAACTAATGTAATGACGGTCATGCCATATGCAAGGGTCAGTCCCCAGTGAGGCGTACCAAATCTGTTGTTGATACTCCCAAAGAAACCTGGGAGAAATCCATCGTGCGCAAAGGCCAGTACATATCTTCCGGCAACGGTAAGAATGAGATTTATTGTGGTTACGCAAGCCAGAATTCCGCCTCCCACAATAAAGAAACCCAGTAAGGGGCCAGACAGAAATGCTTTAGCTGGAATACCAAGATTTTCGCCTGCCGCAAATGTTCCCCAATCCATGACTCCAACAGCGACTATCTCAATGAACAGATAGATGGCGAGAACACTGACCATACTAATAATAAGTGCTTTTGGAATTGTTGATTTGGCATCTTTGACTTCCCCACCTATTTCAATGCCAAATAAGCCCCCAGCCAACAGAGTAAACAGAAGCGCTGAAGCACCAATGAGGCCCATCACTCCTCCTGCAAACAGCGGTGTCAGGTTCGCTGCTTTTATTGCTGGGATACCGGGAGCAATGAAGATGATAAGGGCTACAAGTAGCACTGATACTGTGGCAAGCTGCACCCAGCCTACAGGTTTTATGCCAATCACATTAATTAGGTAAAACAGAGTCATTATGATGATTGCAGTCGCGATTACGGGGAGACCAGGCATCAGCATTTCGAGGAATTTTCCAGTAGCGACGGCAAATAGTGGAAGCGCACCAATTGGAATAGCAACAAAGAGTACCATCCAGGCAGCAACTGCAAGAGGGGAAGAGGATAGTTTAGCGTATTGGTAACTTGCACATGTTGTGGGTATAGCCGATGTTAACATGATATAAGGGACAAGAGCCAGTAGAATCGGCAGTGCTGATATGATTTGGGCAATAAAGAGCGATGGACCTGTCAGGCCAGCAGCAATCGCCGTAAGTACAAACAGAGACCCGCCAATATTTAGGCCAATCATTACGGTTATTAAGGTGACTAGATTGATTTCCCTTCTTAATTTCCCCTTGGTCACCTCGATTTCAGAATCCTTCATATCAAACCCCTCCTGCTTGCAATAATAGCACGCGAAGAATTCTTCGCAACTGTAGTGTTTCTTGAAGTCAGCGAGTACCCATTACTCCGCGCAAATGCTTGAGCGGTTTTCAAATGCTAAAATCCGCCTGTGGCTCTCCTCTTCGGTGTGTAGCCCGGACATATATAACTGACAATGTCACTCCACCTGACTCGCTGGGAAGGAGGCCAAGTCTAATCGTTCGGTCAAAGACGTCTCAGCATAGAATCCTAGACTCCCGATATGCATATGGTCTCTGAGTTGGTCAGGTGTCTATTGGCACCCACAGTGCTCATATTCTGGACTAGATAACTTGAGCATAGTATACACTATGTTACACCGTGAGGAATACTTGCCACGCGTGGCAATTTGTCATTTTTCCCGAGCCATAGGTGTTTAGATACCCGCGAAGTAACTATAGCCTGTTTTGTTGTGGCAGAAGAAGACAAGAAACGCGGTCAGGCAGAACATCGTGCCGTATCACGTCCCAGCCAATTCATATCAAATCATGGTTTCAAAGCCAATGTTGCGAGCGGCAGAACACCGTCTTGATACTCCCTAATAGTCTCGGACACCAAACGCCCAGTCAGCAACGATCTCTCTGTGCAACTGGTTGTTACCTTCTCCTACCTCCAGTACCTTTGCCTCCAGCAGATAGCGTCCCACTGGGAATTCTTCGGTGAAGCCGTAGCCGCCGTGAAGTTGGATAGCATCCAGTGCCGCCTTAGTGGCAACCTCACTGGCATAAAGCTTGGTCATGGAAGCAATAGAAGTGACACGTCCAACATTGGCATCTAGCAGGCGCCCAAGCCTATATACAAGCAGGCGGGCAGTTTCTACGGATACAACCATATCGGCTACCATCTGCTTGACCATCTGGAATTCGCTCTCTTTTCGCCCGAATATCTTTCTCTGGGGGGCATATTTGAGAGCGGCATCCACACACGCCTGAGCCTGCCCCACACATCTTGAGGCCACGGAATACCTCCCCATGGCCAGGTCCGCGCCGACAACAGTCATGCCCTGACCTTCCTCACCAAGCAGATTCTCCCTGGGAACATGAACGTCATCAAAAAAGATGTGAGCAATATTTCCCCTCTTCATGGTACTCATGTTCAGGGGAGTCACTGTCATGCCCGGGGACGGATTCTCCACCAGAAAGGCGCAGATGCCCTTGCGCCCCAGGGTTTTGTCGATAGTGGCCAGCGCAAAATATACGTCCGTATAACTGGCGTGGGAGCAAAAGGTTTTCTGCCCGTTCAGGATGTAGTAATCACCATCTCGTCTTGCCGTTGTCTCAAGGCTGACAAGGTCAGTTCCTCCGCTCGGCTCGGTCAGGGCAGATGAGGCTTGCAGTTCACCTTTTGCCAGAGGTACCAGGTATCGCTGTTTTTGCTCTTCGGTTCCGAAATGAAGTATCCCGTTCTCTACCAGCGAATTCTGAACCGAGATGATCGATGCACATACCCAGTCAGCATAAGCAATTTCCTCACAGATTATTCCGTAGCTTAGATAATCCAGGCCGGCCCCTCCATATTCTTCGGGAATGAAGACGCCCAACATACCTCGCTCTCCCATCTTCCTGACGATGTCTCTGGGATAGCGCCCCTCTCTTTCCCAGTGCTGCACATTGGGCAGAATCTCTTCTTGGGCAAAATTCCTTGCCATTGCCCTTACCATCTTCTGGTTCTCGGTCAGTTCAAAATCCCGTAATTCCTCAGGTCTCATGATTCTCCTTTCTTTCTAAAGGAATACTGCTGCCGAACCATCGGCGTGTTTCGAGCCTATATTACATATGCCTCGCGCTACGAGGATTGCTATGGTGGTTTGGTATCTTCTCATTGCAGGCCGACAGATTGAATACCTTACCAATCTCTTTACCAAATCTAGCACAAGGCGGAGCATCTGTCGACCTTACCAGCAGCAAGGGCGAGTCCAAGCCAGCTCGTGTGACATTTCTGCGGTCATGAGTCTGTTAGAGAGAAGTCTCCTTGACTGGTCGAAAGAACAAGACTAGCCGCAGAGCTGGTGAGACTTACGATTGCACGAGATAGCGGTTTGTTGCTCCTGCTGCCAAGCACCCAAATCCTTTCTCGAAAGCAACCTAGTCCTCCTCAACCATGATTTGCATCAATAGGTTTTGTGGCGGGTATTCTATTCTGTTTTCGCCCGATGTATAATTGGGGCAGGTAGACGGTCAGGGAGAATAGGAGGTTGTTGTGAACGTTCAGGGCAACAGAAAGACTATAGCCTGTTTGTGGCTAGTAGCTGTAATTGGTATGACGGGAACAGCTTGGGGCTGTACGAGTGAAACCGGCAGCTATGCGAAGGAGCTCAACCTTCCCAAGGAAAACAGAACTGCAGTCAGGCAACTGGAGTATGGACCAAATACAAGAGCCCTTTTGGATGAGATAAGCTATCTCCTACAAGAGATTGAGACGAGCGAGAATCTTCTAGACTATCTAGGAGACATAGCTGCCGACAAAATGGTCACAGATGACGAACTTGCTGCATTTGAGGACATGGATGGAGACGGACTCAAGAATGTGGATGAGTTGGAATACGGAACAGATTTGTTTGTTGATGATAGCGACGACGATGGATTGAAGGATGGAGAGGAAGTTCTGGCCTACAAAACAAACCCCTTACGCTGCGACACTGATAATGACGGGCTGCTGGACAGGGAAGAAATCCTGGTATACGAAACAGACCCATCGAAGAAAGACACCGATGGAGACCGATTAGGAGACTGGGAAGAAGTTTCAACACACAAAACAGACCCGTTGAATAAAGACACTGACGGAGACGGAGTATTGGACGCCGGTGATTACGAACCCCTGAAACAGAACAGTTACAAGGAGACTGTCAGTTGGTTGGACGCAAGGATGAAAAGGGATGCAATGTACTGCGTCAGCATCGCCGCTGGACAAAGAAGCGGGATGGGAGCAGGACATACCGTAAACACTTTTAGATTCTTGGTCAACGTGGTGCACCGTAATGTTCCTTATGCAGGATATTCGCTTGGCGGGCATGAGTATCCCAATGGGAAATGGGACGCTAATCTTGATGGGGGTCGGCACCCCAGGGACATCCTTATGAACTACTATTCTTATCACGAGGAAGTTCAGATGCCTCCGGACTGTGATGACATAGCTTGTGTTTATGACATTATGGCAGACTACATCATTGCTCAAACTGGCTGGGACGAAACAGGGGAAAATCAAGGAAGCAGCGGGGTAGATTGTGATGTATTCAAATGCAAATGGCGAACGGGCGGGCATATCGTGTGTATTATCAACATTAATGGCGATGAGTATGTAGCAGACCCAAGCGCAAAGAGGTTCTTTGAACTGGGCGAAGATCCAAACTACAGGTTTCCCTGGGACGGAAAAGGAGGGTATTACTGGGATTCTGAACTCATTCTGCTGGCTAAGTTTGACAAGAGATACTTGGGCACAATTTATGACAAAGAAGTAGGTGTGCAGTATCCACGCGATACGTGGACAGCAAACACATTCATGGGCCGTTCATGGGACATAATGAGAAATCAGACTCCCGAAAACGAAAAGGAGTTGGAGGAGCTGTATCAAAACATAAAACCACTGGACTAATCCAGCACAAAAGGTCGGCAGCCGTGCGACGTCAGCAAGATTGACACACGTCAGCAGGCCTGACCAGTTGCTAGCACCACCTCTATCTGAGGTTGAAAATACATTCCAGACGAACACCCGCTCAGATATAATTCACACCGATAGATTTTTCCAGACACTCCGATCCCCTTTGGGTGGATCTATAATCGGGGCAAAAACCTGCTTCCGATTAAGCGAGGCATGAGGTAGTCATGAAAACGCGGAATTCGTATTCAATTCTGCGCGTAGGGCTGGTGCTTCTCCTCGCCAGCTCGTGTGACATTTCTGGGCTCATGAGTGCGTTGGAGAAAAGTTTTCTTGACCGTCCAGAGAACGAGACTAGCTGTGGATGTAGCGCGACTTAGGATTGCACGAGATAGCGGTTTGTTGACCAAAAACTGACCTCCCTAACCGGCAAAGTGAAAGGGTGGCCGGGCGGTTGACGCTCATCTCGTTGGGATAGATGGGTGACATTCCTTGCTCGAAATGCGTCCTTCTTCTCACTGCGCTATCATCGCGAGCGAAGCGAAGCAACGTCACGGTCGTCCTCGTCATCCGAGATCGTTTCGCTACCTGATGCCTCGCAACGGCGAAAGAGCAGATGTAGGGACAGCTCTTCCTTATAGTTCTCCCTCCCCTGGCGGGAGGGAGCTAGAGGGAGGGGGAGAAACCTACTGTCACCCTCACCCT
>JACKQG010006650.1_pt1 | contig 12052 bp, 18 predicted proteins | sample 8237621 | NCBI WGS metagenome assembly JACKQG01 (sample SAMN15677084, study PRJNA649215) | marine metagenome | biome: marine; feature: Black Sea; material: saline water; isolation source: suspended particulate matter (SPM) from the Black Sea western gyre | collected 2013-06-09/2013-06-10 | depth...
AAGGGCTAAGGGGATGGACATCGTTAAGAAAGCGTCGGAACTTTATAAGAAGCAGAACACCTTGATACATCGGGCGTTTTCTGCGCTCGGGTTGCCGTATGGGGAGAACAAGGAGGTCTGGCTGAGCCTCATGGCGGAGATTTGTCCCGCCGCAGGCGGGATCACGGGTTTGAGCGAGCTTTCCTTGTGGGAGAGACACCAGGTTATTTTGCATTTGCGTTCCAGGGGGCAGCGGATCTTTGCTCCGGCCGTGCCTCCGGAGGTGCGTGACTGGAAAAAGGGGGACCCGGATATCGAATATGGGTTTCGGGTCGATGCGGATCCGCAGGTTCGGATGTGTTTTGCCATGTGGGCCGAGATGGGGTACCGGCAGAAGACGCTGCGGGGGCTTTGCTGGAAGCTGTTCAGGGTCCAGGAACCGCGGTGGTTGGATGACCGGCAGTTGTCGCACTTGGTGAATGTGGTGCAGGGGAAGGCGCGGTCGAAGGGGTTGGGGAGGTATTATAAGAGAAGTGCCTGACACATGATGCACGATACAGGATACATGATGCAGGATACAAATAACAAAAAGGGAATGAGTAAAGAAGATTTGCGGAAGGTGGTTAAATGGTTTGAGGGGCAGATTGCTTTTCTTGAATCATTACCTGTTTATCCGGAGATCATGGACGGGGTTGAAAGACTGAAGGAAACCGTTGATGGATTAAAGGAGGGATTGGATGATCACGCCGACATCGTACTTCAGGGACATGTGGAGGGAGAGGGTTAGCCTGCCCTTGCCTTCGGTGGAGGATCTTAATGAGGCCGTCAGTGAATCGATTCGCCTTCAGGTGCAGCGCGACCTGTTCACCCCAAGGGGGAGGCGGTACCGGGTGCTGGCCATGTACTGGAATCCGGTTAAAGGTGTTGTGTTCAAGGTGGATCATAAGACTCGTAAATTAGTGTCGGTGTTCAGCTCGGTTATGCTGGAGGATGAGGAATGCAGGATGATCTCCTGGTAGAATGCCCGCATAACAGCGGGGTGCATTATTTTTTGTGGCATTGCAGGGGCCAACAGGCGAAGGGTGTCCGGCCTTGTGTGGAATGTACGGCGCCGGATAAGACCATTGCTTTGACCGAGGTATTGCTTGATGAGTCAGACGGCTGAAGATATTTTGACGGGGGATGATTATTTCCGGTGTGAGAGATACCGGTGCATCATGAAAAAGGCGCACTGTGTGGAGAGGCGGCAGGCGCTTTTGCGCGTGCCTCCCGGGGTTGTGTTGCTGTCTCACTCGTGTAAGGGATGCGAGCAGGCTGAAAAAGATGAACGTCCAACATCGAACGTCGAACATCGAATGATGAATGAAAAGCCGGTTATGCCGGGGCGCAGATGTGGGCGAAAACCTGCGGTCAGCCAGGAGGGGGTGCGGATCGGGTTTAAGCGGTGCTCTAAGTGCGAAGAGGTGAAACGCCGGAATGAGTTTTATATCAGGGCCGCCTACCGGGATGGACGGTCGAATATCTGTAAGCAGTGTAACAGGGATAGCAATAATGAGAGAAGCAGGAGGAAGAGATTGGGGTTATTAGTTAATGGTTAATGGTTATTGGGAAAGATGTTGTTGGTTAATGGTTATTAGGGAAAGACGAATAATAAATAACGAATAACCAATAACAGATAACAGGTCGGAGACCAGGAGGGGTGAGATGAAGCTGACGGATGCCAAGTTTTGTGTGGACTGTGAGGAGGTTTTCGAGGGGGCGGAATGCCCTAAATGCGGGAATAGCGTGAGCAGCATATCTCTCAACCACTGGCTGCGCTCGTTGCAGTGTCCCGAGGGGATGAGCTATCTTGCCCACAGGATGGAGGCCCGCAATCAACAATCATCAATCAACAATCATCAATCAGAGGCGGCAGGCTCATGAGGTGCCCGATGTGCGGAGGGGAGTTTAATGCATTGGAGGCGATCATGGATTCGGAGTGGCGGGATATTATTTCTCTATTGCCGACATTTGGTGGTCATGGTAAATTAGTGTTCGAGTATGTGGAAAAGTTCGGGGTGAATCCGATCCGGATAAAGAGCAAGAAGATCCTCCGCCTCCTGACCGAGATGTCAAAGCTCGTTCGGACCGGAGAATTTGTCTACAACCGGCGCAAGCAAACGGCAAGTAGTCTGGTAGTAATAGAAGCAATTAAGGTAGTAAATAATAAGCATTTCGCGGAGCCGCTTGAAAATCATAACTATTTGAAAAAGGTGATGATTTCGTTAGCTGATGAGGAAGCAAAAGAGGAAAGTAAAAGAGCGGAGAGGGAACTTAGGCTGAAGGAAGATAGGCTGAAGGCTGAAGGCAGGAAAGGGGAACTGGGAACTGGAAACTTAAAACTGGAAACTGGAGAAATGACGGGTCCAGAGTATTTGGCGAGTGTCGGGAAGGAAAGCTTGAGGGGATGATCTCTCACAGAGACACAGAGGGCACAGAGAAAAACTTGCAGATGGTTTGAGAAAAGATGAAAAAAAAGCAATTGACATTTTAAACTTTTATTAGTATTTTTAGGAAAATTCAATCAGGCACTCAGTGATCTGAGTGCCTGACGAAGGGCAGATTATAAAGCCCGGTCATTTCGATCCTTGTCAGCATCGAAGTGGCCGGGCTTTTTTTGTTTCCGGCCCAAAGGACTGAAACCATGTATCTATTTGAATTTATTGAGTTATCAACGGGGCCTTATCTTTTGCGATTTGTTGTTTGTATGAATTAGGACTGAGGGGTCTCTCACAGAGCGCACAGAGGCCACAGAGAAAACGCACTGAGGACAATAGATGACAGTAAGAGACAACCGTTTTGCCTGCCCTTGTTGCGGGAAGAACTGGATGGACCCCAGGTGGGAGGCCTTGTTGAAAAAGATCGAGGCACGGGTGGATGAGCGCCTGGATGTGACCAGTGGATTCAGGTGCGAGAAACATAACCGGGAGGTCGGCGGTTCCAAAACATCGAGCCATCTGACGGGTCTGGCCGTTGATATGGACTGCGGGCGATCGCGTTTGAGGTACCAGATTATCGCTGCTGCCATAGAATTGGGGATCAACCGGATCGGGGTCGGGAAGGCCGTTATGCATCTTGATATCGACCGATCGAAAGACCGAAGGGTGTTTTGGGTATATTAGGGGCTAAGGGCTAAGGGGAAATGAAAAAGGACTGGATGAAATTCGATCGGCGGATGGGGCATGGCAGGGTGGAGATCCTGATCCCGATTACAAGGATTATTAAGGGCTGGTCCCGCCTCTTTGCGGGATTCGGTGGAAGAGAGGCTCCGGTGTACAAACCGGATGATATTGACCGGGCCATTGATAAGGCTTTTGAGGAGATGGGGAATGGTTCATAGCTGATGGCTCATAGCTCATGGTAACCAGTAATCATAAAGGGAGGATGTGTGATGGAAAAAAAGCAATGGTATCAGCAAAAGACGTTCTGGGCAGGGATCGCGGGGCTGTTGACGGCGGTTACGGGATATTTTACCGGCGAGGTAGGGCTCCTGGGCGCATCACAGTTGGCCATCGGATCGTTGATCGGGATCTTTTTGCGTCAGGGTGTTGAAGGCGCGAAAGGCTAATTATAATCATGGATTCCTTCTCTTTTAAGACCTTCATAGATATTTTCCAGGAGTTCGGGCCTTTCGGGATTGTGCTGGTTTTGTGGTGGTACGACGTGAAGCAGATTAGGAAAATTTTGGAACAGTACAAGGACGATATGCGCGAGATGCGGCGGATGTACGAGGATAATGTCGCGCTGGTTAAGGACTATCGTGATCTCGCCGGGGATCTCAAAGAGGTGGTTATCATGAACACCCAGGCAATCGTGGGCTTAGACAAGGACATTGTCAAGAACCAGTTCTGTCCTTTGGTGCGAAAGGAGCAACATGAGTGAGATTTTAAAATTTAAGGGGTGCCTGGGGGAAAAGCAGATCGAGGCCAGGCAACAGGAGCTCAGGCTGAAGGGGCTGATCAAGTCTCTAAGGGATAGCCTGAATCCTTTTGAAAAGGTTGCGGAGATAGATGGTGAGCTTGTCGCGGCCGAGGCCCTCGAATTAGCCAGCCTCCAAATAGATTACAAGGGCGTCTTAGCCGAGATTGCGGCTATTGAAAAGGCCCTGAGAGGAGTCTAATCCCTGTGCCTGCCATCTCCTTTGAAATCCGCGACCGGGCCGAAGAGATGTATATCGCCGACGGCCTGACCTTGGACCAGGTGGCCAAGGCTTTAGACATCTCGATACAGGCCCTTAAGCAGTGGTCTGCTAAATACGAATGGAAAAACAAGCGACTCGAGTATCGCGACTCTATCGGTCAGATAAAGAGAGATACCGCCCTCCTGAGAAAGAGACTGGTCTCCAAGGCTCTCCAATCCTTAGACCCGAGAGACGTGTACTCGTTTGCGAGGATCGAGGCCCTGACCCAGTCAAAGGGGCCTCCCGGGCTGCCGGAGGCCCCCGGGATGGAGATAGAGGCCCGTAAGATAACCACGCCACAGGAGGCGGTTGAGGCCCTCCAGGAGGTTATCGAGACAAAGCTCAATGCCATGCTGTCACAGCCAGGCGCTATATCTCTCGGGAACGTCAAGGATCTGAAAAAGGCCCTGGAGCTGGTTGACGACATGAAACAGCGGTATCAGACGGATGAACCCGAGACGGAGCGCAAGCAGTTGAACGAAGAGACGATCCGGAAGATCAAGGAAGATATTTATGGGATCATCTGATCCGGCAATAACTCTCACCGAGTACCAGAAGCTGTGGGTCAATGACCATAGCCGGTTCAAGATCGGCGTGGTTACACGTCAGGGCGGTAAGTCCTTTGGCACTTCTCTTGAGGCGGTTCTTGATTGTCTCGAGGCGACCACCATGTGGGTGTTCCTGTCGGCAGGGGAGCGTCAGAGCAAGGAGTTGATGGCCAAGGCTGCTATGCACGCAAGGGCCACGGGCAAGGCCATACAGGAATTAGAAAGCGATATGTGGGTGGATAAGGCAACCAAATACCGTCAATTAGAAATTGTATTTCCGAACAAATCCAGGATCGTGGGTCTCCCGGCCAACCCGGACACGGCGAGAGGCTGGAGCGCCAACATCCTGTTAGATGAATTTGCTCTTCACCGGGACAGCCGCGAGATCTGGAAGGCCCTCTTTCCGACGGTTACCAGGGGTTACAAGATCCGCATGGTCAGCACTTTCAAGGGTAAGACCAACAAGTTTTATGAGCTCTTTTTTGGCGCCCCCACCCTCCAGGAGTATTCAGGCAGCGATTTCAAGCACGTGGGGGATCGGGGCGGCTGGTCAAAGCATTTTGTGGATATCTACCAGGCAGTCGAGATGGGTCTCGAATTAAAAGACGAAGAGGGCAATCCGGTCGATCCCGAGGATCTGCGTCTCGCCCTGAATGATGATGATGCCTGGGCCGAGGAGTTCGAGTGTATCCCGTCCGATGAGGTCTCGGCCTTTTTGACACATGAGATGATTTCGAGTGTGGAGGACGTGAAGATCAACAAATCGCCGGTCTGGGTAGAGATGCTGATCAAGGCGGCAGATGAGAATTACAGGGAATTCAAGCGGACAAAAAACCGGCCCGCGCTGCCCCTGCACGTGCTTTCAAAGGTTGAGTTTTTGGGCGACCTGTATGTGGGCATGGATATCGGCAGGAAACACGATCTGTCCGTTATTTGGGTCGATCAGGAGTTGAATGGAATACTCCAGACCGTGGCCGTCATCGAACTGAAGCGGCAGCCCTACTTTGTCCAGGAGCAGGTTTTTCATACTGTCCTGAGCCAGAAGGGATTTCGACGGGCCTGCGTCGATGAGACCGGTCTCGGTAACCAGTTGGCCGAAGGGGCGCAGGACCTGTTCGGCACGCACCGGGTCGAGGCGATTTCTTTTACGGCAGAGAGCAAAGAGAACCTCGCTGTGGGGTTGAAGCAGAACTTTGAGGACCGGGGCAGTCTGATCCCGGCGGATATGACGATCCGCAACTCGCTTCACAGCGTCAAGAAATACGCCACAACCACAAAGCATTTCCGGTTTGACGCAGAAAAGACCGATGCCACGGGCCATGCCGATCATTTCTGGGCAAAGGCGCTGAGTACTCAGGCGGGGACCCGGCACGTGTTAGCGGCATGTGCGGGATCTGATCCGGAGGAGAAGGAGACCATGTCGGGTCATCGGCCCGGCGGGATAAGCAGGAAGGGCGGGTTTTTCGGGCGATGGCGAAGAGCGGCGTAAAAAATGAACCGCAAAGACGCGAAGAACGCAAAGAATAATCGAATGGCGATTGACGAGTGACGAATGAAAATAGTTGAGAAGATAGCGCGGGTTTTGGCGCCGGGGCTGAAGGGGTCGGACGAGATCCGGGATCTGGTTCAGTCGGAGGTGAAGAAGGCGCGGATGGCGCTGCCTATTTCGGCCAATTATGACCCGAATAATGAAGGGTACCGGAGGTTGACCGGAGGCGGGCAGAAGAGTCGCGATCTCGAAGGGATCAGTCAGAACCGGATGTTTGAGGTGGCGTATTTCATGTTTGACAACTCGGCCATGACCAAGCGCATGGCCAAGATGGATAAGACGTTTCTGTTCGGCGAGCCGGTGACTATTGCGTCCGAGGATACGCAGGTCCAGGAGATTATCGACCGGACATGGAAAGACCCGGTGAATAATATGCCGCTTAACTTTCCCGATTATATGATGTGGCACGGGATATTGGGCGAGCAGCTCTGGCCCGTGACGGTGTACGCGCAGAACGGGCTGGTCCAGTTGGGATATCGGGACCCTGCGGATATCAAGGAAGTGTATATGAGCAGGGTCAACCGGACTCAGCCGGTCCAGGTGGAGATGTTGGGATCGGGCGGCAGACCGGGAAAGAAGATGGCCGTGATCCGCCAGGACCTGGATCCGCGATCGCCGAGCTACGGCCGCCTTGTGGGCGACTGCTTTTTCTTTGCCATTAATAAGCCGCCGAATTCGGCGAGGGGCCGGAGCGACTATCTGACGCTGTTTGACTGGATCGACGGGGTAGAGCGCTACGGGTACAACTATTTAGACCGGGCCGAGTTCATGCTCAACTTTGTGTGGGACGTGTTGCTCAAGGGGATGGATGAAGAGCAGATACGGACCTGGCTGAGGGACAACCCGGCGCCCGAGCCGGGATCGGTCCGGGCGCATAATGAAAACGTGGAATGGAATGCTGTTTCCCCGGACCTGAAGGCGAATAATATGAGGGCCGGTTTTGATATGGGCAAGGGCTTTATCATGGGGGCTGCCGGACGGCCCGAGGCATGGTTCGGAGGCGGCGGCAAGGCCTACCAGACCGAGGCCGAGCAGTTCGGTCAGGTGCCGATAAAGGACTTAGATGAGCGGCAGCTTTATTGCAAATATATTGCCGAGCAGGTGATCCGGTTTGCCATTGACCAGGCGGTGATCGCCGGGCGGTTGAGCGCTCAAAAGGCCGAGGCAGGCTTTACAGTGAACATGCCGGAGATCTCCAAGCGGGACCTGGCAAAGATGGCAAACGGTGTTCCTCAGTTGGCAACGGCCCTGGCCGTGGCAGTGGATAAAGGCTGGGTGAGAAATGAGACCGCGGCCAGGACGTTTATCTCCGTGTTGAACCAGATGGGTCAGGAAGTGGATGCGGAGGAGGAAATAGCAAAGCGCGAAGCGCAGAGCGCAAAGAGCGAAGAGGATCGGGTGACGGAAGACTATAAGGATTGATGATTGTTGACTGATGATTGTTGATTGAAATGCAATGACTCGACGCGAGAAGGCATATAACCGGAAGTTGAAGGAGTTGACCGGGAAGGTCAACAAGCTCGAGGACCGGGAAGTAAAGAAGGTGATGGGGATTCTTGAAAACGCCCGGATCCAGGTGGCCGGGGCAGTGGCTTCGACCGAATGGGACATTTACTATATCCCGCAGCTTAAAGAGGCGGTGGGAAGGGCGATCAGCGGCTTTAAGCAGAGATATATCGCAGAGCAGACAGATGCGTTGGGCAATATGTGGAACGCGGGGATCGATGCGGTTGATTCGCCGCTCCAATACGTGGGGATCGGGTTGTACGCACCGGAGATATCGAGGAGCGCTCTTGAGATCATGCAGGGGTATTCGGCTGATCTGATCGAGGGTCTTTCGGCGGATGCGCTCAAGAAGATCAATAACGAGATTACCCTGGGGATCATGGGGCAGAAGTCGCCTTTTGAGGTGATGACGGCGGTCGGCAAGAACTTGAAGGAGAAAAGCGCATTTGCGAGCATCGGACACCGGGCCGAGGCGATTACCCGAACAGAGATGGCCAGGGTTCACAGTGCGGCCAGGGAAGGCCGGATGGCCGCAACTGTTGAGGCGAACCCGGACGAGAAATGGCAGAAGAAATGGATCAGCTCGGGTAAGGCCAACCCTCGGGATCATCATGCTTCTCTGAACGGGGTTGTGGTGGACGCGGACGAGGATTTTCCGGGCGGGATACCGTATCCGCACGCGCCGGGTCTGCCTGCAAGCGAGGTGGTTAACTGCGGTTGAACGCATGTCTTGACTCTCAAGGATTGGGAGAAGGACGGAGGACGGAGGTCGGAGGTCGGAGGTCAGCCGGTGTATGAGGAGCGGGCGGTTTATGATTGAGAATGAGGAGGGAAAAGAAAATGAGCGAAAAAGAATTGCAGGAGATGAAGGCTGATTTGGAGAAGTTGAAGGTGCATCTTGAGGAGAGGGAGAAGGGATTGGATGCGCGGGAAAAGGCGATCCGGGAAAAAGGGATTACCGTGGAGGCCGGGGATAAGAAAAAACCCCTGACTAAGGCTGAGGAAAAGCTGATCACGGATGGCTGCAAGGCCTATGGTATTGATCGGAAGTTTCTTTTTTCTTCCGGGATCGATCCGCATACAGGAGATGCGATACTCCTCACTAACGGTGGGATGAAGGTGAGGTTCAGTAAAGATGCGGAAGTCGCACCGCTCAGTCCAGTGCAGGTGGATGGGGTGTCGCGCAAGAAGCCCCGCCATGTGATGGGTAAAAAGAAATAGTGGCCAATTGTCAGTGGTCAGTTGTCAGGGGGATGTGATGGATGAAAAAGAAAAAAAGAAGGATGACGGGACGGTGGAAGAGGTCGACGAGGGGATGGAGATTGTCTTTCGCCTGACCCAGGCCAGGGATCCGGAAGGGTCTGCGTGGGATGTGACTATCTGCGAGCCGGGGTTCACAAAGAACGGCTGGTATCTACCTGAAGACGCGCTCCGGGACGCGGAAGGATTGTTCGAGGGTGTGGGGGTCAACCTGTATGAGCTGCCCGAAGCGACCCATGTTCCGAACCCTCTCTTTGAGCTGAAGGATCTGTTGGCAAAGAACAAGGTGGGCTGGATCGACAAGGTCCGCTATGTGGCAGGCGAAGGGCTCAAAGGGGTGCTTCACTTTTTGGAGTCTGCTAAGGTTTTGGGCAAGGACATGCTGGCTGCGTCCGAGGCGGGCCAGCGGATTTACGGGCTCAGTTATGATGCTGCGGTGAGAGCAAAGAAGGATGTTGTCGAAGGCAAAACAGTGTTCAGGCTGCTGAAGTTTTTGGTGGCCGACTCGGTGGATATCGTTACCCGCCCGGCGGCGGGCGGAAAATTTAACCGGGCCGTGGCCTCAAGGCAGGCCCAACAGGGGAGGGAGATTATGGACAAGAAGGAGCTTTGGGATTTGATCAACGAAAAGCGGCCCGACCTCCTCGACGGGAAGGAGCTTGATTCCATGACCGACGAGGAAATGACAGGTCTGGCGCGGATGGCAATGGAGCCGCCGAAGGCGGAGGACGGAGGACAGAAGACGGAAGGCCTGAAGGGTGTGTCTCCGGAGGAGTTTCAACTCTTTCGCTGCGAGATGGCCTTGGATCGGGTGCTTACAAAGACGAAACTGCCCGAGAAATGGGAGAAGAAAATCCAGGAGCGTTTTGAGGGGAAGGTCTTTGACATGGGCGATTTAGAGCGGGCCGTGGCCGACTTCCAGGACATGTTAGCGGATACGCAGAGGACGGACGAGGAAAAAGATAATCCTCCGGAAGCCGGATCCAGGATACGCATGGGTATTGGCACGGTCGAACGGGCACAGATGGCCGTGGATCGGACATTTGGCCTGAATAAAGACGACGTGGAAGGTCTTTGCAGGATGGAGACGCTGGATCATCAGCCTTTCTTCATCGAGCGCTTGGGCGAAGGCGGGCATCGAATGAGAAGCGTGCAGGACCTCGAAAGTTACGACCAGGTGCCGGCATTCAGGGGGATCCGGGAGATGTACGCCTTTTTTACCGGGGATCCGGAGGTAAGCGGATTTTTCAACCGCAAGAAACTTCCGCCCGACCTCAGAGCCTCGGCGGATATTACGAGTTCCACCTTCACGTATGTCCTCGGAAACACCTTAGGGCGGCGACTGGTCAAGGAGTACAAAGAGCCCGATTATCTTGAGCGGCTGCTTCTGAGCGTTATCAAGCCGGTCAAGGATTTCCGTACACAGGAAGCCGTGAAGATCGGAGGGTTCCCGGATCTGGATGACGTGGATCCGGAGGCTGCGGATTACGACGAGATCGCAGGAATCACGGACGAGGAAGTCACGTACGCCCTGGCCCAGAAGGGTAATCTCCTCACTATCACCCGCAAGACCATCATCAACGATGATATCAGCATCGTGCAGAGGGTGATCTCCAAGTTGGGCAGGGCCGCCCGGCGGACGCACGGGAAGTATGTCTGGAATAAGTATATCGACAACGATACCTGTGTGGACGGGACAGCGGTGTTTACCAGCGGGCACGGCAACCTGGGCGCGACCGCCCTGAGTCATGCCACTGCGCTCGTAGCCTGGAAGGGTCTGGCCGACATGACCGAAAAGGATTCCGGGGCGTACTTAGGCCTGTTGGACGGTCAGGATATCCAGGTCAACCTGATCGGACCCACCGCACTCAAGGAATTGATCGGCAGGATCGAAAAGGAGGAGTTTTACTACTCATCCAACGATCTGACCGCGAAGCTCCCCAATTCCCTATACGGCCAGGTCAAAGGGTCCACCCTCAGCCTGCTCAATGCGGATGCCAACGACTGGTACATGATCCTGCCCGCGTCCATCGTCGATCTGATCGAGATGGGCTATCTGAACGGCAGGCAGGAGCCGGAGTTTTTCGTTGCCGACACGCCATCGAGCGAGCAGGTGTTTGTGGCCGACAAGATCCGTCACAAGGTGCGCCACGAGTACGCGGGAGCTCCTATCGACTACACGGGCGCTTACAAGGGCGTGGTGACATAGGGATTGGTTAATAGTTATTCGTTGTTTGTTATTAGGAAAAGCCTCCGACAACAGATAACGAATAACGAAGGACGAATGAAGGTCAAATAACAGATAACGAATAACGAATAACAGGTCAAAGACCAGGAGGGATTGAGATGAAGAAAGGAATAAAGAAAATCCAGGGAATAATGGCCCTCACGGCGGTCATGTTCCTGCTGTGGGTGCTGTTGGTGCCCTCGGTACATGCTGCGGAATATTTCAAACAGGCCTTCGGGCGGTTTTCGGCGATTGCCGGGGAGACCCTGGCCACGGGGGACGTGGTCTGCATATCCGCAACAGACGGGTATGCGTATAAGGCGGACGCGGACGATTCGACTCTGCGGATTGCCGTGGGCGTTATTAGAAAAGGGGCCTCGTCCGGGTCAAACGTGGAGATTGTATTTGAGGGAATCTTGGCCGGCCAGACTTCGGCTACTACAGGGAGAAGGATCTTTCTTGACACGACCGCCGGGGCCATAGCCACGACCCATCCCAATGGGTGGACGCAGAGCCTGGGGTGGGTCTTGCCGGGGACGGCGGGGGCGAGCACATCAACCACGTATTTCATCCGGATTGCTGATCCTGCTTCTCCCGGGGCAAGCTATTAGGGAAGCTGATGGCTCATAGCTGATGGCTGATAACTGAAAAGTGAAGGGTTGAATGACAAGTATGACCAAAATTATCCTCCTGAGTGCGATTCCGGGGCTGATGTTTTTCATCTTCCAGGTGGGAGACGTCAGCTTCCGGTTCTCGTGGCAGTT